>UMJL01040337.1_pt1 | contig 32120 bp, 26 predicted proteins | sample 1966071 | NCBI WGS metagenome assembly UMJL01 (sample SAMEA4836148, study PRJEB28245) | human gut metagenome | biome: gut microbiome; material: fecal sample | place: Denmark | collected 2008
TCCCCCTTACTTTCAACAAGTTAGTTATGAAAAATTTTTAGTAACTTTGCCGGGACAAAAAACGAACCTATCATGAGAAGAATACTTATATATATAGCATCCGTCCTGTGTGCCGCTGCCTGCTCGGCAGAGGGGCCTGCAATCCAAACCGGAGACCTGCTTTTCCAGGTAGGTGCCGAATCGGCAATGAGCGGAGCGATTGCAGCCGCAACGATACGCGACAGTACACTGACATTCACCCATGTAGCCATCGCACTGACCGATCCGGCAGGCTGTCCCGAGCGGGATTCGGTGCTGGAGGCCTCCGACGGAGGCGTCCGCATCACCACGCTGAAGGAGTTTCTCGACCGTTCGGCCCGGATCGACGGCCGACCAGCCGTCATCGCAATGCGGTTGCGCGATACGACGGGGATAACCGCCTCTGTGACAAGGGCCCGGCACTTCGTTGGACTCCCCTACGACTACTCCTACCGCCCGAACAACGCGAAAATGTATTGCAGCGAACTGGTCTGGGAGAGCTATCGCGACACGCTCGGACGACGGATCTTTCCGACGCGGCCGATGAACTTCCGCGCCCCGGACGGGACGATGCCCGCCTTCTGGGTCGAACTGTTTGAAAAGCTGGGAGAAGCCATTCCCGAAGGGGTTCCGGGGACGAATCCGAACGACATGGCCCGGGATCCGCACCTCGTCGAGGTCGGAAGCTGGTTCTGAGAGGCGCCGGTCCGGAAGAGGACGGCTACAGGCAGTGAGCTCCAGCGAAAGAGGCCGCAGCCGGTCGCCGAAACGAGCGGTCCGGACTTCGGATCCGGCAATACAACAATTCACTGTACGACAGAAGCTTCCGACTGCATGTCGGAGCGTCCGGAAGACGTCTGCAAGATCCCTTTCAGACGATTTTTTCGACCGTGATGTCGGGATCTGCCCGCAGCAGGTCGATAAAGCCCTCTTCGCTGGCCGAACCCTTGGCCCGAATGACCAGCGTGGCGCGGTGCACCACCCCGTCGGGCGTACGCGCGACCTCCACCTCGTAGGAGATCACCGCGTAGTCGCGGCTCTCCAGCCGGTTGAACATCGCATCGATCGACGCCCGGTTCGGAGCCGAGAAGACGATCATCGTGCGCCGACGCCCCAATCCGCCGAAAAAGAGCGACAGCACCTCCAATCCAAAGAGAGTCAGAACGGTAGCCGCAGCTGCCACAATATACATGCGCCCGCCGGCCGCCAGGCCGATCCCGGCCGTGGCCCAGAGGCTGGCCGCCGTGGTCAGACCGCGTACGAGCTGGCGGTGGATGATAATCGTGCCGGCACCGATGAATCCGATGCCGCTGACCACCTGGGCGGCGATACGGCTCGGATCGAGCCGCAAACCGTCGTGCGTGGCGAGAAAGTCTTCGAAGCCATACTGCGAAACGATCATCATCAGGGCGCTGCCGAGCGCCACGAGAAAGTGCGTGCGGAACCCGGCATCCTTGACCCGGTATTCGCGATCGAGTCCGATCACCGTTCCGCAAAGTCCGGCCACACACAGCCGGATCAGAAAATCCCACTCCATATTCATATCAAACACACAACTTTACAACCGACGAAGCGAGGTATCGCGCCCCGCTTCCGAGGGGAACATCCACGCATCACTCCGCCTCGAGCAGTTCGAGGGCCCGTTCCAGTGCGGCGTCGCGGCCGGCCAGCAGATCGTCGATCGACGCTTCGACCGTCACATCGGGGGCAATTCCCCGTCCGACAAACTCCTTGCCGTCCGAAAAACGGACCTCCCGCGTGCAGATGCCGCACCACAGGCCGGGCAGCAACTCGTAACGGGCGACCGTTCCGGCACACCCCGACGTCGTGGTGCCGACGGTCGACATGTGGGGCTGCGAGGCGGCGATGGCCAGGAAGCACTCCGCCGCCGAACCCGTGGCATCGTTGATCAGGATGACGGTCGGCACCTCGAGGATCTCGCGGCCGCGCGGGAAGCGGTATTCGCTGCGCTCGGGGTCCGAAAAGGCGGCATCGTTGTAGTGCTCGTAGGCCACCTTCACGCGGGCGTTGCCGACCGTATCGGCCGGCGTGGCGTCGCTGCCCCACGAGGCGAGTGCCGCATCGTAAATACGGGTGCGCCAGATGGCTCCGCGCAGCACCGTGTCGCGCGTCAGATGCGAGAGAAATTCGGCCGCCATGTGGCTGCTGCCGTGTTCGTTCCAGCGCAGATCGATCACCAGTTTCCGAGCCCGGGCCTTGACCTCGGGGAAGGCGTCGTGGAAGGCGCGGAAGACCCGCCCCGGACGGAACGAACCGATCTTCAGACAGGCCACGTCTCCCGGATACCACGTGAGGCGGAAATCCTCGTGAAGCTCCCGCCAGCCGTAACCGGGCAACGCCACCGTTTCGGGCTCGTCGGCCGGATCGTGACGGCCGTTGACCAGCCGCACGGTGGTCTGCGTACCGTCGGGGCGCCGGAAGAGCACCTCGTGGGGGGTTCCGATCAGGTCGAGCAGCAGCTCCTCGACAGCCAGACGCCGCCGCACCCGCTCGGTCGAGGCCGCAACTCGCTCCATCACTTCGACCAACCGCGCCTCAACCGGCTGTCCGTCAACCGAGAGGACCTCCGATCCGGGCGGAACGAGCGCAGCCTTGCCGCGACTCACCTCCGAGACCGTGACACACCCGCCGACATCCGTCAGACGAAGCGTCCACCCCTCTTCGAACTCGACGGCCGTCTGCGGGAAGTTGCGGCTGTGGCGGATGAAGGTCTGCTCGTTGCCGAGCCGGGCGCAGAGGCGCTGCAGCAGGCGGTAGAACTCGATATCGTCGCGCGTCTGCTGTGCGGGAAGGATTGCCGCACGGTAGAGCGAATCCCAGCGTGCGACGCCGAAACGGTCCATGTAGGCGAAGTTGCGGCGCACCTCCATCCAGAGTTTCGACAGGGCAAAGATTTTCTGTTCGGGGGTCCAGGGGGTATGGGTGTATTCGGCCCAGGCGCGGCCGCGGGGATGACGCCCGGGAACGGTGATCGAACGGTAGACCATCGTATCGCCGCGAAGTTCGACGCCGACGGTCTGCATGGCGGGCTGCTGGGCCCGGACCTGCGGCATCGCACCGAAAAGGGCAATCGCCGCACAGCAAGTGAAGAATTTCCTCATGGCCGGGAGTTTTAGTGACAACAAATTACGAAAAAAGGACGAGTCTGCAAAGTTTTTCCGCAAAAAGATTGCGCGAAGCAAAAAAATTCGTACTTTTGCAGGCTAAGTTTAACTAATTAACTGTTTACGAAAATGCCGAAAATGAAAACCAATGCCGCTGCGAAGAAGCGTTTTACCTTCACCGGCACAGGAAAGATCAAGCGCAAACACGCTTATCACAGTCACATCCTGACCAAAAAGACGACGAAGCAGAAGCGGAACCTCTGCTATTCGGGTACCGTATCTGCGGCCGACGAGGCCAAGATCAAGAACCTGCTGGTGAAGTAATCCACCCGCCGATTCGGATAGCCGCCCGCAAGGGCACAAACATTCACAAACCGGGACAAACCAGCCCCGAAGAACACGGGAGAACCGTGTCGCTGGCAGTCCTCCAAAAAACTTTACATTATGCCACGTTCAGTAAACGCTGTTGCGTCTCGCGCACGTCGAAAGAAAGTTTTGAAACTTGCCAAGGGTAACTTTGGTTCAAGGGGAAACGTATGGACCGTTGCGAAAAACACGGTCGAGAAGGGATTGTGCTTTGCCTATGCACACCGTCAGCTCAAGAAGCGGACATTCCGTTCGCTGTGGATCATGCGTATCAACGCTGCCGTCCGCGCCCAGGGAATGACCTATTCGCAATTCATCGGCAAACTCAACGCTAAGGGCATCGTCCTGAACCGCAAGGTGCTGGCCGATCTGGCGATGAACGAGCCGAAGGCATTCGAGGCAATAGTTAACGCAGTTAAATAACCCTTTTCACGAGGGTTCAGCACGGCGGACACCCTCTCGGGGTGCCCGCCGTTTTTTATACAACTCCCCCCGAAACCGCCCCGTCCCAATTCCCGTCAACAGACCCGTCCACCGACCGCTAATACCCCGCCATCGACCGTTCACCCGACAGACTATTCACCCACAGACCGTTCACCAACCGACCATGCAGAGCTGGAAACATACCTTCGCCGTCATCTGGAGCGGACAACTGGTCTCGATCCTCAGCAGTTCGATCGTCGCCTACGCCATCATCTTCTGGATGAGCGTCGAGACGCGTTCGGCCGAGGTGCTGGCCCTGTCGGCCATCGCCGGGATGCTGCCGCAGGCGGTGCTGGGGCTCTTCGTCGGGGTCTACATCGACCGCTGGGACCGCAAACGCACGATGATCCTCGCCGACAGCTTCATCGCCCTCTGCACGCTGGGGCTGGCCGTGCTCTTCTGGTCGGGGCGGGCCGAACTGTGGCACGTCTATCTGCTGCTGGCCTGCCGGTCGGTCGGCTCAGCCTTCCACGTCCCGGCCATGCAGGCCTCCGTGCCGCTGCTGGCCCCGCAGTCGCAGCTCACCCGCATCGCCGGGGTCAATCAGGTGATCTCGTCGCTGTCGGATATCGCCGGGCCGGCACTGGGCGCCCTGCTGCTGGGGCTCACCTCGATCGGCAACATCCTGCTGCTCGATGTCCTCGGGGCGGCATTCGCCTGCACGACGCTGCTCTTCGTCCGCATCCCGAACCCCGAACGCCCCGAACGCCGGCCCGATCTGTGGCGGGAGTTCCGCGAAGGTTTTGCGGCCATGCACTCCCAACCAGGACTCGGATGGTTCTTTGCGCTGGCCATTGCCGTGTGGTTCCTGATCATGCCCGTCGGGGTGCTCTTCCCGTTGATGACGCTCAACCACTTCGGCGGCGGCACGTGGGAGATGAGCTTCGTGGAGATCATCTGGGGGGCCGGGGCTCTGGCCGGCGGCGCCATCATGGGGGCCCACAACTACCCGATCAACCGCATCGTGCTGATCAATCTGATGTACATCGTCGTCGGGCTGTCGTTTCTCCTCTCGGGCGTGCTGCCGCCGTCGGCCTTCGGCTGGTTTGCGGCGCTGACGACCGCCGCCGGCGTCTCAAGCAGCGTCTTCAACGCCTCGTTCGTCGCCGTGCTCCAGACCCGCATCGAGGCGGGAATGCTCGGACGCGTGCTCTCGCTCTACCGCAGTTTCGGACTGCTGCCCTCGGCGCTCGGGCTGCTCAGCACGGGATTCCTGGCCGAACGCGTCGGGCTGACGACAACCTTTGTCCTCTCCGGATCGCTCATCTGCCTGCTCGGCGGCATCGGATTCTGCCTGCCGTCGGTGCTGCGCCTCGACCGACGCGAAAAGGCGCCGAAACGGTGATTCCAGGATCTCCGCAGGAGGGGGGGGGAAAAATAAGGGCTCAGAGGGTCCGCAAACCGGCAGGGAGGCAGGGAGGAGACCGCCCCAGCAAACTGGCAGGGAGGCCACCCAAGCAAGAGGCTACCGACCCGGCAAACCGGCAGTGAGGCCACCAAAGCAAGAGGCCACCGGCCCGGCAAACCGGCAGTGAGGCCACCAAAGCAAGAGGCCACCGGCCCGGCAAACCGGCAGTGAGGCCACCCAAGCAGGAGGTTCTCCGGGCCGGCAAACCGACAAAGCGGAGGGCCGGTAGCGACGCCGCAATCTTAAAATAATTTCAAAAATCGAATCCCGATATTGGATCTTTTTTCAAAAGGCGTTACCTTTGTAGAGGTTAGTCAGTGAGGTAATCCTATGAAAAAAACGTATGCCATGCCGGACGGTGGACTCTACCGCCCGGAGCACGAGCATGACGCCTGCGGGGTCGGACTCGTCGTCAACATCAACGGAAACAAATACCATTCGGTCGTCGACCAGGGACTCTGCGTGCTGGAGCACATGGCCCACCGCGGCGCCGAGGGTTCGGACAACAAAAGCGGAGACGGTGCCGGCATTCTGGTGCAGATCCCGCACGAATTCATCCTGCTGAACGGCATTCCCGTCCCCGAGAAGGGGCGCTACGGCGTGGGGATGGTCTTCCTGCCGCGCGACGAGGAGGATCAGCGGCAGTTCATGCGGCTGGCCACGGAGTCGATCGAGGAGCAGGGGCTGCAGCTGATGGCCACGCGCCGCGTCCCGGTCGACAGCTCGATCCTCGGGGAGGATGCCGCCGCAACCGAACCCGACATCCGCCAGCTCTTCATCGTGGGCTGCGACGACCGCCAGCGCCTCGAGGAGCTGCTCTACGTCGTGCGCAAACGCCTCGAGCGGCGGATCGCCGAGTCCACGATCCGCGACAAGCGGAGCTGCTACATCGTGAGCCTCTCGACGCGCACGATCGTCTACAAGGGGATGCTCTCCTCGCGGCAGTTGCGCCACTACTTCACCGATCTGCAGAGCCCCTACTTCTCGAGCGCCATTGCGCTGGTCCACTCGCGCTTCTCGACCAACACCTTCCCGACGTGGAGTCTGGCCCAGCCCTTCCGGCTGATCGGCCACAACGGCGAGATCAACACCATCCGCGGCAACCGTCTCTGGATGGGGACGCGCGAGGCGGTGCTCCACCCCGAGTTCGCCGGCCACACCGAAGGGGGACTCGGCCCGATCATCCAGCCCGGGATGAGCGACAGCGCCTCGTTCGACAACGCGCTGGAGTTCTTCCTGCGGGGCGGGATGTCGCTGCCGCACGCCCTGGCGATGCTCGTTCCGGAGAGCTTCAACGAGAAGAACCCCCTCTCGAAAAAACTCAAGAGCTTCTACGAATACCACTCGATCTTCATGGCGCCGTGGGACGGTCCGGCGGCAATCATCTTCTCCGACGGCCGCTACGCCGGCGGCATGCTCGACCGCAACGGTCTGCGCCCGGCCCGCTATCTGGTCACGCGCGACGGACTGATGGTCATCGCCTCGGAGACCGGCGCGCTGGAGCTCCCGGCCGAGGAGATCGAATCGAAGGGACGGCTCGAACCGGGCAAGATCGTCATGGTCGACACCGAGCGGGGCGAGATCCTCTTCGACGAGGAGATCAAGCGCCAGCTGGCCGCCGAACACCCCTACGACGAGTGGCTGCACGACAACCGCATCATCCTGCAACATATCACCAGCGGTCGCCGCGTGACCCACGAGGTGCCCCACTACGAGGAGTCGCTGCGGGCCTTCGGCTACGACCGCGAGGAGATCGACCGCATCCTGAAGCCAATGGCCCTGCAGTCGGCGGGCCCGACCGTCTCGATGGGCGACGACACGCCGCTGGCGGTCCTCTCCGAGAAGCCGCAGCGCTTCTTCAACTACTTCCGGCAGCAGTTCGCCCAGGTGACCAACCCGCCGATGGACTCGATCCGCGAGGAGCTGGTCATGTCGCTGACGAGCTACATCGGCGCCGTGCGCAAGAACATTCTGAAGCCCTCGCCCGAACTGTGCAAGGTGGTGATGATGGCCTCACCGATCATCTCGGACCGCGATCTGGACATCCTGCGCAACCTCGAATACAAGGGTTTCCGGACCATCACGCTGCGGATGCTCTTTCCCGTCGGGGGTGACGGCCGGGCGCTCGAAGAGGCGCTCAACGCCCTGTGCCGGGCGGCCGAACGGGCCGTCGACGAGGGCTACAACTACGTGATCCTGAGCGACCGCGGCGTCGACGAACGCCAGGCGGCCATCCCCTCGCTGCTGGCCATGTCGGCCGTGCACCACTACCTGATCGGGCGCCGCAAGCGGTCGCAGATCGCCGTGATCGTCGAGAGCGGCGAGGTGTGCGAGACGATGCACGTGGCGCTGCTGATGGGCTACGGCGCCAGCGGCGTCAACCCCTACATGGCCTTCGCGATCCTCAAACAACTCACCGCGGCGGGCCAGCTCCAGCTCGATTACGAGGGGGCCGAACGCCACTACATCCGGGCCGTGGACAAGGGGATGCTGAAGATCATGTCGAAGATGGGCATCTCGACGATCCGCAGCTACCGAGGTGCGGCGCTCTTCGAACCGCTGGGCATCGGCGAGAAGCTGCTCACACGCTACATGGGGGGCGGCATCTCGACGATCGGCGGCATCGGCATCGACGAGGTGGCGCGTCAGGCCACGGCGATGCATGACCGGGGCTTCGCTCCGGGGGCCGCCACGGCGCCGCTCGAGAATCTGGGCCGCTACGCCTACCGTCGCGACGGCGAGTTCCACGGCTGGAACCCCGCGACGGTGCTCTCGCTGCAGCAGGCGGCCCGCACGGGTTCGACGGCCGATTTCGAGGCCTTCACGCGCCAGGCCGAACACCGCGACCGGCCGCGTTTCCTGCGCGACCTGCTGGAGATCGTCAGCGACCGCCGGCCGATTCCGCTCGAGGAGGTCGAACCGGCCGAGGAGATCATGCACCGCTTCGTGGTCGAGGCGATGTCGTTCGGCGCCATCAGCAAGGAGGTCCACGAGACGATCGCCGCGGCGATGAACCGCATCGGCGGCCAGAGCAATACGGGCGAAGGGGGCGAGGATCCGGCCCGCAACACGCCGCTGGCGGACGGCACATCGCTGCGCAGTGCGGTGAAGCAGGTGGCTTCGGGCCGCTTCGGCGTCGATGCCGAATACCTGGTCCACGCCGACGAGATCCAGATCAAGGTGGCACAGGGGGCCAAACCCGGTGAGGGCGGACAGCTCCCGGGCTTCAAGGTCGACGAGATGATCGCCCGCACGCGCCACTCGATCCCGGGCATCACGCTGATCTCTCCCCCGCCCCATCACGACATCTACTCGATCGAGGATCTGGCCCAGCTGATCTTCGACCTGAAGAACATCAACCCCGAGGCGTTGATCAGCGTGAAGCTGGTGGCCGAGAGCGGCGTGGGGACCATCGCGGCGGGCGTCACGAAGGCCAAGGCCGACAAGATCCTCATCAGCGGTGCTGACGGCGGTACGGGTGCCAGCCCGGCCGACTCGATGAAGTATGCCGGCGTGCCGGTGGAGATCGGGCTGGCCGAAATCCAGCAGACACTCGTGGGCAACCGCCTGCGGGGTCGTGTGCGGCTGCAGGCCGACGGGCAGCTGAAGTGTGCCCACGACGTGCTGGTGAGCGCCCTGCTCGGCGCCGAGGAGTATGGATTCGGCACGGCAGCCCTGGTGGTGCTGGGGTGCCGGATGATCCGCAAGTGCCACACGAATACCTGCCCGATGGGGGTTGCCACGCAGGATCCGGCCCTGCGCGAACGCTTCACCGGGAAGCCCGAACACCTGATCACCTACTTCCGGCTGCTGGCCGAAGACCTCCGGCAGCGGATGGCCTCGATGGGTTACGCCCGGCTCGACGAGCTGATCGGGCGCTGCGACCTGCTGCGCCAACGGCCGGTCGAGACCGGTGCTCCGGGCGAAGGGATCGATCTGCGGAGGCTGCTCTTCCGGCCGGAAGGCGAGGCGGAGATCCGTCACGTCCGCGAGCAGGAGCATGCCCTGGCCAAAGTGATCGACCACCGGCTGCTGCCGCTGGCCGACCGGGCGGCCGAAGAGTGGATCACCCTCTCCGAGATCCTGCCCATCGCCAATACGGACCGCAGCGTCGGGGCGATGCTCAGCGGGCACATCACGCGCCGCTGCGGCAGCCGCGGGCTGACGGCCGGTTCGCTCACGGTGACCTTCCGCGGCAGTGCGGGGCAGAGTTTCGGGGCCTTCCTCTGTCCGGGTGTCACGTTCCGCCTCGAGGGCGACGCCAACGACTATCTGGGCAAGGGGCTTTCGGGCGGCCGGCTGGTGGTGGTACCGCCCGCCGGGAGCCGTTTCCCGGCCGAGGGGAACGTCATTGCGGGCAACACGCTGCTCTACGGCGCCACCGGAGGCGAAGCCTACATCAACGGCCGCGTGGGCGAACGCTTCTGCGTGCGCAACAGCGGTGCGACGGCCGTCGTCGAGGGGGTCGGCGACCACGGTTGCGAATACATGACCGGCGGGCGCGTCGTGATCCTCGGGCGCACGGGCCGCAACTTCGCCGCGGGCATGAGCGGCGGCATTGCCTACGTCTGGAACCCGCGCGGCGACTTCGACTACTACTGCAACATGGAGATGATCGAGCTGACGCTGCTGGAGCGTACGGCCGACCGCGACGAACTGCGCGAGTTGATCTCCACCCACGTCCGCCACACGGGCAGCGCCCTGGGACGGCGGCTGCTCGAGTCGTGGGAGAGCAGCGTGCGGCAGTTCATCAAGGTGACGCCGGTCGAGTACAAGCGCTATCTCGAACAGCAGCACAGGCACTGATTCCGCCGTTTCGCCGCATCTCCGACCGGCAAAAAAAAATGCTGCAACCCGCAAAGGTTGCAGCATTTTTTTGTGATGGGCCTCCGGTTTGTCCTTCGGGGATCGGTTTTCAGGGATCGCCCTCTCCGTTCTCAGGAATCGTCCCTTTCCGTTTTCAGAGATTTCTCAGGGATCACCCCCTTTCCGTTCTCAGGGATCCCTCCTTTCCCCGGAATATGACGCTCATTCGCCCCCCGGGCTCCCTCCGGACCTTCCGGCTGCTATCCCCTACTCCCGCGGATAGACGTAACCGTTGTAGTAGATCTTGTAGGAGTAGCGGCGGCTGGAGGAGTCGAACGAATAGACCACCCGCACGTCCGGAGCGGGATAGGCCGAAGTGTCGTAGTCGAGCGGCGAGGTGAATTTGCATACCTGGGTGCCGCTGACGATTTGGGCACCGATATAGAGGCCGTCGGTCACGTTGTAGGACATCCGCAGCGGAGCCGTGCCGTTGATGTTGCCGTAGATCGAGGTGCCCGAAGCCGAACCTTCCACCTTGAAGGCCTTTCCCGTGCAGGAGGAGTAGGCCAGCGTGACATTCTCGTCATCGGGACGCACCGTGAAGCCCTCGGCCGACGACGACCAGTCGGAAGCACCCCACTCGTTGCCCTCGACCGACGAGGCGATGTTCGAGATGCGGATGGTGTACGAACCGTCGGCATTGCCCGTCAGGGTGGTCGTTCCGCCGAGCATGTTCACCTGCGACTCGGCACCTCCGTAGGAGGAGTAGCTGTAGAGCTTGAAGTCGGGCTGCATCTCGACCTGCCACGTCACGCCGTCGAGCAGTTCGGGCGAACCGTTGGTGCGCACCAGCACCGAACCCGCGGCATAGAAGTAGTCGGGCATCTGGTAATTCTTGTCAAAGGTCAGCTTGTAGCCCTCCTCAACCTCCTCGATCTTGGCACCGGCGTTGAAGAGCCGCCCGAGGATTTTCTGGCTGTAGTAGGTGACGTTCGAGACATTGACGTCCTGATCGCCGTCGGCGCGCTGCTTGGCGACCTCGGCGGCCAGCACGGCCACCCGCATGCCGACATTGGCGGCCTGCATGGCGACACGGTCCTGCGTCGTTACGTACGTATAGATATACTGACCGGGCTGAACGGGCAGCAGATCCTTGTAGGAGTCATCCTCCTTGATACAGCTCGAAAGCGCAAGGGCCGCGAGCATCAGCGTAGCTAAAATTTTATTCATGCGATGTTTGTTCGGTTAATTTTTCCTGTAAACGGTGCCGGGCGGGAATTACTGCACGGCGGAGTCGGAAAAAATCGTTCTCCGCTTCAAAGGTACAATTTTTTTTACGAACGATCGGATAATTTGGACAATTCGTCCCAAAATCGTATCTTTATTCCATCAAGCGACCTCTCAAAATGCGAAGACACCTGATAATCGAGATCATACTTATGTCATTGCTTACATTCTTCGGTTGCGGCCGGACGAAGGCCGTCGAATACCCGTCGGATACGATCACGGCCCGCGACGGGAGCGAATTTACAATCACCTTTTTCAAACATGCCTCACTGGCTATCGGCGTCGGCGGAAAATGGATCTACGTGGATCCCGTCAGCGAATATGCCGAATACGCCTCGCTGCCGAAGGCCGACGTGGTGCTGATCACCCACTCGCACCACGACCATCTGGATGTGGCGGCCGTCGAGCGGCTGCTGACCCCCGATACGGAGATCGTCTGCGACCGCACCTCGGCCGAGGCCTTCGAGATGAACTGCTACACGATGCGTCCCGGGAGCGTCGCCACGCCGCGCGACTATGTGAAGATCGAGGCGACGCCGGCCTACAACGTCACACCGGGCCACCTGCAGTTCCACCCGCGCGAGCGTGAGGACTGCGGCTACGTGCTGACCATCGGCGGCACGCGCATCTACATCGCGGGCGATACGGAGCTGAATCCGGACGTCAAGCGGCTCAAGGATATCGACATCGCCTTCCTGCCGGTGAACCAGCCCTATACGATGACGGTGGATCAGGCCGTCGAGACGGTGAAGATTCTCCAGCCGGTGATCCTCTACCCCTACCACTACGGTGAAGTGGAGGAAAAGACCGATCTGGATCGTCTAGTCCGCGAGGTGGGCGACCTCACGGAGGTCCGCATCCGCCCCATGGAGTAATCCGCAGCGGCGGTTGAAGAGGCAGAACCGGTCGCAAATTCCACCCCGGCCCGGCAGAAACGGCACTCTGCCCCCGTAGAAGCAGCACTCCGTCCCGGCAATGGTAACGGAACCAACCGCTACCCTGCCCCGGTAGAAACAGCACCCCGACAGCGAGTCTTGCCACCCCGGCCGGTATCATGTGAAGCCGACCACAAAGTCCCGGCCGACCGACTGAAGAGGCAGAGCCGGTCATAAATTCCGGCCCGGCATCATGGTGAAGCCGACCGCGGAACCGAGTCCGGCTGATGACTCCGGATGGTTGAAAGCCCCATGCAACAAGGCGGGGAGATCTCCTTTCGAGATCTCCCCGCCTTGTTCATATGCGGATTCCGCAAAGGCTATTTGCCCGAAACGGTCCCAGCATCCGTCTTCTTGACCTGCGCATCGACCTTGAGCGAAGCGAGACCCTCGACGATCTTCTCGTCGCTGTTCTTCGAGCCGTCGTAAACGACCGTAATCTCCTTCTTCTCGAGGCTGACCTGCACATCCTTGATCCCCTTGCCGAGCGAGGGGACATTGTCCATGATCTTCTTCACGCAGTGTTCGCAATCGACATCGGCCGAGAAGACCGTTGTCACCATCTTTTTGGGAGCGCCCTTCGTGGCGGCATCCACCGTCATGCCTGCGCCCATTACGAGGGCCAGACACAGCATCAGTACTTTTTTCATCGTTAGAGGGTTTATCGGGTTGTTGTGTTTTTTATTTTAAAGGTATATCGGCATCGGCCACTCAACCGGTCAATTAATAAATGTTCAGTCGCACGCCGATATAGAACTTGCGGCCCATGAGCGGTCCCCAGACATTCATCGAGTTGAAAGCCGTTGAGTAGGGGTTCTCGGCATTCATGATCGGATCCTTCTGCATGTAGTCGGCGATATTCTCACAGCCGACATAGAGGTCGAACTTGCCCAGCTTGCGGCTCACCTGCGCGTAGAACATCGGATAACGCGGCGAATAGTAGCTGTTGGCCAGATCGGCATCCTGAGTCGGGATACGGGCCGGGCCGTTCAGCTGCGCCGTCGCATCGAAGACCCAGCGGCGGAACTTCGTGGCATACTGGATGTTGAGCAGCGTCTTGTAGCGGCTCACCAGCGGCCGCTCGACGCGTGCCGACGAACCGTCCGCCCGGCGGATCGTCATCTCGCTGTCCGTGTAGCGGAACGTGGCGAAGATATCCAGCCGCTCGACGGGCGACCACGAGAAGTCGACCTGATAGGTGTCCGTGTAGGAACGTCCGTCGGTATTGTAGAAGACGATCTGGTCGGCATACATCTCCTGATCGGCCACCACCGAGTTGTAGAACTGCGTGCGGAAGTAGTCGACGCTGAGCGTTGCATCGCCCGACTCGACGAGTCCGAAGGTCTGCGTCAGGCTGCCGCCCACCGTGAGGGCCTTCTCCATGCGGTCGATGTCGTGGAAGCTCCCGGCGACGGGCCGGCCGTCGCGGAAGGTCACCGGACGGATCGCACGGCCCGTGGCCAGCACGCCGATGTTGTCCGTAATGAGGTTCGTCGAACGGTAACCCAGACCGGCCGAAGCACGGAAGGTGGTCGACGGGGTGATGTTCCACTTCAGGTGGCCGCGGGGCGTCACGAAGAAGCGGTCGTAATAGTGGTTGTAGTCGCCGCGCAGACCCGCCACGATCGAGAATTTGTCCTTGATGGCGTAGGTGTACTCGGCATAGACGCCGGCCTCACGTTCGTTGCGGTCGAGATCGAAATCAGCCTCCGAGAGCTGTTCGATCCAGGGGGTTCGGTTGAGCAGCCCCTCGCGGTAGTAGTCCAGATGGAGCTGGCCGCCGACGATCAGCGACGAACGGTAGGTGAAGTAGTGGTTGTACATCAGATTCAGGGCCAGCGAATTCTGATTTCCATCGTAATTGTTCAGTCCGAAATAGGCCGCCTCGTTGAAGTGGTCGAAGTCGGCCACAAAGGCGATGTTCGAACGCATCTCGTCCTGCTCGTCGGCATCGTAGACCGACGGACCCACCGGCATGCCGAGTTTGAAGTAACCGTTGGCGTTGCGGTTGCGGATGTGCGAGCCGTAGAGGGGCATGGGCTTGCCTTCGGCCTGCCAGTCCCAGTCGGTGAGCATCGCCTGGCGCATGGCGGAGGTGTTCTTGAAGTCCATCATGCCGCCCAGGCGGTTCTCCTGCACGAACTTCCATCCCCAGCGGATCTGCATGCCGTTGTCGGCCGCATAGAGCCACTTGTTGGCCACGTTGATCTGGTTGGCGATGGGCAGATCGTGGAAGCCGTCGTCGTTGTGGTCCATCCGGCGCACATCGGTATCGCCCGAACCGTGGAGCAGGATGACGCTCGAGAGCTTCTTGTCCCGCGTGACGGGGAAGGCCGTCGAGAGGTTGACCTCGGGACGCAGCTCGTCGTCGAGATAGAGGTTCAGGAAGAGACGCTCCTCGTCGGTGGGCTTGCGGTGTTCGAGGTTGATCTGGCCGGTGATGGCCTCATGCCCGGCGGTCACCGAGGCGACACCCTTCGAGACCTGGATCGAGTTGAGCCACATGCCGGGCGTATAGCTCAGTCCGTAGGGGGCGCTCAGGCCGTGCATGATCGGGCGGTTTTCATCGAGAATCTGGGTGTAGGTGCCGGCCAGACCGAGCATCTTGATCTGCCGGGCACCGGAGATGGCGTCGCTGTAGCCGACGGTCACCGAGGCGGAATTCTCGAACGATTCGGCGAGGTTGCAGCAGGCCATCTTGCAGAGGCCGGCGAACGAGATCATCTCGCCCTTCATGATTCCGTCGCGTTTGACGAAGTTGCCGCTGAGGTTTCCCTCGACGACGACATCCTCGAGCGAGACGCCCTCGGCACGCAGCGTGAAGTCGAGGGGTTCGGTACCGTTCTCGACGCGGATCGTATCGTTGACATAGCCCAGATACGAGGCGACCAGGCGGTCGTATCCCCGCACACGGTGGAGCAGGAAGGCACCCTGGGCATCGGTGCTGGCCCCGACGGTGGTTCCGGCCCAGTAGACCGAAGCGCCGATGAGGGGCTGATTGTCGGCATCGCGCACGACACCCCGCAGATCCTGGGCATCGGCAGCTCCAAAGCCGAACAGAATGGCGGAACCCGCCAGAATAACAGAGCTGTATTTCATGGATTCATCGTTTTTAACACCGGCAAAGATAGCGGTCCGAATCTGCAACCGGATTGCAAATCCGTCCGGCGGAACCCGCAGGCTCCGCCCTATCTTTTCGACCGGCAGGCGGGACAGCGTCCCTTGATGAGGTAATTGATCTCCCGGACCTCGAAACCCTCGGGATAGCGGATCACGGGGATGTGGGTATGGTCCAGGCAGTAGGTCTTCCCGCAGACTTCGCAATGGAAGTGGCAGTGCAGCTCCTCGACGCGGCAGGCGTGGTCGTTGTGGCAGAGGCAATACTTCGTAGCGCCGCTGCCATCCTCGACGACATGGATCAGATGGTGTTCGGCGAAGAGGGTCAGCGACCGGAAGATCGAGGATTTGTCGAGCGTGTCGGCCTCGGTTTCGAGGTCGGCCAGGCTGAACGTATGCTCGAAATGTTCCATGGCCTCGAGGACGAGGATACGGACCGCCGTCGGGCGGATTCCGTGCCGCAGAAGCATCTCTTCCGAAGGATTGCTGCTCATGATTGATTTTCGGGTGGGCCCGGCGGCCGGCAGCCGGCGGGGTGTTGCACAGAAAAAGGGGGAAGAGTTCTCCGAAGGCATTCACGCTCTTCGGAACGGCAGCCGGAGAATTTCCGGCCGCCCGGCGTCACGCCCGGAATGGCGGAGCACGCCGGCCGACGACCGCCACCACCCCTTCGAGCGGAAGCGGATCGGAAACGATGAATGATATACCTTGATGAATGGTCAACGATACGCAGGGGCCGAACTCGGCTGCCAGCGAGGGCGGGAGTTCCGCAACGATGCATCGGACCGCTTTTTCATTGTCGTCGGAGTGAGACGACGTGTAGAGTTCGATTTCGGTGGAGTGGCGGTCGCAGTCGCATCCGGTGCCGAGCCGGCAGTCGCACCCGCCGGACAGCAGGCCGTTGCCGGCATCCGTCAGCCCGATGCCGGCATCCTCTCCCGCATCCGGAGTCTCTCCGCTCCGGGCGTACAGCCGGGTATCATCCCCGCCGGCCGCACAGCCGCAATCCGCCGCCGGGAGGCCGCCGGCCATTTCGCAACGACAGGCCAGACAGAGATGCTCGACCGCTCCGCTCCGCATGGCGAGACACTTGCAGGTCAGCGACGCCAGAGCCATCCCGGCCGTAGCCGCGATGTAGAGCGTGCAGAGCACGAAGGCTATGTAGCGTTTGAGTTTCATGGCTCGACAATACCGCACTCCGTCAGACGCTCGATCCAGCTGCAGGCATCGCGGCGGGCCCTCTCCGCATCGACCTCATAGTGTTCGACCAGCGCCTCGGCCAGCTCTTCGGCCGAGAATTCGCGCCCCTCGAAGCGTTCCCAGAGATAGCGGGCCGACTCGTTGAGCGAGACCAGCCGTGTCAGGTCGGCCGAGCCCCCGTTTCCGGGAACCACGACAACCGGTTCACCGGCCAGTTCGCGGAGTCTGTATTCGGATCGAATCTTCATCATTGCGTCTGTTCCAACGGACAAAAATAGGAAAATTTCCGTAATTTCCCTAATTTTTTCCCATTTTGGGGAATCCGCGTGAATCGTTCCGCCGGCGGGGCTCCGCTCCCCGATCCCGCCCGCCGGCAGCCGTCAGCCGGAGAAAGCCGCAGCGAAAACAGCCTTGAGATTTGCCGCTGCGCGCCGCTTTTCCTATCTTTGTCGGGATGGAACCTGTCACGGATGAGATACACGAGATCCTGAAACGCTACTGGGGCTTCACGGAGTTCCGCACGGTGCAGGAGCAGATCATCCGCTCGGTGATGGCCGGGCGGGATACACTGGCGCTGATGCCGACCGGCGGGGGCAAGTCGCTGACCTATCAGGTCCCGACGATGGCCCGCCCTGGGGTCTGCATCGTCGTCACCCCGCTCATTGCCCTGATGAAGGACCAGGTCGACCGGCTCCGGCGGCTGGGCATCCCGGCCGTGGCCATCCATGCAGGGCTCTCGCCGCGGCAGATCGACATCGCCCTCGACAACTGCGTCTACGGCGACATGAAGTTCCTCTACGTGGCCCCCGAACGCCTCGCCACGGAGATCTTCCGCCTGCGGGTCGTGCGGATGAACGTCTCGCTGCTGGCCGTCGACGAGGCCCACTGCATCTCGCAGTGGGGCTACGACTTCCGGCCGTCGTACCTGCGGATCGCCGAGCTCCGCGAGCGGCTGCCGGGGGTCTCGGTGCTGGCGCTGACGGCCTCGGCCACGCAGCCCGTTGCCGAGGACATCATGCACCATCTGAAGTTCGCCGAGCCGTGCATCATCCGCAGCAGCTTCGCGCGGCCGAACCTCTCCTACAGCGTCCGCCATACGGACGACAAGCAGGGTCAGCTGCTGCGCCTGCTGCACAACGTGCCGGGGTCGGGCATCGTCTACGCCCGCACCCGCGAGGGGACCGAACAGCTGGCCGAACAGCTCCGCACGGAGGGGATTGCGGCAGCAGCCTACCACGGCGGACTGGGCCATGCGGAGCGTGCACAGCGGCAGGAGGAGTGGCTGCAGGGGAAGGTGCGGGTGATGGTGGCGACCAACGCCTTCGGCATGGGGATCGACAAGCCCGACGTGCGCTTCGTGGTCCACTACGCGATGTGCGACTCGCTGGAAAGCTACTACCAGGAGGCGGGCCGTGCGGGCCGCGACGGAAAGCGGGCCTATGCGCTGCTGCTCGTGGCGTCGGACGATGCCGACCGTATCGCGCGCCGCTTCGACCAGGAGTTCCCACCGCTCGAGAAGGTCAAGGAGATCTACGAACGAATCTGCTCCTACCTGCAGATCGGCATCGGCGAGGGGGGCGAGACGAGCCACCTGTTCAACCTCTACGACTTCTGCGCCCGCGAACGACTCTACGTCGGGACAGTGACCAGCGCCCTGAAGCTCCTCCAGCAGAACGGCTACATGACGCTGACCGACGCGCAGGACAACCCGGCACGGGTGATGTTCTGCGTGAGCCGCGACGAACTCTACAAACTGCGCGTGCAGCGCGAGAAGCTCGATCCCCTAATCCGCACGATGCTGCGGCTCTACAACGGCATCTTCAACGAATTCCGCCCGATCGACGAGGGCGAGCTGGCCACGTGGAGCGGCTATTCGGTCGATCGGGTCAAGGAGCTGCTGCGGCAGTTGTGGCAGATGCGGGTGATCCGCTACATCCCGTCGAACCGCTCGCCGATCCTCTTTCTGAACGAGGAGCGCCTCCCGCGGGCGGATCTCTACATCGCCCCGGAGACCTACCGCCGGCGTCAGGAGCTGATGCACGAACGGTTCGAACGGATGCTCGCCTATGCGGCCAACGAGGAGGAGTGCCGGAGCGAGGTGCTCGAACGCTACTTCGGAGCGGAATCGCCCGAGCCGTGCGGCATCTGCGACATCTGCCTGGCTCGCAAACGGGCGGCCAAAGCGGCCCGGGAAGCCGGAGGTGCCGGAGATGCCGGGAAAGCCGGAAGTGCCGGGAAAGCTCAAGCCGCCACCTCGGCTGCAATCGCCCCTGCGGCCGCGCCATCCTCCGCCGGCATCGGGCATCAAGCCACCTCCCCGGCCGGGACACCTCCGACCGACGTCTCCACAGTCCGAGCCTCCGCCGAGCCGGCCCTAACAGGCACCGGACCCCAAGCCTCCTCCAAATCGGCCCTAACAGGCACCGGATCCCGAACCTCCGACCCGGCCGGTGCATCCCCTGCGAAGGGGCCTTTCGGCCCGCGCGAAATGCACCGCCCGACCGGAACTGCCGCACCCGCTGCCAACACCGCCGGACCGACCGCCGGACCGACCGGGACGCACCTTGCAGCCGGCCCGAACCGTCCGAACCGCACCGGCCCAACAACGGCTGCGACAACCGGGACCGCCACTCCCCTGTCAGACGACGAGGCTCTCCGCCAACGGCTTCTCGCCCGCCTGGCCGAAGCCCCGGCCGACCCGCAACAGCTGGCTGCCGCATGCGCCTGCCCGCCCCAACGGGTGGCCTCCGTACTGCGCGAAATGCTCAAGGAGGGCAAAATCGTCGTCGGTGACGGCGGGATATTGAAAATTATTGCGTAATTTTGCGGGAACATTCACCTCGGGATGACCACAGTCAACAACTTTACGGATAAAATCAGCAACGAAGAGGCGGCCCAACTCCCGGCCATCGAGTTCGGGGGCCAGATCCGCATCATCGATCAGGAGCGCGATATCGTCGAGGCCTGCAAGGTCCTCGCCGCCGAACCCGTCATCGGGTTCGACACCGAAACACGCCCCTCGTTCCGCCCGGGAGTCACCTTCCGGGTCTCGCTGCTGCAGCTCTCGACCCCGAAGGTCTGCTACCTCTTCCGGCTGAACCGGATCCCGCTGGCCAAACCGATCCTGCAGCTGCTCGAAAACCGGGAGGTGCTCAAGATCGGAGCCGATGTGGCCGGCGATCTGCGCTCGCTGCGCCAGATCCGCCACTTCCGCGACGGCGGCTTCGTCGACCTGCAGGCCATCGCCCCCCGGTGGGGCATCGGCGAAAAGAGCCTGCGCAAACTCTCGGCCATCGTCCTCGGCCAACGCGTGTCGAAGGCTCAGCGGCTAAGCAACTGGGAGGCTACGACACTGACCGACAAGCAGCTGATCTATGCGGCAACGGACGCCTGGGTCTGCATCCGCATCTACGAACAACTGCTCCGCACCCCGCAAAAACCGCTACGTCCATGATACCACAAATCATTCTGCGCAAAGGAAAGGAGGAGTCGCTCCTCCGCCGCCACCCGTGGATATTCTCGGGGGCCATCGACCACATCCGGGCCGAAGAGGAGGAGGACTTCGCAGAGGGCTCGCTGGTCGAGGTCTACACCCGTTCGGGCGAGTTCATCGCCCAGGGGCACTATCAGGTCGGTTCGATCGCCGTGCGGGTCCTCTCGTTCGACCGCGAACCGATCGACCAGGCGTGGTGGAACCGCCGCGTGGCCGTGGCCCACGACGTGCGCCGCACGCTCGGCCTGACGGACAACCCCGAGACGACCTGCTACCGGCTGATCCACGGCGAAGGAGATTCGCTGCCGGGTCTTGTGGTCGACATCTACGGCTCGACGGCCGTCATCCAGTGCCACTCGGTGGGGATGTACCGCTCGCGGATGGAGATTGCCGAGGCGCTGCGCGCAACTTACGGCGAACGGCTGACGGCCATCTACGACAAATCGTCGCAGACGCTCCCCTTCAAGGCCAACCTCGGTGCCGTCGACGGATATCTGTGGGGGCATGCCGACCACGCCTCGCAGGTGGTGCTCGAGCACGGCGAACAGTTCCTCGTCAACTGGGAGGAGGGGCAGAAGACGGGCTTCTTCCTCGATCAGCGCGAAAACCGCGAACTCGTTAAACGCTACGCCGCAGGGCGCACCGTTCTCAATACGTTCTGCTATACGGGCGGCTTCTCGGTCTATGCCCTCTCGGGCGGAGCCCGCAAGGTGGTGTCGGTCGACTCGTCGGAACGGGCCGTGGAGCTGGCCACCGAGAACATGAAGCTCAACTTCGGGGAGACTGCCAACCACTCGGAGATTGCGGCCGATGCCGTGGAGTACCTCAAGGAGATCGGCGACCGCTACGACCTGATCATCCTCGACCCGCCGGCCTTCGCCAAACACCACAAGGTGCTGAGCAACGCCATGCAGGGCTACAAACGGCTCAATGCGCGGGCGCTGTCGCAGATCCGCCCCGGAGGCATCCTCTTCACCTTCTCCTGCTCGCAGGCCGTCTCGAAGGAGCTTTTCCGCACGACGGTCTTCTCGGCGGCGGCCATCGCCGGACGCAAGGTGCGGATCCTCCACCAGCTCTCCCAGCCGGCCGACCACCCGATCAACATCTACCACCCCGAGGGCGAATACCTCAAGGGGCTGGTCCTCTACGTCGAGTAGTCGCACGCCGGATGCGGAACGGAGGCAAAACCAGGAATCGAATCCCAAAACATACGAACCATGAAACAGTTGCTGATGGTTGCGGCGGCGCTCTGCCTGTCCGCACCGCTGGCGGCACAAAGCCGTCTGGAAACCTTTACGCTGCACAGCGCGATTCTCAACACGGAGAAGACCTGCACGGTCTATCTGCCCGACGGCTACGACAGCGATACGACGCGCCGCTATCCGGTCCTCTACCTGTTGCACGGTGCCGCCGGCTGCCACACCGACTGGAGCGTGAAGGGCAACATGCGGCAGATTGCCGACGAGGCCTTTGCCACGGGGGCCGCCCTGCCGATGGTGGTGGTCATGCCCGATGCCGCCGGCGAGGGTGAGAACTACACCGGCCGCCACATGGGTTACTTCAACGTTCCCGGCTGGGAGTACGAACGCTTCTTCTTCGAGGAGTTCCTGCCCGGCGTCGAGGAGCACTACCGCATCCTCGCCGACAAGGAGCACCGCGCCATCTCGGGCCTCTCGATGGGCGGCGGCGGTACGGCTGCCTATGCCCTCCACCACCCCGAACTCTTCAGTTCGGCCTGCCCGATGAGCGGCCTGCTCGACGGATATGCCACGCCGAATGACCGCGGCGAGGTCTTCCGGCAGTCGATTGCCGACAACTCGCCGGTGAAGATCCTCCGCGAGATGAGCGACGAGGAGCTCGACACGGTACGAACCATCCGCTGGTGGGTCGACTGCGGCGACGATGACTTCCTCTGGCGCTACAACATCGACTTCTACGCCCTGATGCGCGAACGGAACGTGCCGCTGCAGTACCGCATGCGCGACGGCGGCCACACGTGGCGCTACTGGCAGACCGTCCTGCCCGACGTGCTGATGTTCGTCTCGAACGGATTCGCCCGATAGCCCCGAGCGTCGGCCCCGTCAGCGGATAACCGTTCCGGGGCCGGCAACAGCCTCCGCCCCTTTTAACGTTAACGACGCTACCGCCTGCCGGTCGGACAGGCAACCCGCCTCCGGCAGACCCATTCGAACCGGCAAATCCACCCCCAAACGGCCGGCCGGATCCACCCGGATCCCCTGCTCCCACAAAAAGGCCCCTTCCGAATTCGGAAGGGGCCTTTTTCAATCTCCGGCCTCAACGGGAAACTCCGTCCCAGCCGGATGACATGCCGGCTCGGCACTACTTGCGCTTGGCGCGCTGCTGAGCCTCCTGCTGACGCATCAGCTCCTCGTAGCGCTGCTGGAACTTCGACTTCTTGCCATTGGACTTGCGGGCGGCATTGGCCTGCATGATGGCGTGAATCTTGTCGTCATCGACCATGCGGCGGATGATGAGCGTCTGGCCGATGGTGATCAGGTTCGAAAGGAGGTAGTAGTAGCACAGACCGCTCGAGTAGCTGTTGAACCACAAGAGCATCATGATCGGCATCAGGTAGAGCATCATGAACTTCATGCCGGCCATCTGAGGCTGCGACGAAGCGGTCTGCTGGTAGTTGTACCACGAGTAGCCGAAGAGCGAGACGGCCATCAGCAGGGCGAAGAGCGAGACATGATCGCCGTAGAAGGGGATCGAGAAGGGCAGATTGAGCACGCTGTCGTACGACGAGAGGTCATCAGCCCAGAGGAACGACTGTCCGCGCAGCTCGATCGACGCCGGGAAGAAACGGAACAGGGCGATCAGGATCGGCAGCTGGATCAGCATCGGGATACATCCGCCCATGGGGTTGATACCCGCCTTTTTGTAGAGTTCCATCGTAGCCTGCTGCCGCTTCATGGCATCCTCCTGCTTGGGGTACTTCTTGGCCAGTTCGTCGACCTGGGGCTTGATCAGCCGCATCTTGGCCATCGAGACATAGCTCTTGTAGGTGAGCGGGAAGATCACCAGCTTGACCAGCACCACCAGGATCAGGATGATGACGCCGAAGTTCGAGATGTAGTTGCGCAGGAAGTCGAAGACCGGGATGACGCACCAGCGGTTGACCCAGCCGAAGATACCCCACCCCAGCGGCACGAGGCGCTCGAGGTGGATGTCGTCACCCGCGGGGAACTCGACCTTCTTGAGGATCGAGTACTTGTTGGGGCCGAAGTAGAAGGCGAAGTCGTAGGCTTCGGTCTGGGGCGTATAGGGGACGGCCATCTGCGCCGAGAAATTCTTCAGCAGCGTCGATTCGGGGGCATCGGTCGTGAACGACATGTTGGCGTAGGTGACATTCTCCGGGGCGATGAAGACCGACGAGAAGTACTGCTGCTTGAAGGCGACCCAGTTGACCTGCGAGGAGACCTCCTTGGATTTCGACTTTTCGCTCATGCCCAGCTCCTCGATCGAGCTCTCGCCCGGGAAGCGGTAGGAGATCGTCGTGTACATGTTCTCGTTCTGGAAACCGCGCTCGTTCTGGTACGAGGAGTTCGACCAGTCGATCTGGATCTGGGTCTGGTTGGCCATGGCCTGCGCCATGCCGACCAGCCGGACGTCGAAGTCCACGAGATAATCGCGCTGCGGGCTCTTCGTGTCGTAGATCACGTAGCGGTACTCCAAGGCGGCGCTCTCCGAGACGGGCAGCCGCATGACGACCTGTTTGCCGCCGTCGGCGAGCGTCTCGACCGGCTGCGGCGTGAAGACGTAGTCCAGCGTGTTGACCGGAACGTTGCGCAGTCCGTTCTTGACGTAGAACGAGAGGCCGAAGCGGGCCGTTTCGGGATCCATCAGCTGGACGGGTTCGTTGCGCTCGTCACGCGGGGCATACTTGGTGTAGTCCTTCAGCGTGACGCTCTTGACCTGTCCGCCGAGCGTCGAGAAGCGGATCGACATCACGTCGTTCTCGACGGTGAACTCTTCGGGAGCGGCCTCGCGGGCGCGGGTGAGCGCCTCGCCGAGGGTCTCGACCTGGCGCAGCCGGGCCGCGGCGGCCAGCGAGTCGGCATCGGCCGGGTCGGCGATCACCGCACCACCCTCCGCCAGCGAATCGACCGCCGGCACGGGCTGCGAAGCGCGGGCCACCGAATCCACATAGGCATCGTAGATGGCCTTCTGTTCCTGATATTTCTGTTGTTCCTTACTGCTGAAGTAGGCGAACCCGATAAAGAGGATCGCCACGACGGCAATACCGATAAACGATTTCTTATCCATTCAAACGTGTTGCTTGTTTCGAGTGAGTAATCAGACGGGGAAGCGTTCAACAACGGGCGGGGCGGATTACTTTTTGGCCGACTCGCCCTTGTGGGCCTCGGCGTACTCCATGGCGGCCTTGACGAAGGCCACGAAGAGCGGCGAGGGGCTCAGCACGGTGCTCTTGTACTCGGGGTGGTACTGCGTACCGACGAACCAGGGATGGTCCTCGATCTCGACCACCTCGACCAGATTCGTATCGGGGTTCACGCCGACAGCCTTCATGCCGGCCGCCTCGAAACGCTCGAGGTAGTCATTGTTGAACTCGTAACGGTGACGGTGGCGCTCCGAGATGTTGAGCTTGCCATAGGCTGCGGCAGCCTTCGACCCCTTCTTCAGCACGCAGGGGTAGGCACCCAGACGCATCGTACCGCCCTTGGCCGTGACACCCTTCTGCTCCTCCATCAGGTCGATGACCGGATGAGCCGTCTGCTCCATCTCGCTGGAGTTGGCATCGGCGATGCCGAGGACGTTGCGGGCGAACTCGATCACGGCGCACTGCATGCCCAGGCAGATGCCCAGGAACGGGATGCGGCTCTCACGGGCGAAGCGCACGGCCTCGATCTTGCCCTCGATACCGCGGTTGCCGAATCCGGGAGCCACGAGGATACCGGCCATCTTGCCCAGCTGGGCGGCGACATTCTCCGGCGTGATCTTCTCCGAGTTGACGTAGTGGAGTTTGACGTGGCAGTCGTTGACGGCGCCGGCGTGGATGAACGACTCGCTGATCGACTTGTAGGCGTCGTGGAGTTCGGTGTACTTGCCGACCAGGGCGATATCGATCTTCTTGGCCGGATGCTTGACCTTCTCGACGAAGGCCTTCCAGGCCTCCATGTCGGGCTCCTTATCGGCCGGGAGGTTCAGCTTGTCGAGCACCACCTCGTCGAGGTGCTGGGCGTGCATCATCAGGGGCACCTCGTAGATCGAGGGGACGTCGATCGACTCCATGACGGCATTGGCGTCAACGTTGCAGAAGAGGGCGACCTTGCGCTTGAGGGCCGTGGTCAGGGGACGCTCGGCGCGCAGCACGAGGATATCGGGCTGCAGACCGTTCTCGAGCAGCGCCTTGACCGAATGCTGCGTCGGTTTGGTCTTCATCTCGCCCGAAGCGGCCATGTAGGGGATCAGCGTCAGGTGGACCAGCGCCGTGTTCTTGTATCCGAGCGAGTAGCGGAGCTGGCGCACCGACTCGATGAAGGGCTGCGACTCGATGTCGCCGACCGTACCGCCGATCTCGGTGATGATGATGTCGTACTTCTTGGTCTGGCCCAGCAGCTGGATGCGGCGTTTGATTTCGTCGGTGATGTGGGGAATGACCTGCACGGTTTTACCCAGATATTCGCCCTTGCGCTCCTTCTCGATGACGCTCTTGTAGATGCGGCCGGTGGTGACGTTGTTGGCCTTCGAGGTGGGCTGGTTCGTGAAACGCTCGTAGTGGCCCAGGTCGAGGTCGGTTTCGGCGCCGTCCTCCGTGACGTAGCACTCGCCGTGCTCGTAGGGGTTGAGCGTACCGGGGTCGACGTTGATGTAGGGGTCGAGTTTCTGAATGGTCACCGAATAGCCGCGGGCCTGAAGCAGCCGCGCAATCGAAGCGGAGATAATACCCTTTCCGAGCGACGAAGCGACACCGCCCGTAACGAATATGTACTTGGGTTTGGTAAGTTTCATTCCTTTTATACTATTTGTGTTCTGTGTGTTCAGTTTATTGTTGTCTCTTCCAGTTTCGGGGTTTGTAACGAACCGGGGGCCGGATCATCGGATCCGACCCCGGGCCCGGTCTCAGTCATTCGACTTCGGCTCGGACTTCTGTTCGGGCTTCGGCTCGGACTCCTGGTGGTCGATCAGGCGGACCTTTTCGATCGTAGCGGCCATCTCTTCGCGGGCGCGATCGATCTTTGCGCGGACCTCGGCCACGAGCGCCTCGGCGTTCTTCGACTTGGTGAAGAAGCCGATGTTGTTCTCCAGCAGGGCGATCTCCTGTTCGAGCTGGCGCACCTTGTTGTAGAGCCGTTCGCGTTCCGAACGCAGACGGCGGTCACCGGCCCCCTTCATCGAGGATATCTTCTCGCGGAAGCGGCCCATCGAGCGGTCGCGCTCCGAGCCGCGCAGCACGTTGAACAGCTCGTCGACAGCCGCCTTGTAACGCTTCTGGATAGCATCCTTCTGTTTGATAGGCACGAAGCCGATCTCGCTCCAGCGGCGCTGGAAGTCGCGGATCACCTCGTAGCCGCCCGTCTTGACGTCGGCCGCGGCCATCTCGTCCAACAGGGCCTGCTTGCGGCGCAGGTTCTCCTCATATTCGCTGTCGACCGAGGCGAAGTGGGCCGCCTTGCGCTCGAAGAACTTGTCGCACGCTGCACGGAAACGCTTCCAGACAGCCTCGGAATGGCGGCGCGACACGGCGCCGATCTGCTTCCAGCGAGCCTGCAGGGCGATCAGTTCGTCGGTCGTCTTCTTCCACTCCTCGCTGCCCGCGAGCGATTCGGCGGCGGCGCAGATCTCGTTTTTCAGCTGCAGGTTGTGCTCCATCTCGGCCTTCAGCCCGGCATAGAACTGCCGCTTGGCCTCGAAGAACTTGTCGCAGGCCGTGCGGAAACGTTCGTAGATGCGGTTGTTGTCCTTCTTGGGGGCGAAGCCGATGGTCTTCCACGTCTTCTGGATCTCGAGGAGCTTGTCGCTGGCGCGGTTCCACTCCTTGCGCGTGGTCAGGGGCTGGGAGGCCAGCTCCTCGGTCGCCTCGCACAGACCGCTCTTCAGATCGAGGTTCTTCAGCTGTTCGGCCTTCAACCCCTCGAAATACTCCTGATGCTGCTTGTTGATGCGGCTCGAGGCGGCCTTGAACCGCTCCCAGAGCGCCTCCTTGTACTCGTTGGCCACGGGACCCGTCTCGCGCCACTCGTCGTGGAGCTTCTGCAGCTTGTGGAAGGCCTCGATCACCGACGGTTCGAGCAGCAGCGCCTCGGCCTGTTCGCAGAGGGCCACCTTCTGCTCGTAGTTCTTCTTCAGGTCGAGATCGCGCAGCTCCTTGTTGATCTTGATGAAGTTGTAGAAGTTCTCGACATGGAGGTTATAGGTCTCCCAGAGATCCTTGACATACTGCTGCGGCACGGGGCCCGTATCGCGCCAGCGCTGCTGCAGTTCGCGGAACTTGGTGAAGGTATGGTTGAGCGTCTCGTCGGAGTTGACCAGCTCCTTGAGCTCCTCGATGATCTGCTGCTTGACCTTGAGATTGGCCTCCTTTTCGGCCTCGAGGTTGGCGATGAACTCGTCGCGGCGGCGGCGGTACTCCTTGAAGAGCTCCTTGAGCTGCACCTCGGCACCGTCAACCGCCGGGGTGAAGTTCTCCTCCGCGCCGCCCTCCTCGAGGAAGCGGCGGCGGGCACTCTCGACCTCGGCGCGGCGCAGCCGGTAGAAGGCGATCTTCAGCGCCTCGACATCGCGGCGGATCGACTGTACGGGCTGCTCCTCGAGCATCCGTGCGAACATGGCGAGCAGCTCCTCCTTGCTCTTACCGACGAACTTCTCCTCGGGGGTGCTCTTCTCCTCTACGGCCAGCTGTTCGGCTTCGGCCTCTTCGGGGGTTTCGCCCTCGATCTCGAGTCCGGCATCGTGGGCGGCCAGGGCGGCCTCCTCGTCGGTGAAATCGACCTGCACGTCGGCCGGAGCCTGCTCCTCCTCGTCGAAATCGGCGACCTGTTCGGCCGCAGGCTTGATGCGGGCCCGTTTCGGACGGGGCGACTGCGCAGCGGCGGCCTCCGCAGGGGTGGCATCCGATCCAGCATCGGGCACGCCGGCTTGCGTTGCGGCAGCTGTCGCGGCGGGCGAGGTCACAGGCGCCTCGGCAGCCGTTTCAACCCGGGGTTCGGCCGGAGCCGTCTCGGCGGCAGGGATTTCGGTTTCAGAGGTTTCGGGAGTCACCGAAGGACTCACATGCGCATCTTCAGCCAGGGGGCTGACTTGCTCCGCAGGAGCAGAAAGTGTCGATTTTTCAGTAGCCATCTCTGTAGAGGTTTTTGATTCCCGGCCATGCGGGAGTACATAAATCTCGCAAATATAACCATTTTATGCGGAACCGGAAAGAGAAATCGACAAAACCTGCAACTTGCGCCCCGGCAAGAGGAATCTTCAGACTGACACCCCCGCCGGAAGCTCCCCGGACGGAAAAAGACGCTGGGATTTGCAAAATTTTTCGTAACTTCGCAAAGTTAACCACACCGGACGGTGCGCCGCCGGGCGCCCTTCCCAGAAACAGCCATCCATGAGCCATCGCATCCTGCTGGTGGACGACGAGGTGGACATCCTCGAGTTCGTCCGATACAACCTTCTCCGCGAGGGTTACGAAGTCTACACGGCGCAGAACGGCGCCGAGGCGCTGAAGATCGCCGCCGAGTGCCATCCACACCTGATTCTGCTCGACATGATGATGCCCGTCATGGACGGGGCGCAGACCTGCCGCGCCATCCGCGCCAACCCCGAACTGAAGGATACGATGGTCGTCTTCCTTTCGGCGCTGGGCGAGGAGGATCAGCAGCTGGCGGGATTCGGCGTGGGGGCCGACGACTACATCACCAAGCCGATCAAGATGAAGTTGCTGATGAGCCGCGTGCAGGCCATTCTGAAGCGTATCGATGCGGGCTCCGCATCCGAAGAGGCGAAACCGGCCGGCAACGAGACAACGGCCGGGAGCGGGAAATCCGCGATCACGGTCGACCGCGAACGCTACCGCGTGATCCGCGACGGAAAGGAGATCACGCTGCCGCGCAAGGAGTTTGCCCTGCTCGATCTGCTCTACTCCTCGCCGGGAAAACTGATCCCGCGGGAGGAGATCTATGCGAAGATCTGGGGAACGGAGGTGGTGGTCGGCGACCGCACGATCGACGTCCACATCCGCAAGTTGCGCCAGAAGATCGGCGACGAACGGATCGTGACGGTCAAGGGGGTCGGCTACAAATACGTCCCCTGACCCCCAACCGGACGGCCATTCGGAGACGGATCGTCTCTCCGCGGCACGCCCGGCCGGCACGGAACCGGAAGAGGCGGCCGCCGGCGGAGCGCATCCGGGAGAATCGTCCGCACGGCTTCACCCGGGAACCGGGAAACGAAAAGCGGCTGCACGGCCTTGGCCCGGCATCAGGGAGGCGAAAGCGACTGCGCAGCCTTTGCCCGGGAAACGGGAAACGAAAAGCGACGACACGTTCTTTCTTTGTCCGGGAACCGGGAGACGAAAGCCGACCGTGCGGCTTTGCCCGGGAGACGAAAACCGACTGCACGGCTTTGCCCGGGAAGCGAAAACAGACTGCGCGGCCTTGGCCCGGCACCCGGGAGGCAAAAACCGGCTGCACGGCTTTGCCCGGGAAGCGAAAACCGACTGCGCGGCCTTCGCCCGGCACCCGGGAAAACGGGCATGCCGACCGCCGCTCCCCCAACATCCACCCCACTTCCCGCCCCCTCCCAATACCCGTTCCGCCCTCCCCGACCATTCAGAACGGATAAAAAATCCTTCACTTCGGGCAAAAAATGAAACGATCCGTAATCATTTTTTCGTTAAATTTGCAAGTCTGTAAAATAATACCTACATTTACTTATGATTCGTGAACTCTTCTGCGTAGGACTCGGAGGCGCCGCCGGCAGCATGGTCCGCTACCTGCTGTCAACGTGGATGCTGGGCGGGCACCTGCTGCTGGGTTTCCCCGCCGGGACCTTCGCGGTCAACGCCGCCGGATCGCTGCTGATCGGCTTCCTGATGCAGACCCTCTCGTCGTCAACGCTCAGCTGGCTACTCGTGACGGGTTTCTGCGGAGGCTTCACGACCTTCTCCACCTTCTCGGCCGATACGGTACGCCTGCTGCGGGCCGGCGACTACGGACCTGCCGCGGGTTATGTGATTCTGAGCGTCTGCGTCTGCGTCTTCTTCACGATGATCGGAATGTACATCGCCTCGCAGACCAGAAGCTAGGAAGAGAACAGAACTGAAAAAACTTAAACAATAAACGCTTTATGGTAATTCTCGTATTGAACTGCGGCTCATCGTCGATCAAGTACCAGGTGATCGACATGACCGACGCCGCGGGCAAACTGCTCGCCAAAGGACTCGTGGAACGTATCGGACTCCCCGAAGGAATCCTCACCCACAAACCCGTGGGCAAGACCCCGTTCGAACTCCACCAGCCGATCCCCGACCATACGACCGGTATCAAACTGGTGCTCGATGCCCTGACCGACCCTACGCACGGCGTCATCGCCTCGCTCGACGAGGTGAAGGCCGTCGGCCACCGCGTGGCTCACGGCGGCGAGTATTTCCCGGCCAGCTGCATCGTCACCGAGGATGTCAAGGCCAAGATCCGCTCGCTGTGCCAGATCGCCCCGCTGCACAATCCGGCCAGCCTCGAGGGTATCGCTGCCGCCGAGACGGTGCTCCCCAACACGCCTCAGGTGACGGTCTTCGACACGTCGTTCCACCAGACCATCCCGGCCGTGAACTACATGTATGCCCTGCCCTACGAGTACTATGAGAAGTACCGCGTGCGCAAGTACGGCTTCCACGGAACGAGCCACAAGTATGTGGCCCGCGTCGGCGCCGAACTGGCCGGTCTGGACTTCGAACACGCGAAGATCATCACCTGCCACATTGGCAACGGTGCCTCGGTGACGGCCGTGCTCAACGGCAAGTCCTACGATACGTCGATGGGCTTCTCGCCGCTCGACGGTCTGGTGATGGGCACGCGCTGCGGCCAGGTTGACGCCAGCGCCGTGACCTTCATCGGAGAAAAGGAGGGCATGAGCTACGCCGAACTCGACACGATGATGAACAAGAAGTCGGGTGTGATGGGTCTGACGGGCCTCTCGAGCGACATGCGCGACATCGACCGCGCCTACGACGAGGGCAACGAACGGGCCATCCTGGCGCGCGACATGTACTACGGCCGCATCAAGAAGTTCGTGGGACAGTATGCTGCCGAGATGGGCGGCGTGGACCTGATCGTCTTCACGGGCGGCGTGGGCGAGAACTCGAGCGAGATGCGAGAAACGGTCTGCTCGGGTCTGGAGTTCATGGGCGTGCACTTCGACGCTGCGGCCAACAAGGGGGCCCGCGGCGTGAACAAGATCCTCTCGACGGCGGATTCGAAGGTCAAGGTGGCCATGATCGCCACGGACGAGGAGCTGATGATCGCTACGGACACCTACAACCTGGTCAAATAACAACGCAAAACAACGTACAACGTACCATAAAAATTCAAAACCATGATTCAGCATCTTACCGAGATCGTCGAAGAGGCGAGAAAACGGGGTAAAAAACGTCTTGCAGTAGCCTACGGACAGGATTCGCACACGCTGGCCGCCGTCTACGAAGCGTACAAGGAGGGACTTGTCGAGCCGACACTCTTCGGCGACAAGGCGGTGATCGAACAGGTATGCGCCGAAAACAACATCGACATCAACGTCTTCAATATCGTCAACGAGCCGAACGACGTGAAGTGCGTCCAGCAGGCCGTCGCAGCCGTCGTTGCGGGCAACGCCGACGTGCTGATGAAGGGTCTGGTCTCGACGGACAAGTA
>UMJL01032906.1_pt1 | contig 32099 bp, 30 predicted proteins | sample 1966071 | NCBI WGS metagenome assembly UMJL01 (sample SAMEA4836148, study PRJEB28245) | human gut metagenome | biome: gut microbiome; material: fecal sample | place: Denmark | collected 2008
TCTTCGCCGTCTGTCCGTGTCCCATTCTCGGCGTGACCGGCAGCGACGGCAAGACCACCACCGCGAGCGTCATTGCCGAGCTTCTCAAGGCCGAGGGACGGCGCGTGTGGCTCGGCGGCAACATCGGCCGTCCGCTGCTCGCGGACGCGGAGCAGATGACGCCGGACGATCTTGCGGTGCTGGAGCTTTCGTCGTTCCAGCTGATGGATATGCCATACTCGCCGCAGGTCGCGGTGCTGACGAACCTCGCCCCGAACCATCTGGACGTGCACCGCGACATGGCGGAGTACATCGCGTCCAAGGAAAATATTTACCTGCACCAGAGCGCGCGGGACACCGCCATCTTCAACGCCGACAACGCCATCACGCGCGATCTGAGCGGCAAGGTGGTCGGACGTGCGCGTCTGTTCTCGCGGCAGGAGGAGGTCGCCGACGGCGCGTTCGTGCGCGGCGGCGCGATCTGGCTGCGCGATGCGGCAGGGGAGCGCGAGGTCCTGCCGCTGGCGGACATCCGCCTTCCCGGCTGGCACAATGTGGAAAACTATATGGCGTCGCTCCTTGCCGTGGACGGACTTGTGCGCGATGAGACCGTCCGCCGCGTCGCGCGGGAGTTTGCCGGTGTGGAACACCGCATCGAGTTCGTGCGCGAGCTGCACGGCGTCCGCTATTACAACGATTCCATCGCCACCAGTCCCACGCGCACCATCGCAGGGCTGCGCGCCTTCCCGCACAAGGTCGTGCTGATCGCGGGCGGGTATGACAAGCACATTCCCTTTGCACCCCTTGCGCCGGAGGTGGTCGAGCACGTCAAGACGCTCATCCTCTGCGGCGCGACCGCCGAGGCCATCGAGCGCGCGGTGGTGGAGAGCGACGCCTATGAGACCGCGGCCGAGCGGCCGCGGATCCTCCGCTGCAAGGACCTGCGGGAGGCGGTGGACGCCGCCTACTTCTGCGCCGAGAGCGGCGATGTGGTGACGCTCTCGCCCGCCTGCGCCGCCTTCGACTGCTACGCGAACTTTATGGAGCGCGGCAGGGCCTACAAGGAAATGGTGAAAAAGCTCGGCGAATAGGGAAAAGCCGTGGGCGCATAGATTCTCCCGAAAGGGGGAACGCCCATGCGCCGCTATATGCGCCGCGGCATGACGGGACGGGAGAAACGCCGGCTGCTGCTTTTCCTTGTCTGCGCCGCGCTCATCGCGCTCGCCGTCACCGCGATGATGCAGCTTCGGCCCATTCTCACGAGCCTTGCCACTGCGCGCGTCTCGAACGCCGTCACGCGCGTCGTGAACACCTCGGTGAACGAAACGCTCTACGACGCCGGTGTGGACTACGACCGCCTGATCTCGCTGGAAAAGGACAACGAGGGACACATCACGGCGGTCAAGAGCAACATGGCGGAGTTCAACCGATTGCAGTCCGCCGTGCTCGCGGACGTGCTGCAAAGGCTCTCGGAGGTCTCCACGCGCGAGCTGGCCATCCCGCTCGGGAGCCTGACCGGCTCGCCGCTGCTCGCGGGCCGCGGGCCGCTCCTGCACATCAAAATGCAGTCGGTCGGCTCGTCCTCGGCGCACTTTGAGAATGCCTTCGCCTCCGCGGGCATCAACCAGACGCGCCACGAGATCCGGCTGGTGGTGGACGTGTATGTGAGCGTCCTGCTGCCGGGCTTTTCGACCGTCACCAAGGTCACCAACCGCTGCGCCGTCGCCGAGACGGTCATCGTCGGCTCCGTGCCGGATACCTACACCTACTTCGACACACGCGAGGATATGTCCTCCACCGCCGAGGACTTCATTATGAACAACGCCGGATAAAAGGGGAGAACGCCATGGACTACAAGGAACGCATAAAGGAGCTGCGCGACACGCTCAACGCACACTCGTACCGCTACTATGTGCTCGACGAGCCGAGCATCAGCGACTATGAATACGATATGCTCCAGCGCGAGCTGGCCAATCTGGAGAAGGAACACCCCGAGGAGATCACGCCGGACTCGCCCACGCAGCGCGTGGGCGGCATGGCGCTGACAAAATTCGAGCCGGTGACGCACGCCGTCCCGCTCGAGAGCCTGCAGGACTCCTTCTCCGACGCCGAGGTCGTGGACTTCGACGAGAAGGTGCGCGAGCAGCTCGAGCACGTCGAATACAGCGTGGAGCCGAAGGTGGACGGTCTGTCCGTCGCGCTCGAGTACCGCGACGGCGTGTTCGTCCGCGGCGCCACGCGCGGCGATGGGCGCGTGGGCGAGGACGTGACGGAGAATCTGCGCACGATCCAGTCCATTCCCATGGTGCTGCCGGAGAAGCTGCCGCGCCTCATCGTGCGCGGCGAGGTCTACATGGCCAAAAAGGTCTTTGCCGCGCTCAACGCCGAGCGCGAGGAGAACGGGGAGCAGACCTTTGCCAATCCCCGCAACGCCGCCGCCGGCTCGCTGCGCCAGCTTGACCCGAGGATCGCGGCGAAGCGCCGGCTGGATATTGCCGTTTTCAACCTCCAACTCGCCGAGGGACGGACTTTCACGACCCACGCCGAGACGCTTGCTTATCTGCGCACGCAGAAATTCAAGGTCATCGGCAACAAGGTGGTCGACAACGTGCAGGACGCGCTCGCGGAGATCCGCCGTCTCGGCGAGGAGCGCGCGGAGCTGCCCTACGATATGGACGGCGCAGTTGTAAAGCTGAATAGCCTTACAGACCGCGAAATTCTCGGCTCAACGAGCAAGGTGCCGCGCTGGGCCATCGCCTACAAGTACCCTCCCGAGGAGAAGGAGACCCGCGTGACGGACATCGTCGTGCAGGTGGGGCGCACGGGCGTGCTGACGCCGAAGGCGGTCTTTGAGCCGGTGCATCTGGCCGGAACGACCGTCACGAACGCGACGCTCCACAACCAGGACTTCATCGACGAGAAGGACATCCGCGTCGGCGACGCCATCGTGGTGCGCAAGGCGGGCGAGATCATTCCTGAGGTCGTGCGCGTGCTGAAGGACAAGCGTCCCGACGGCACGCAGCCCTACCGTCTGCCGGACCGCTGTCCGGTCTGCGGCGTGCCGGTCTACCGCGCCGAGGGCGAGAGCGCCACGCGCTGCACGGGCGCGGAGTGTCCCGCGCAGCTGCTACGCAACCTCACACACTTCACCTCGCGCGAGGCGATGGACATTGACGGCGTCGGCCCCGCGCTGCTCGAGCAGCTGGTGAACGCCGGGCTTGTCCGCAAGGCGTCCGACCTTTACAGTCTCGACGTACAAACGCTTGCACAGCTCGACCGCATGGGCCTCAAGAGCGCGCAGAACGCCGTCGCCGCCATTGACCGCTCCAAGCAGAACGATCTTTCCAAGCTGCTCTGCGCCCTTGGCATCCGCCAGATCGGCACAAAGGCCGCGCGTGTGCTCGCGCAGCGCTTCGGCTCGATGGACGCGCTGATGAACGCCACGGTCGAGGAGCTGACCGCCGTGGATGACATCGGCGAGATCACCGCGCAGTTCCTTCAGCGCTGGTTCGCGGACGGGCAGTCCCGCGACCTCATCGAAAGCCTGAAAAACGCAGGCGTCAACATGACCAGCACGGAAGCCCCGCAGGACCTGCGCTTTGCGGGCAAGACCTTTGTGCTCACCGGCTCGCTCACGCGCTTCACGCGCGACGAGGCCGAGGCGCTTATCGCCGACCACGGCGGCAAGGCCGCCGGCTCCGTCTCCAAAAAGACAAGCTATGTGGTCGCCGGAGAGGCCGCCGGAAGCAAGCTGCGCAAGGCGCAGGAGCTGGGCGTTCCGGTGCTCACGGAGGACGAATTTCTGGCGCTGCTCGGCGGCAAGGCCGAAGATGATCCGGAAAACGGCGAAAATGGCGGACAGCTCGGCCTGTTTTCCTGAAAAGGAGAGCATTTGATGAACATTCGCACGGCAGAGCGCCGCGATCTTTCCGCGATGCTCGACATTTATAACTACGAGGTGAAAAACGGCACGGCGACCTTCGACGTAGAGCCCCGCGCGGGCGCGGTGGGGGAGGCGTGGTTCGCCGCGCACAACACCGGCAACCATCCGCTGCTCGTGGCGGAGGAGGACGGTAAGGTCCTCGGCTACGCCTCGCTCTCGCCCTACCGCGACTTCGACGCCTATCTGCAAACCGTTGAGCTTTCCGTTTACGTCGCGCCCGAGAGCCGCGGCCGCGGCATTGCGAGCGCGCTGATGGAGGCCGTTCTCCGTCTGGCGCGCGAGGACGCGGACACGCACACGGTCATTTCCGTCATCGCGGGCGGCAACGCGGCCAGCGTCCGCCTGCATGAGAAATTCGGCTTCACCTACTCTGGCACCCTGCATGAGGTGGGGCTGAAATTCGGCCGCTACCTCGATATCGTCAACTACGAGCTGCGCGTGGGCTGAGCAAAACGCGCCCGGCAAAAAACATCGAAAAATCCGGAACTTTTTTCTGCTTTCCTTCGTCTATTCATGCAGGGCCGCGGCACGCGGTCAAAAGAACGATCTATCAAGGAGAACCATTCGCATGAAACGAACGCTTTCCCTCATTCTCATCCTCACGATGCTGCTGTCTCTCGCCGCCTGCGGCAGCAAGGACGCCGCGCCGCCCGACGGCGGCAACGCGCCTTCGCAGGAGCAGGGCGGCGGAGAGGAGCAGTCCGGCGGAACGATCGGGACGCCCGACGAGCCGGAGCAGCCCGAGCAGACGCTGCCAACAGAGCAGGAGCCGGCGGACAGCAAGCCCGAGCAGACGCAGCCGGCGGAGCAGGAGCCTGCCAAGGAGCCTGAAAAGCAGCCCGAGCAGAAGCCCGAGCCCAAGCCGGCTGAAAAGCCTGCGGAGGGAACGAGCGCAGAGCCGCCGACCGAGACGCCCAAGCCCGAGACCCCGGCAGAGGACAAGCCCGCCGCGGCTGTCGACGACGCGCTGACGATCCTCAACGCGATCTGGAATACATACAGCGATGAAGAAAAGTTCCCTGCTGCCGGAGGGGATTCCGAGCACGCCGTAGACGGCGCGCCCGGCAGCTTCGACGTGAGCAATGCCGACAGCCTCAGCTATCTGCTCACCTTCCCGGCGGACGACGCTTCGCTCATCGACAGCGCCGCCTCGCTCGTTCACATGATGAATCTGAACACCTTCACCTGCGGCGCGTTCCATGTCGCCGACGCGAACAACGTCGCCAGGCTCGCGGACGACCTGCGCACGACCATTCAGGCCAAGCGCTGGATGTGCGGCTTCCCGGATAAGCTGGTCATCGTCACAGTCGGGCAAAGCGTGCTCTCCGTGTACGGAAACGAGGAGCTGGTCAACACCTTCCGCGATAAGCTCCTGGCGAGTTATCCTACCGCTGCCGCCGTCTATGACGAGGCCATCAACGCATAAAACAGCAGAGAAGAAAAGAGGGATGCCGCGCATTCCTCTTTTCTTTTTCCGCTTGCGAGCGGGCCGGTTTTCGTATAAAATATGGTCAGAGCACATCGCCGCACGGAGGAAGCGCCATGCCGAAGCCAAAGTGGAAGCTGAACACCATCTACATATCCGAGCGGCTGCAGGAGAGCCTGCGGCCGATCTCCCGCTGCGCGCTGACCACCGTGGTCGCCCCGATGGGCTACGGAAAGACCACCGCGGTGAACTGGTATCTGGAGGAGCGCGCAAAGGCCGGGCCGCTGCGCGTCGTCCGCATCAGCGTGTATTCCGACAATCTTGCGATCTTCTGGCGGAGCGCGCAGGACGCCTTTGCCCGCGCGGGCATCGACCTGCTGCGGGAGTATGCCTGTCCCACGGACGCCGCCGGCGGCGGGCTGCTGGCGGACGATCTCTGCCATGAGCTGGCGGGGGAAACGCCCTGCTATCTGTTCATCGACGATTTTCACCTGCTCACAGACCAACGCGTGACCGCCTTTCTCTGTATGCTTGTGGGCCGCCTGCCCGCCAACGTCCACCTGATCATCGCCAGCCGCGACCGCTTTCTGCCCGCCGCAGAGATCGTCCGGCTGGGGGCGAGGGTCTACCGGCTCGGCACAGAGCAGCTGCGGCTGAACCATACGGAGCTGGCCGTTTACGCGCACCGCTGCGGCACGGAGCTTTCCGACGCGCAGGCGGAATCGCTGCTCTACTCCAGCGAGGGCTGGTTCTCCGCCGTCTACCTGAACCTGCGGACGCTCTCGGAGCATGGGACGCTGCCCGAACGTGATTCCGATATTTTCACCATGTTCACCGCCGCCATGATCGAGCCTCTGCCGCAGCGGCAGCAGGAATTTCTCGCGGTGATGGGTCTTGCCGACGAATTTACCGCGGAAATGGCGCGCTTTGTCACCGGGGACGCCGACGCGGAGGAGCTGCTCGCCGTGCTGACCGCGCAGAACGCCTTTGTCAAGCGTCTGCCGGACGGCGTGACCTACCGCTTCCACCACATGATGAAGGAATGTGCGGAGCGCACCTTCCGGACGCTGGACGCGGAGACGCAGCGGCGCTGCCGGGAGCGCTACGGCGCATGGTACGAGGGGCGAGGGCAGTATCTTCACGCCATGGCGGCCTACCGGCGCTGCGGGGACTACGACGCGCTGCTGCGCGTGGTGCAGGAGGATGCGGGCATCCTGCTCGCGTCGCTGCCCCCGTCGGAGGTGCCGGCCGCTCTCGATGAATGTCCCGCCGATGCTCTGAAGGCGCATCCGTTCGCGCTTCTGGTGCTGATGCGCAGTATGTTCAACTGGCGCAATATCCCGAAAATGCTGGAGCTCAAGGCGCTCCTGCTCGCCGCACTGGAGGAGCATCCCGAGCTGCCCGCGGAGGAGCGCGGCAACCTGCTGGGCGAATGCGACCTTATCATGAGCTTTCTCTGCTATAACGACATCAGCGCCATGAGCCGTCTGCACCGCAGTGCCAGCGCGCAGATGTCCCGTCCCGCCATCAGCATCCGCTCGAGCGGCGGCTGGACCTTCGGCTCGCCGTCCGTGCTGATGATGTTCTACCGCGCCCCGGGCGAGCTTGCGGGCGAGCTTGCCGAGATGGCCGAATGTATGCCGCACTACTATAAGATCACCAACGGTCACGGTCAGGGCGCGGAGACCATCATGCGCGCCGAGGCCGCCTTTGTGCAGGGACGCTTCACCGACGCGCATATCGCACTGGAGAGCGCCTATGCGCAGATCGAGGGCAACGGGCAGGAGAATATGGCGCTCTGCTGCGACTTCCTCGCGCAGCGCCTCTCCCGGTACGCGGAGGTCGGGCCGCACCGCAGCTTTGCCGAGCGCCGCACGGAACTGCTGCGGCACCACAATGCCTCGTGGCTCAACCTCTGGAACGCCGTCAGCGCCTACTGTCACGCCCTGTCGGGCGAGATGGAACAAATTCCGGAGGTCTTTGCCGAGCACCGCCTCGCCTCGGTCAGCATCCTCGCGCCGGGCCGGCCGATGATCGAGATGATCGAAAATCAGGTGTATCTTGCCCAGGGCGCTTACGCCAAGGTGATCGGCCGCAGCGAAGGTCTGCTCGCCCTGTGCGAGGGGATGCACTATGCGCTCGTCGCGCTGCACGTTCGCCTTCAGACCGCGTCGGCCTATGAGCGGCTGGGCAAGCGCGGGGAAGCCGAGACGCTGCTGGTGCAGGCGCTTGCCGACGCCGCACCGGACGGTATCGTGATGCCGTTTGCGGAGAACTACCGCTATCTCAAGCCGCTGCTTGCCGCAGGACCGCAGACCGCGCTCACGGCGCGGGTGCTCGCGCTGGGCGAGGCAGGGGAGCGGCGGCAGAGCGGGACGGTCCGCCCCGCAGCGTTCACCGCGCTGACGGAGCGGGAATATGCGCTGGTCGGCCTGATGGCACAGCGGCTGACGAACCGGGAGATCGCGGAAAAGCTGTTTCTCTCCGAGGGAAGCGTCAAGCAATATGTAAACCAGATCTATTCCAAGCTCCACATCGAGGGCGACCAGCGCACGAAGCGCAGGCGGCTCGCGGAGCTGCTCACGCAAAAGGCATGACATCGGGAGGACGTCCGCAGGGACGCCCTCCCGTTCCTTTATCGGTCGAAGCTGGGGTTGACGAAGTAGACGTTCTTCTCGTCGAGCTTTTCCTTGGCAAGCCGCAGCCCCTCGCCGAAGCGCTGGAAGTGCACGATCTCGCGCGCACGCAGGAACTTGATGACGTCGTTGACGTCGGGATCGTCGGAAAGGCGCAGGATGTTATCGTAGGTCACGCGCGCCTTCTGCTCGGCGGCGAGGTCCTCGGTGAGGTCGGCAATGGTATCGCCCGTGACCTGCATTGTCGCCGCCGACCACGGATAGCCGGAGGCGAACTGCGGGAACACGCCGGTCGTGTGGTCGACAAAATAGGTATCGAAGCCGGCCTCCTTGATCTGATCTACCGTGAGGTTCCGCGTGAGCTGGTGGACGATGGTGCCGACCATCTCAAGATGCCCCAGCTCCTCTGTGCCGACTGTGGAAGTCCAAGGGCCACAAGCACGAAAAAGCCTTGCGGCGCAAGGGTCACAGGTCGAAAAAGAGAGCGAAAACGCGAATGTGCGAAATGCCGGCTGGCTCCATTCCTTTGACGCGGACTACCACTATCGCGGCTCCGACCTTCACTACCATGTGAACGTGTCCGCCGCGCTTTCGGAGGGAGGTGCGACATGGTAAAGGAGTTTATTTCACAGCTCCCTCCGGACAAGCTGACGCCCTTTGCAAAGCATCCCTATCAGGTGCGGGAGGATGCCGCTATGGACGAGCTGGTGGAGAGTATCCGTGTCCACGGCGTTCTATCGCCTCTGTTGGCACGGCCAAAAGGGGAGAGTTACGAGTTGGTCAGCGGGCATCGGCGGCGATTGGCGGCGCAGAAATTGGGCCTGCCCACCGTGCCGGTGCTGGTGCGGGAAATGACCGACGATGAAGCGGTGATCCTGATGGTAGACAGCAATCTTCAGAGGGAAAACCTGCTGCCCAGCGAAAAGGCATTCGCTTACAAGATGAAACTGGAGGCCATGAACAGGCAGGGCAGACGGACAGATTTAACTTCGACAACAGTTGTGCCTAAGTTCCGGTCAAATGAAGTCATAGGGAAAGAATCAGGTGAAAGCAGAGAAACGGTACGCCGCTATATCCGCCTGACCAACCTTGTTCCGCCGCTGCTTCAGATGGTGGACGATGGACGCATCGCCTTTTCTCCCGCCGTGGAGCTGTCCTATCTCACCCGCGATGAGCAGGCGGAGCTGTGGGACTTGATCGGGCGGGAGGACGCCACACCATCGCTGTCACAGGCACTCCGCATGAAGCAGCTCTCCCGCGAGGCAAAACTGACGCCGGAGGTACTGTACGCCATTCTCACCGAGGAAAAGCCCAATCAGAAAGAGCAAATCCGCATCAAAACCGAGTCGCTGCGGAAGTATTTCCCGCGCAATTACTCTGCGCAGCAGATGGAGCGGGAGATCATCAAGCTGCTGGAGGCCCGTTACCGCGCAAAGAACAGGGGAGAGCGATGATTTTCGTATACTGGCGCTATACGGATTTCTCCCATATAATGTTGGCAGAAAGGGGAGAGCTTTATGGAACAAAATTTACCGCCATTGTCGCCGGTCATTTTTGAGAACGGTCTTTACTACGAGCTGCGGGGCGAGCAGTATTATCCCTGCCTTTTGCCGCCGGAGCCGGACACCACAGAGGACAAGCTGCTGGAAACCATCATACGCCAGATGGCGGAAGCACAGGGCATCGACGAGGACTTGAAGGCGCGGGATCAAATGGCGTGGGTAGGTGCGATGAACAACATCAAAAGCGCCGCGCTCGAGATCCTGCGAGAGTCAAAATGATGCCCCAAGAAGGAAACAAAAGCCAATAGTAAATGCAAGCGGAGACAGGTCAAATGCCTGCCTCCGCTATTTTTATGCCCCAATGGGCAAGGAGGACCGATATGGATTATTTCTACGAGCATGAATCAGAGCTATTTACATTTTACCGTGTTCCAAAGGTGCTGTTTACGGGGGAACCATTCAAAAACATGAATTGTGAAGCAAAATTACTTTACGGATTATTGCTGGACAAAATGGGACTTTCCCGCAAAAGCGGGTGGTTCGATCAGCAAGGGCGCGCCTTTGTTTACTATGGCATCAGCCACATTATGGAGGACTTGGGCTGCGCCCACAACAAGGCGGAGAAGCTGCTATCCGAACTGGAGCAAGCTGGCCTGCTGCGCCGGAAACGGCAGGGGTTGGGGAAGCCGTCTGCACTGTACCCCCTGAAATTCGAAAACCGAATTTCTTGACTTTCGATTTTCGCATTTCAAGAACGCTGAAAATCAGCGCACCTGAACGCTGATTTTCAGCGTCTAATAAGACTGAGTAGAGCGATACTGAGATAAATATATACCAAGCCGAAAAAAGAATAATAGGGAGGATCATCAGATGAAGAACAAAGAGAACTTACGGGAAAAGCAGGTAAATCTCCGCTTGACGCAGGCAGAATATGAGCGGCTCACCCGCACCGCGCAGGACCACGGCATCGGGCGGGCGGCGTATCTCCGCATGGTGCTGCGGGGCGCGTGGCTGCGGGAGGACGGCAGAAAATCAGAATAGCTTTTTCCGCTGGAATTTGATGCAGGCCGTCACACGGTCACGGATATAAGGAACATCCCGCTTGGCGTAAAACTCCAGCGGCTCTGAAAGGGCCGCCATGATCTCTTTTTCGGCAAAGTCGCAGCGAAGCTGCGGCCCATAGAGATTTTGGGCCGCATGGACCTGTCGGACAAAGCCCGTTTTCATGGGCTGAGCCTTGAGCTGCCGCACCAATGCGTCCGGCTCGATCTCCATGGGATAGTCCCGTGTGTTGGACAGCAGGCCCGCACCAAAGTCGAAGATGGGGCAGTAGTCAAAGCCATCACCGCAGCGCAGCACAGCGATGTTGTTCAGATGCCGGTCCTCGTTGCCGAACAACATATCCACCTCGAACAGCAGCGTCAGATAGGTGCCGAAGCGGTCAAGTCCCGTCAGCCGCTCAACCTGCTCCACCAACCACGCAAGGCGGCTTTGAAGATTGGACAGGCGGTTTACCGCGGTCTGCCAGTCCGGGCCAACGCCTTTTCGCAGCAGCTCCGCAAGGGTCAGAATGGCCTCGCCCTGACGTAGAAAATTGGCACTGGAACAGCCGTTGCGGGTATGACCGTGGACTTCCAGCCGCTCCATGCGGTAGGTCACATAGCGAAAGCCCAACGCGCCGGTATTGGTTTGTGCCAGCAGCGCAGAGGTCACGGCTTCAGCCAGTCCCTCGTAGCCGAACAGATCCAGCTTGTACCAGCGGCCATCTGCCAGCCATTTTTCCTGATTGCCCTTAGACGAAGTTTCCGCGATGCGGCTTCCCGTTGTCAGTCTGATCGACATATTCAGCCCTCCACAATTTTGATCCAGCACGAATCCTCTGCCATGCGCCCTTCGGTCTTGCGGATGATCGCCAGCGGGTCATAGCAGTCCAGTCCCAAGTCAGACAGGTAATATTTCAAACCGTCCCGCTCCTGCGGCACACAGCGGTCTTTCAAGAAGGTTTGCAGATCGTCCCATGTGGGCTTGCGGTTCACGCCGAAAGCGGTGGAAAGGGGAGAACTGACCTCGTTTTCGATGGCAAGTTGATGAGTGGTTTGGTCAGCGCAAATCTTCGTACAGAGCTTGTTCCCATCGTAGTAGTACAGGATCAGGAGGGCGTGAGCGCTGCTTCGGGCATTGGCCAGAAAGTCATCGTAATCAGACACGGCAGGGCGGCGGATGGTGATGCTTTCCCCATCGAATTGCAGCGTTACGGTGCGGCTGCCCTCAGAGATGCCCAGGGCCTTCATCCAGGCAGATGGCAGAGCCACGCGGTAGCCATTGGCATCCGGCCCAGCGTTTCCACCCGCCTTATTGATAAGAATATTTGCAGTTCGTTCCTCGTGTAGCACGGTCATTCACCTCAAAAGTTTCTTGCAATTATTATACCTATTGGACACCAATAAATCAAGAAGTTAATTTTACAACAGCATTATCACGAAAATGAAACCGCTATACGGAAGCTGCTTTCGCAAGCATAGCATTTGGCCGTCCAAATGCGCTTGTTAGGGGAAGCAATTCCCCTATAACCCCTTATGAATTGAAAGGAAAAACGATCATGAGAAAACGACCAATCAAAATATCGCTCCGTTTGAATGAGCAGGAACATGAACATTTGAAACAGCAGGCTATGCTCTCTGGCTTCCCAATGGAAGTATTCCTCCGTGCGCTGATCTCTGGCATGAACCTCCGATCCCGACCACTCGCCGAATACGCCGAAATCCGGCGTCAACTCGCCGGCATTGGAAATAACATCAATCAAATCGCTCATGTCGTCAACGCCCGTGGCTTCGCCACGAAGGAAGACATTGCCGCAGTCACGACAGCACAGCGGGTGATCTGGCAGATCGCAAAGCGGCTTTGAGATAGCTTATTCCAAGATATATGCCGTCTGAACAAGGCCAACGACAAAAAGCAGAGCGCGCAGCCTCCTTTCTCAAGGCTGCGCGCCCGTTTTTGTTATATCGATCAATTCCCGCTTCTGGGACGCAAGCATCGAAATATTGCTTGTGGATATGGTGTTTTGTGGTATAATTATTTTGTAAAATTATAAGTACAGGCGGAGGAGAGCGACCTATGGCAATCAGTAAGAAGCTGGAAACGATCTATCATAATGGACAGCCGGACGGCATTCGCTCGATTCGCCGTAATCTCTCAACGATGACCACCTATGTAATTCCCCGCCCACTCCTATCAGAGGCGAAAAATATTTCCGGAATTACTCGTCCGGGTATTTACTATTTGATCAACGAGAGTGATGACAACAGAATTGCGCAGATCTATATTGGACAGACGCGGAATGGCATCAATCGTTTAGACGATCACAACCGTTCAAAAGATTTCTGGAACAAAGCAATTATGTTTCTTGCTGAGAGTAAGACATTTACGCTGGATATGATCAGCGGCCTTGAAAAATTTGCAATTATGAAGGCGCAGGAATCCAAGCGATACAAGGTTGAAAACAGCGTTGTTCCGAAGTATGAAATCGATGAATATGACCTTGTAGCAGTGGAAGAAATTTACGATGAAATCCAGTTTATCATGGCCACACAGGGTTATAAGATGGATGATGCGAAAAGGTCGATCAATGAGGAGCACATCCTTCATACCACGCGGAACGGCATTGCTGCGCGCGGCATGTATGACGGCGAGAAATTCGAAGTGCTGGATGGTTCTGAGATCAATATGGATAAGCCGGCGCATTTGCAGAGCTATAATCGGCTTAGGGACGAGCTGCTGTCCAAGCAATCTATTGTCAAGGCCGAAGGAAAGTACATCTTGAATGTCACGTTAGATTTCAAAACGCCAAGCGGTGCCAGCGATTTTGTTCTTGGCGGATCAACAAACGGCTGGACAGAGTGGAAAGACAGGGACGGGAAAACCTTGGACGAGCTGTTTAGAAAGCAATTATAAATGATGGGGAGGCCCACGATGGCACTTGAAAATAAACTTGGCATCACCAACTCCGCCGAGCTTGCCCGCGAGGAGGAGCGGATCAGCAAAAGGAAGGCCGTAGAACTGTTTGAAAGCGGCGCTCTGGACAAGCTGGCACCCGGTAGATTTGCGTCGCTGCAAGCCATTCATAAGACGCTGTTCGAGGATATTTATGACTTTGCAGGCGAACTGCGCACGGTGAATCTTGCAAAGGGCAATTTCCGTTTTGCCCCTTTAATGTATCTGGAGGTGGCACTTGGAAACATCGACAAGATGCCTCAGTCCACCTTTGACGAGATCATCGAAAAGTATGTGGAGATGAATATCGCCCACCCGTTCCGAGAGGGCAACGGCCGCAGCACCCGCCTGTGGCTTGACCAGATGCTGAAAGCCGGTATCGGACAGGTTGTGGATTGGAGCAAGGTCGATAAAGAGGACTACCTACTGGCCATGGAGCGCAGCCCCATCAAGGATGTGGAGATCAAGGTGCTGCTGAAGGCGGCTCTGACCGACGAGATTAATAGCCGCGAGGTCTATATGAAGGGCATCGACCACAGCTACTACTATGAGGGGTATACGACCTTCAAGACGGAAGATCTGAGCAAGGAATGAGATGCACATTGATTTTGCGGACAAGAGCGTTTCCCAAAGTATCAGTCCCAAAGTTCCAAAGTATCAAATTGATACTTTGGACTGCTCGCTGGAGGAACTGGCTGTTTTGGAGCGGGTCGCACAGAACCCAAGCATCAAGCAGCAGGAACTTGTGAGCGCAACGGGTAAATCCATCGCAACCGTGAAGCGGATCATAACGTCCTTGCAGGATAAGAACTATATCCGCAGAGAGAACGGCAAGTGATACGGAAAACAGTCTATTTTATTAGATTGCTTTTGAAAATAAGATGGATAGGAAAATGGAGCTTATAAATAATACTACAAAGACTCTTAAGGACGATTTGTCCGTAGAAATCAAGCAAGGCAGCAAACTGTCCATTGCGGCGGCTTGCTTCTCCATCTATGCCTTTCAGGAACTGAAAGAGCAACTCTCACAGATTGAGCAACTCCGCTTTATTTTTACATCCCCGACCTTCGTGACCGAAAAAGCAAAAAAGGAGCGGCGTGAGTTTTATATTCCCCGCCTTACTCGTGAAAGAAGCCTTTACGGAACAGAGTTTGAAATCAAGCTCAGGAATGAGCTGACCCAAAAAGCCATTGCACGAGAGTGCGCAGAGTGGATCAGACAGAAGGTCACTTTCAAGTCAAATGTCAGCGATAAATCCATTCAGGGGCAAATCGTAGTTGATAGTGTAGGCTATACGCCTATCAATAACTTCACCACGGTTGAATTAGGCTGCGAAAAGGGCAATGTAATCAGCACCACAATCGTGAAAGATGAGTCCCTTGCCCGCACTCTGCTTGCTGACTTCAACGAGATATGGAATGACAGCAAGGTGCTTCAGGTCGTTACAGACGAAGTGATCGACAGCATTATCCGTCGCCTGACCGCCATCAACCTGATGAAGCGTATGGAAAGTTCCGTCTATTCGTTTAATCTGACGCTGACCCACATCAAGGATTTGATAAACAGCACGATAGAAACGATTGACCGCTTTGACAAGCACTCCGGCACAACCCTCGACCTGACGGATATTTCCGATATGGACGAGTTTGACGTTGAAGATCAGAACTCGGACGAGCTGTTCTCTTTCGGACGGAAAGTCAAAATTGACCTTGCCGATATGGACTATGTGTCGTGGCGGGACAGCCTGAAAAAGGACGCCGAGGTGCTTGAACTGCTGACCTTGCTGGTCGGAGATATTACACCGGAACACGACTCAAAGCTGCAAGAGCTTTTTCGGGTGATTGATAACAAGATCACTCACCCCATCAATGAGGGCAATAAAAAGCTGATCATCTTCACCGCTTTTGCGGATACCGCCGGTTATCTCTACGACAATGTCAGCCGTTATGTCAAGGATAAGTATGGACTGAACACCGCAATGGTATCTGGCTCTGTGGAAGGACGGACAACCTGTCCGAAGCTCCGTGCCGACCTGAACACGGTGCTGACCTGCTTCTCGCCTATCTCGAAGGACAAGGAACTGCTGATGCCGGGTGATAAGACGGAAATCGATGTGCTGATCGCCACCGACTGTATTTCCGAAGGTCAGAACTTGCAGGACTGCGACTACCTCATCAACTACGACATTCACTGGAATCCCGTCCGCATTATTCAGCGCTTCGGGCGTATCGACCGTATCGGAAGCCGTAACAAGGTCATTCAACTTGTGAACTTCTGGCCTGATGTGACCCTTGATGATTACATCAATCTGAAAGCCAAAGTTGAAACCCGTATGAAAATTGTGGATATGACCGCTACGGGCGATGATAATCTGCTCAGTGACGAGGAAAAGACAGACCTTGAGTACCGAAAGGCGCAGCTCAAGCGCTTGCAGGATGAAGTTGTAGACATTGAGGATATGACAACGGGCATCTCCATTATGGACTTGGGTTTAAATGAGTTCCGGCTCGACCTGCTTGACTACATAAAGCACCACCCTGACATAGACAAAACACCTTTCGGCTTGCACTCGGTTGTTCCTGCAAGTGAGGATACGCCTGCCGGTGTGATCTATGTCCTGAAAAATCGCTCCAACAGCGTGAACATCGATAATCAGAACCGGCTGCACCCCTTCTATATGGTGTATATCGGCAATGACGGAGCGGTCATCTGCGACCACCTTTCTCCGAAGCAGATGCTTGATAAAATGCGTTTCCTCTGCAAAGGCAAGACGGAGCCGATTCCGGAAGCCTACAAGCCGTTTAACAAAGAAACCCGTGACGGCAGGAATATGTCGCAGCTTTCCAAGCTGCTTGGCGATGCCATTGCTTCCATCATTGAGGTAAAGGATGAGAGTGACATTGACAGCTTTTTAGGTGGCGGTCAGGTCAGCTTCCTGTCAAACGAAATCAAAGGACTGGACGACTTTGAACTGATATGCTTCTTGGTCGTGCGATGAGGTGATAGTATGCTCGGACTTCCGAAGTCAACTGAAATGAGCAAGCAGCTTCCGAAGAAGGCTGTCTATGCGAAGTTCCAAATGAATACGGCGGCAAAGGAGAAAATCGACGCTGATATATCGAGGATTACCATCGTCAACGAGATCACACCGGCGAAAATTAACATTCCCGCCGGAGAGGAAGTCGGGAGCTTCTTTGTCCTGCTTGTGGCGCTGAAAACGAAAGACTTTGATGAGAAAACGGTTGCCACGCTGTCAAAGCTCATTCCGCAGAACATCCTGTTTGTACTCGAATTTGAGGGGCAAAGCAAGCTGGCAATCTACCACACGAAGCTGATGCAGACGGATTGGAAGCCCACCGAAAGCTGTACCATTGAACTGCGGGGCTTGAACCTTGATAAAGTATGGGAAAACATCGTGGTGGACATCGGCGGCGTGAGCATCGCAGATGGCAATACCCTTGATGAGCAGATAGCAGCCGATAAGTGTCGTCAGAAAATCGAAAAAGAGATTGCCAAGCTGGAAAAGCAGGCACGGGCTGAGAAACAGCCGAAAAAGAAGTTTGAGTTTGTGCAGCAGATTATGAAATTAAAAAAGCAGCTACGCGCTGGCAGGGAGGAGCTAAAATGAACATCATAAATTTAATAGCACTGATTGTTGTACCTATTCTTGCAGTTATTATTGGGCAGAAGCTACAGGATCGAGCACAAAAAAGAAACGACAAAATTCAGATATTCAAAATTTTAATGATGAGCCGAATATACGGGTGGACAACTGAGAGCGTTCAGGCTATGAACTTGATTGAGATAGTTTTCGCAGATGACGATACCGTTTGCAAACAATGGAAAGTTTACTACGACAAATTGTGTGTAGAAAATCCGACCGAGACAGAACTTCAAAAGATAAAAAAGGAAGATGAGAAGCTTTTGGAAACGATGGCAAAATCGCTTGGATATAAGAACATTACATTGGCTACCATACAAAGTCCTTATATTCCAAAAGGCATGACTGAGCAGAGAGTGCAACAGCAAAAGTATCAGAATGACCAATCAGTTATTATGGAACAGATGAAAAGGATTATGCAGTCAAATGGAGAGGATAAGCCAAATGGATAAACTGAGAATGCAGACAGCGAACAAGGCTGATGAAAATTTCAGAAAGCTGGCGGCGATGTTCCCCAACGCCGTGACGGAAACGATCAACGAAAACGGTGAGGTCGTCCGGGCAATCGACAAGGATGTGCTGATGCGGGAGATTGCCTGCACCGTGGTGGACGGAAATGAGGAACGCTATCAGTTCACTTGGCCGGACAAGAAGAAGTCCGTTCTTCTTGCCAATGCCCCGATCAATAAGACGCTGCGCCCTGTTCGTGAAGATGAAACAGTTCCCACTGGGGCAGATAGTGAGGGAAAACCTTATTGCAGCAGCGGTAGTGTAAACTTTGACACCACCGAAAACCTTTATATCGAGGGCGACAACCTCGAAGTGCTGAAGCTTTTGCAGGAAACCTATCTCGGCAAAATCAAGATGATTTACATAGACCCGCCGTACAATACGGGAAGCGACTTAGTTTATAATGATGATTTCTCAAAGTCAACGACTGAATATATTGCAAGTAGTGGCTATTTAGATGAGGATGGCAACAGACTGGTTGAGAACTTAGAAAGTAACGGTCGTTATCATACGGATTGGCTTAATATGATTTACTCAAGGTTAAGACTTGCTAAAGACCTCTTAGCTACTAATGGTGTCATTTTCGTGAGTCTTGATGACAATGAGTCCGCAAATTTGAAAAAGATATGCGATGAGGTTTTTGGTGCTGTCAATTTTATTGGACAAATTACCGTAGTCGGTAACCCAAGAGGTAGAGATTATGGTGGCGTTGCAAGAATGCACGACTATTTATTTGTTTATAAAAAATCTCCGGAAGCCGTTATCAATCTTATCGAAGATTCGGAAAATAGCTTTAAGATGTTTGACAGTCTTGGCGGATTCGAGTTGAGAGAGCTGCGTAATAGAAATATAAAGTTTAATAAAGAAAATCGTCCAAACCTTTACTACCCTTTCTATATCAATCCGGCAACAGAGGATGAACATGGGTTGCACGAGATTTCATTGGAGCCGAAGGACGGATGGATTGAGCTTTATCCTCTTGAGTCTCAAGGCGTTAATACTGTTTGGAGATGGGGCAAACAAAAATCACAAGAGAATCTTAATGTAAATATCAAGGCAAAGCCAATGCGTAACGGTAGTTATATGATTGTCGAAAAATATCGAGAAGGTCGTATGATGGCTCGTTCGGTATGGTGGGATAAAGACACAAACACAGAAAAAGGGACTCTTTTGGTAAAAGAGCTGATGGAAGGAAAAGTGTTCGACTATCCCAAAACTGTTGAAATGCTAATGAAGACTATTGAAATGGGAACGGATTCCGATGAAGGTGCGTATGTTTTAGACTTTTTCTCCGGTTCTGGAACAACCGCTCATGCTGTTATGCAGTTGAACGCAAAAGACGGAGGTAATAGAAAGTTTATTATGGTTCAACTACCAGAGAGAACCGATGAAAAAAGCGAAGCCTACAAAGCAGGATACAAGAACATCTGTGAAATCGGCAAGGAACGCATCCGCCGTGCAGGTAGAAAAATCAAAGAAGACAGTCCTTTGACTACTCAAGACCTTGACATTGGCTTCCGTGTCCTCAAGTGCGACACCTCCAATATGAAAGAGGTCTACTATAACCCCGCGGAGTATGAAGCCAGTCTATTCCCCCGCCTTGAGGACAACATCAAAGAGGACAGAACACCGGAGGATCTGCTGTTCCAAGTGATGCTGGATTTGGGCGTGCTGCTCTCCAGCAAAATCGAGGAAACCACCATTGCCGGCAAGAAGGTGTTCAATGTGGAGGACAACTATCTGATTGCCTGTTTCGACAGCAATGTGACCGAGGAAACCATCAAAGCCATTGCCAAGCAGAAGCCCTATTACTTCGTGATGCGTGACAGCTCTATGGCAAACGACAGCGTGGCAACCAACTTCGATCAGATATTCGCCACCTACAGCCCCGACACCGTAAGGAAGGTGCTGTAATGGCAGAATGGTTTGAAAATCTGGTAAATAAGGATTATTTGCAGGACAATCTGACGTTTGCATCTCTGTTTATTGCACTTTATGAGAATATGACGGACTATGTTGTGTCGAGTGTCAGAGATTTCCTCTGTGATATTGGCATAAGAGACGGCAAAATGTTCTGCGAGGAAACCGACGAGTATCGCAGGGAGATTCGGAAACGTGTGGTGAATGACAAAGGAAATCGGGATACCACAAAAGCATCGTTTCTTTGGCTGATCGATCACGGAGCGATTACCTCTGCTGACTTTGATAGATTTCTACAGATAAAACAAGTCCGCAATAAGTATGCACACAAACTGTCCGAGGTTATTACGACAGGAATCGCCGAAAGCGAAGTCGCCTTACTGTTTGATATGCATTCCCTGTACCGTAAGATTTCGGGATGGTTTTTTGTCGAAATTGAAGCGCCAATCATCGGCTATGATGTGCCACCAGATGCTGATGTTAGCAATATCCAAAGTGGCGCCAATGTTATGTTTAGTATTATGCTGGATGTGCTTTACAACGGGAAATCGGAGGAATACCAGTCCATAATATCCTCCATAAAGGGCGGTGAAAAGCATGAAGTTTAATTTCAAAATACAACAATACCAAACTGATGCGGTTGATGCCGTTGTGCGTGTCTTTCAGGGGCAGGTCTTTCACGATAAGATCAGCTATATCCGTGACCGGGGCAAGGTCAAAGTGGAGCCGTATCAGATGACCCTCGGTATGTCCGATGAGGAGCTTGAAATCGTCGATCCGCTGAACGATACCGGTTATAAAAATGAAGCGGTAGAGCTTTCTGATGAGCAGCTTCTGTACAACATTCAGGCCTTGCAGAGTCAGAACAATATTAAGCTCTCTGCTTCCCTTGTCAAAGATTTGGGGCGTTGCAGCCTTGATATTGAAATGGAAACCGGCACGGGCAAAACCTATGTCTATATCAAGACGATGTTCGAGCTGAACAAGAAGTACGGCTGGAGCAAGTTTATTGTGGTCGTTCCCTCCATTGCGATCCGTGAGGGCGTAAAGAAGTCCTTCGAAATCACCGCAGACCACTTTATGGAGTACTACGGCAAGAAGGCTCGCTTCTTCATCTACAACAGCTCCAACCTGAACCAGCTGGATAACTTTTCGAGCAGCTCCGGTATCAATGTAATGATCATCAACACGCAGGCGTTTGCCTCCTCGCTGAAAGAGGACGGTAAGAGCAAAGAAGCCCGTATCATCTACTCCAAACGGGATGAATTTGGCTCCCGCCGCCCAATCGATGTTATCAAGGCAAACCGTCCGATCATTATTTTGGACGAGCCACAGAAAATGGGCGGCGATGTGACGCAGAAGGCGCTGAAAAACTTCAATCCGCTGTTCTCACTCAACTACTCAGCTACCCACGCCAAGCATCACAACCTCGTCTATGTGCTGGATGCGCTGGACGCCTTCAACAAGCGGTTGGTCAAGAAAATCGAGGTCAAGGGCTTTGAGGTCAGGAACTTCCGTGGCACGGACAGCTACCTCTACCTTGAGCAGATCATTCTTTCCAGCAAGAAGCCGCCGATGGCAAAAATCGAGCTGGAGATTGGCTATAACAAGTCCATCAACCGGGAAACCCGTATTCTCAGCGTTGGTGATGACCTTTACTTCGTTTCGCAGGAAATGGAGCAGTACAAGGGCTACACCATCTCCGAAATTGACCCGCTGCGTGGCACCGTGACTTTTACCAACGGCGAAGTCATCAAAGCCGGTGATGTGGTGGGCGATGTGTCCGAAAAGGATATGCGCCGCATTCAAATCAGAGAAACCATCCTCTCCCACTTTGAGAAAGAGGAAAAGCTCTTCAATATGGGCATCAAGTGTCTGTCCCTGTTCTTCATCGACGAGGTGGCAAAGTACCGCCAGTACGATGAAAACGGTGACGAGGTGCTCGGCGAATACGGCGTGATGTTTGAGCAAGAGTATCTTGCTATTCTGAACGAGTACATAACGATGTTTGACACGCCGTATCAGAAGTATCTCAAATCCACCTGCAGCGATGTGAGCCGGGTACATAAGGGCTATTTCAGCATCGACAAGAAAACCGGGCGCAGCGTGGACAGCCAGCTCAAGCGTGGCAGCGAGTTCTCCGACGATATTTCCGCCTATGACCTGATTCTGAAAAACAAAGAACGGCTGCTGTCTTTTGACGAACCGACACGGTTCATCTTCTCCCACTCCGCACTGCGTGAGGGCTGGGACAACCCGAATGTGTTCCAGATCTGCACCCTGAAGCACTCCGACAGCAACACGGCGAAGCGGCAGGAAGTCGGTCGTGGTCTGCGTCTTTGTGTCAATCAGGACGGCAACCGTATGGATGCGCAGAGCTGCGGCGACAGCGTTCACGAAATCAACACGCTGACGGTAGTCGCCAGTGAGAGTTATAAGACTTTCGTCACAGATTTACAGTCTGATATTAAAACTGTCCTCTATGATAGACCCACGGTGGCTACAAGCGAATACTTCAAGGGCAAGTATGTTAAGGTGGACGATGTGCCGACGCTTATCGATGATGAGAAAGCTAATGCCATTGAGTTCTATCTCATTCAGAACGGCTATGTGGATATGAAACGCAAGGTGACGGACAAGTACCGTCAGGATGTTAAGAACGGAACCGTTGCGGAACTGCCGGATGAACTCAAGCCGATGACAGACGGTATCCACACGCTCATTCAGGCAGTGTATGACGACAGCGTTCTCAAGGATATGTTCTCTGACGGTCACGAAACCAAGGTTAAGGATAACCCGCTTAATGAGAACTTTGCCAAGAAAGAGTTTCAGGCGTTGTGGCGTGAGATCAACCATAAGTACGCCTACACCGTTGATTTTGACAGCGCTGAGCTGATTCGCAACGCCATTGCCCATATTGACAAAAAGCTCTTTGTTTCCGAACTGCAATACACGACCACTATCGGACGTCAAAAGGCGGAGATGAATGAGTATGAAATCGAGCGTGGAGATTCCTTCACCGGCGAAAAGACCCGGACGCAGACGCTCAAACACGCCGAAGCCAGCCAGATCAAATATGACCTTATCGGAAAAATCGCAGAGGGCACCGTTCTGACACGGCGTACGGTTTCTGCAATCCTGCAAGGCATCCGCGTAGACAAACTCTATATGTTCAGGAACAACCCGGAGGAGTTCATCAGTAAGGTGATCCGGCTCATTAACGAACAGAAAGCCACGATGATCGTAGAGCACATTTCCTACGATACCATCGAGGGCGAATATGACAGTTCCATCTTCACGGCTGAAAAGGCAACTCAGAGCTTTGACAAGGCGTTCCTCGCAAAGAAAGCCATTCAGGACTATGTGTTTACAGACGGCTCAGCTGACAAGAGCATCGAGAGAAAATTTGCCGAGGATTTGGATGCAGCGGAGGAAGTTTGCGTTTATGCCAAGCTGCCGAGAACCTTCCAAATCCCTACACCGGTAGGAAACTATTCGCCGGACTGGGCAATCGCTTTCTATGAAGGTACGGTCAAGCACATTTTCTTTATAGCTGAAACGAAAGGCACAATGGAAAGTCTTGAGCTGCGTCCAATTGAGCAGGCAAAAATCTCCTGCGCAAAGAAGTTGTTCAATGAAATGTCCACAAGCAACGTGGTGTACCATGATGTGGACAGCTACCGGAGTCTGTTAAGCATTATGAATTCTATCTGAAAAACATGAAGACGTATTGAATACGCGGAGTATGTAGAGTTAAGACCGCCGGTTTTCACTGGCGGTCTTAACTCTACATATCCAACAATATTCTTGCCCGTTTCTGCACTTGCCGTTCCACCATCCGCAATCTATTTTCGGGCAGGTTATAGCGCGAGTGCTTCTTGAACTTGAAGTTCAGCAGATGCCGCAGCTTCTCGCGCAGCTCCGGCGTCAGTGCGGCCTTGGCTGTGCCGAGAAAATCATCGTACACGCTGGGGTACAGCGTTTCGATATATTCCTCCAATGCGGTCTCGTTCGCCCAGGCGTCCGTGCCCGCAAAGTTAAAGAGGGAATTGCCATGGTCGAACAGGGGAGCGGGGGAGACAATGGTATTCGTCCGGTTATCGACCATCACGCCAAAGTTCCCGAAATGCCGGTCCACATTGCAGATCACCGCATCAAACACCAGCATTTCGTCCAGCGCGTTGACAAACTTATCTCCCATCTTTTCGTAATACGCCCTGACAGCCCCCATGCCGCCCTTAGAAACGAGATGTCCGATAGGGAGGTAGGCGTACGCCTTGTCGGTAAAAAGCTCGCAGGTGGAGCAGAGAACGCCTTTCCAACGGGATAAGCCGTAGGGGATCGCGTGAACGCCCATGGCGGCAGCAATCTGCGCGGCGTAAAACTCAGAGTATGGCTCGTTGCCTGTGTTGACCGCGCCCTCCGTGCCGCCCTTATAGAGATACACCTTACCGCCGATGCGCCGCCAGCATTTGCGGAGCATTCCGTTGGTGGTAAACTCCGGGCTGGAGAGCAGGGAAGCGCGGACGCTGCTGCCATAGCCGGTAAAGGCAAGCTCTGCCAGAACATTGCTGAATGGGTTGTCATAGAGATTTACTTTGTCAAAAGAAGCGGTGTCACCGTCCTCGACGACCCAATAGCAATCGTTAAGGGATAGTCCTTTACAAACGCTGATAATACCGAGCGGACGATTGAGGTTTAAGCCGCATTTTGCCAAAAGGCTATGGACATAGGCGCGATTCTTCGGGATCGTGCGGCGGCGCAGCCAACGGCTCAATCCGTCCGGCGTCAGCGTCAGATCAAGCGGCAGCAATGCCGCTTTTTCTTCCCTTGTCCAAAGAATTTGGATCTCCGGCTCACTCGTATCGGTCGTTGCGGAGAATTTAACGAGCGGTTCATCGAACTGCTTTAAAATATAGTTCATGATAAATCCTCCTCAAAAAGTCACTTCAGACCACACAAGAAATTTTCTACATTCAAATACTGAACCCCCTCAGCAAACGTATCTTTTCCGCGATAAAGAACGAATTTACCGCTGATCGGGCCAAAGCGTTTTTCAACGATTTGGCATTTCTCTGCATCACGCAGATGAAGTGTCTGCTTTTCGTTGGCCTCGGTGCTGTGCTTGATTTCATAAATGCGGCAATTTTGATTAGTTTTATCATAGATCACCATGTCAAACTCGCCGCCGGCATCGAACTTAAACTTGAATGCTTCCATCGCACTGGGGGCTGCCTTACAGACTTCCAGCAGAACAATGTCCTCCAGCATCCGGCCCTTTACATCGTCCAGAATCTTTCCTGTGATATATGCCTTATCCGCTTCGGGGATCGATGCAAAATAGGCATCCTGCATCAGGGAATAGACCAGAGCCTTTGCGATGGCATAGCGCATACCGGACTGGGAAAAGACGATATGCTCTGCCTGCTTACCGCTTTCGTACCGTTCCGGACAGTTGACGATCAGATCCAGCATAAGCAGATACTTCTTCACTTTGTCGATATGCTCCTGCGTGATTGAGACGGTTGTTTCACTCTTTTCCTTGACCTCAATGATGGCCTTTAATCGCTCCAATATTTGCTTTTCATTGACATCATAGAGAACGGTTGCCCGTTCCGCAGGGAGATCATGTAAAAGCAGTTCCTTTGCGGAGCCAAAATCATGGGACTTAAATTCGTCCTCTACTACGCGCAGCACAAACCGGTGGTTCATGTGCTGCACAATGCGGTTGATGACGTTGGTCAGTTCGCCTTTTTCGTAAAGTTCCCGCAGTTGATTGAAGTATTCGCCGTAATGGTCGTTTTTCAGTGTATGCTGAATGTTGCGGCTGATGGCGGTATCAATATACTTCCGGGTACTTTCATCGTCCCGAAACGCGACCTCGTCAAAGGCGGCATCCGGATCGTCAAAGCTCATATTTTCCATTTTCAGCGTTCCGCCGTATTCAATATAAGAATCGACAGAACAGATGTTCAGGAGCCGCGCATACTCCCGAAAGGGAATAAAAGAGGTGTGGATCGTCACGCTTCTGTCGTACAGTTCATCGCGGTTTGCCATAGCGAAGCCAAGAGAGTCCGTACCGGAAACAACGATTTTCATGCCCATCATACTGAACACATCGGAAAGCACGGCAGCGGTGTCGATGAAGTCGTTCAGGAGCGTAATTTCATCAATAAACACATACCGATAGCCCAGTTCAAACAGAACTTTCAAGTCCTTTGTCAGCCGTGACATATCATCGGTGGTCTGCACCTTGATGTAGGCCGTTTTTTCTATGGGCAGATCGGAAAGCATTTGGAACAGAAGTGTTGTCTTTCCGGTTCGACGGAGACCGTATAAAATACAGATCTTCCCATCGTAGGAGCCAGCCACAAACTTCTGCAAGGTGCTGAAGCAGTCACGCTTGCCGTACTTTGCCACGCTGTTTGCCAACGCCTGCAAGCCCGCACCTGTGACAACATTCGTATGAAACTCTGGCATTTGCGAGGGTACAGCGGCTGTGACAACAGGCTGACCATAGCTTTCCAGCTTTTGATAAATCGCATGGTATCTGGCTGTGTTTGCTTTTGCGGCATCGTTTTCGTAATTCTGATAGTTGCGTGTGGACATACCGAGGTATTCCGCACATTGGGCCTGATTCAGCCCTTTTGAAATACGCAATTCTTTTAAGGTCACGCTCATCACCTCGCCTTTATTATATCACAGTATACGCAAAACACAAGAAAACTACGCATATATTTCGTATTTTCTTCGCTTATTTTTCGCCTTTCTTTTTTGGGAGCTGCGTAAGCGCATCTAATTCTTCATAGGTCAATTCGCCGTTCACGTAGCGGTTTCGTGCATTCTCCGTTTGTGCTTTCCAGATTTGAAATGCGGCATCTGTGTAAATAGCCGGAGTACGGCGAACACGCATATCATAGGTTTTGATCCGCTGCCGGATGAGCTTTAAGCCATCATCGGCAGCGATTTTCTTTTCATGCTTCTCTTTGACTGCGAGTTCTTTGCAGCTTTTTCCGGTATCACCGACTGACCGATCACAATAAAGAGCTTTGGAAGAGAACGGGATAAAGTAACGATGACAATATTCACACTTTTTCAATTCAATTCCTTGCTCGACCATCTCCAGCAGTTCTGTCAGCAGCGTCGCGCCCAAATCGTCCGAGCCCTCGATGCGGGCAAACCGGACGGACTTTGGTGGCGTCGAAATGCGGTCTGCCGCCAACACCGGATCAAAATTCTGCTCATCTACATACAGCTTTCGTTCCGCGCGCATCTTGAGGTCTAAACCGGCGATCGCTGTGGCAGCTTGAAAATCGCGGCTCATATAGAGCGCCAAACGCTGCTTGGCGCTCAACTTAGATCTGTCCGGCACGAGCACGGCATCTGCAAAGGCGGAAAGTTCCTTTTGCAGTTTCTCAAAACCTTCCATGCGTTCATCAAGCACGTCTGCCAGCTTTTCTTCAAAAAAGAGGGACTGCACAAAGCGTTCCCCAAAAGGGTGGATCGTGCTCAGCTCGTTTTTGATCTCGGTAATGGCTTGATTTTCCATCATGGGCGTTGTTCGCACCAGTAATTTCGCCCGTAAAGAAGCGAAATCTGTGGACAAAAAGGCAATAAGGGTTGTCCCGAGACGATATTCCACGGGCTTGAAATCCGTTTCTACATATTCCTTTTTGGGGCCAAAACTCAAGCAATACAAGGCTCTCAAGGCTTTTCCTCCATTCGTGGACACAGCTGTGCAATGCGTGTGGTATATCATTTGCAACGCAATTAGTTTACCACATATTGAAATCTCCGTCAACGCTTGCTATCATTTTTGTGGAAGTTTAAATTCAGCACAAACGATCTTCCACAAAATTGAATGACCGCCGGAGCGTTTCTCTTTCGGGGAAGCAGGCCATGACCGTCTGATGACGCGAGCGTGCCAAGAATCAGAAATTGAGTTTCCGTCAGGCAGGAAACCGCTTCCGGGAAAACGGCAACAAGTTCACCGGTCTCTCCGCATAGTTTCAAGGAAAGGGGGGAGCAGGATGGCAAGCAAACCGGAGCTGCTGCATAATCAGGCGGCAGATGAGATCGGGCAGGACTTTCTTTTCGCATACCAGCGAGCCGTCCTGCTCGCCTTGCAGCGTCAAGGGGTTCTTAACGAAATGCAGTGTAGGAACTGCGTACAAAAATTAGAAGAGCAGATAAGAAATACAGGAAAATCAAAATCTGTAAAGGAATAGTGCCTTTCAGTATTCGCACAATTGCAAAGACACATTCTGTATCGTATGATACCACGAAAAGGAGGAGTTTTTATGTTACAAGTAGCAGCGTATTGCCGTGTATCCACGGATAAGGAAGACCAGGCAAATTCCTTTGAAGCGCAGCAGCGGTATTTCCGCGAGTACATCCAGCGCCAGCCGGATTGGGAGTTGCAAGGCATCTATGCTGACGAAGGATTTTCCGGCACATCGACCAACAAGCGCGTGGAGTTCAATAAAATGCTCCATGCGGCGGAGCTGGGACAGATCGACCTGATCGTGACCAAGGAGGTCAGCCGTTTTACCCGCAACACGGTGGACGCGCTGCAAATCACCCGCGAGCTGCGGCGGCGCGGTGTAGGCGTGCTGTTTCTCAATGACAGCCTGGATACCCGCACCAACGATGGGGAGCTGCGGCTGACGATCATGAGTTCCTTCGCACAGGACGAAAGCCGAAGGACCTCTGAACGCTCCAAATGGGGGCAGACGCGCAGCATGGAAAAGGGCGTCGTTTTTGGCGGCTCGCTGCTGGGTTACGACGTGATCGGCGGCAAAATGACCGTCAACCCGGAGGGCGCGGAAGTTGTCCGGCTCATCTTCCATAAGTACCTGCAAGAGCGCAAAGGGTGCAGCACCATCGCGCGGGAGCTGCGGGAGGCCGGGATTCTCAGCAGCAAGGGCAACTGCCTTTGGTCGTCTGCCACCGTGACTAAGATCCTGAAGAATGAAAAATACTGCGGTGACCTGATCCAGAAAAAGACCTACACGCCGGACTATCTGACGCACGAAAAGAAGTACAACCACGGCAAGGAACCGCTGGTCGAACTGAAAGATCATCATGAGGCCATCATCGACCGTGAGACATGGCAGGCGGTGCAGAGGGAACTATCCCGCCGCAACCGCGCGACAGGCTGCGGCGGACACGGCAACCGCTATCCGCTCTCCGGTAAAATTCGCTGCGGTGAGTGCGGCAAGAGCTTCTCCCACCGCACCAAAAAGCGGCAGGACGGCAGCTCCTATTACCGCTGGTGCTGCTTCACCGCCACCAACGAAGGCCTGCGGCGCACAGACGGCGCGGGAAATACCATCGGATGCAGCGTCGGTCGGCAGATTCGGGACGACATCGCCATGGACCTTCTGCGGCGCTCCGTGAACGCCGTGACGCTGGATAAGAAAGCGATCATATCGAACCTCGCCCGCATTGTGGAAAGCGTTCTGGCGTCCGGTGAGGACAGCGGCGAACAGGAGCTGCGGCGGCTGGAGCTGGAGCTTGAAAAGCTGCAAGCCCGCAACGACACCATCCATGACCGCTTTTTCGACGAGAACATCACCAAGGCTGACTATCAGCGCGCCAAAGCCCGCTGTGAAAGTGAAATGAACCGGGTGCAGGAGAAAATCGCCGCGATCAAACAGCGGCAGACGCTGAACACCGACACGCAGACCCTAAAGCCGGACATCCGCGCCGCCATCACAGGCATCGTCAGCGGACGCACGGCAGATGACGACTTTTACGGGCATCTCCTCCAACAGATGACCGTGTACCGGGACGGCAGGGTAGAGGTGGCGCTCAATCTGCTGCCCGCCAAATGGGTCTATGTGCTGGACGGACTGGAAAAATACCGCACCAAAATTGGGGACCATGACGCTTCCTCCGTGCCGATATCGGTCAGCAGGCCCTTGAGCTCGGGGTAGGGCATCGAGTAGCGCTGGCTCAGATACCGCAGCGAAGCGCCGAGCTCGCCGTCCGGGCCACCGTACTGGCTGATGATCGCCGCGGCGAGCTTCGGGTTGGGGTTGGCGATCTTCACCGGATACTGCAATTTCTTTTCATAAACAAACATCAGTCGTTCCCTCCCAGATCCCACGGCCACGGATTATCGAGCCACTTATAGCTGCCCGGCGTCAGGTCGGTCTGAAGCAGCGGGCCGTACTTCTCCTGATACTTCTCCCGTCCCTCGCGCGCGAGCTTGATATACGACCAGTAGAGCGCCAGCACCTCCTGATCGTCGCGGTGCGTGGTGAGGTACAATCCCAGCTCGTCGATGGCGAAGTCAAGCGCCATCAGCTCGCTGAGCGCCGTGTTGGCGGCGGGGAAGCGGGTCTCCATGTCGGCGTGGAAGGGCAGATTCAAGCCGGGGAACAGCGTGCCGGCCTGCAGGGCGTCCTGCTGGGAATAGCGTGCGGGGTTGTCGCACTGCACGGGAACATAGGGAAAGGCCAGCGGCGCACAGCTGCCCGGCAGACGGCCCTCCGTCGTGCCGCAGATCTTCACCGCCGTATCGTTCTTTTCCAAATGGGTCTCCTCCTTCTTGGCATTGAGCGTTGCCGCTCATACCAGTATACGCCGCGGCAAAAAAGAGGAAACAGGGCTTTTCTTTCCGCCCGATGTCTGCTACAATATGTCCATGGAAGAATAGAAAAAAGTCCCCGCGCATAGCGTTGCACGGGGTGAGGAAATTGATCGTTCTTCTGCGTAAAAAAATTTTGGTGCTCGCAGCGCTGCTCCTTTTCGGTGTGCTCCTGCTGTGTGGAACATTCGTGCGAGGTGCGCTGCCTGTCTTTCGCCCATCTGGCGTGCCGGAGCGGTCGGTGATCGTCATTGACGCGGGACACGGCGGGGAGGACGGCGGCGCCGTCGCGGCGGACGGCACGGTGGAAAGCGGCATCAATCTTGCCATCGCGCAGGATCTTGACGCGCTGCTGCGCTTTCTTGGCTGTGAGACAAGGATGACCCGCACGGAGGATGCCGCCATCTATTCCGACGGCGCGAGAACACTGCGGGAGAAGAAGGCCTCCGACCTTAAAAACCGTGTTGCGCTGGTGAATGAAACGCCGAACGCCGTGCTTTTGAGCATCCACCAGAACAGCCTTCCGGCCTCGCGGCGCGTCCACGGCGCGCAGGCGTTCCACGCCCGCACGGAGGGCAGCGAGGCGCTCGCCGAGAGCGTACAGGTCGCGCTCAACGCGGCGGTGAACCCGGGAAACGAGAAAAGCCGGAAGGTCATTGACAAAAGCGTTTATCTGATGAAAAACATCAGCTGTCCCGCGGTACTGGTCGAGTGCGGCTTTCTCTCCAACGCGGAGGAGGCCGCAAGGCTCTGCGAGACGGACTATCAGCGCAAGCTGGCTGTGACCGTCGCCGCCGGCTTTCTCGCGGGACTCGCCGGTGGGCAAGCGGCAGCATAAGAAACAGAAAAGGGGAGACCCCATGAAGGCAAAAACCGTATTTTACTGCACCGAGTGCGGCAACGAGACCGCAAAGTGGGCGGGGCGCTGCCCTGCCTGCGGCGCATGGAATTCCATCGTGGAGCAGGCCGCGCCGAAGGCGTCGGCGGCAGGGAAGGGGCGCACCAAGGCGCTCACGCGCAGCAAGGCGCATCCGATCGCCGAGCTGCAGACCGAGCAGGAGCTGCGCTTTTCGACCGGTATGGGCGAGCTGGACCGTGTGCTCGGCGGGGGAGCCGTCAAGGGCTCGCTGGTGCTCGTCGGCGGCGCGCCGGGCATCGGCAAATCGACGCTGATGCTGCAGATCTGCAGTCAGCTCTGCCGCTTTGCCAAGGTCCTGTATGTATCCGGCGAGGAATCGCCGCACCAGCTCAAGATGCGCGCCGAGCGGCTCAAGGTCGCGAGCGGCAACCTTTATGTGCTCTCGGAGACCTGTCTCGGCGATGTGCTCGAATGTGTCAGCGAGGAAGCGCCGGACATTCTGATCGTGGACTCCATCCAGACGCTCTACAACGAGGAGCTGGATTCGCCCGCGGGCAGCGTCAGTCAGGTCAAGGACTGCACGATGACGCTCATGCAGCTCGCCAAGGGGCAGGGCATCACGGTGTTTGTGATCGGTCACGTCAACAAGGAGGGCTCCATTGCCGGTCCCAAGGTGCTCGAGCACATGGTGGACTGCGTGCTCTATTTCGAGGGCGACCAGCACATGACCTACCGCATCCTCCGCGCGGCGAAGAACCGCTTCGGCGCGACGAATGAGATCGGCGTCTTCGAGATGGAAAACGATGGTCTCATTGAGGTCGAAAATCCCTCGGAAATGCTGCTCTCCGGCCGTCCTGCCGACGCGCCGGGGACCTGCGTGACCTGTGTGATGGAGGGCGCGCGGCCCGTGCTCGCGGAGATCCAGGCGCTGCTGGCAAGCTCGTCGTACCCGACGCCGCGGCGCACGAGCAACGGCTTTGACTACAACCGCGCGGCGATGCTGCTGGCGGTGCTGGAAAAGCGCGGGCAGCTCAAGGTGTCGCAGTGCGACGCGTATCTGAACATCATCGGCGGT
>UMJL01061196.1_pt1 | contig 31627 bp, 37 predicted proteins | sample 1966071 | NCBI WGS metagenome assembly UMJL01 (sample SAMEA4836148, study PRJEB28245) | human gut metagenome | biome: gut microbiome; material: fecal sample | place: Denmark | collected 2008
TATGTATTTAAAATTATCCATTGTTACACCTACTAGTCTAGGATTGTAATACTTTCAATATCAGATTGTTCTGCTTCGTAATGCTCTCCTATAAATATCAACGCCTCTTCTTCATCGTCAACAGGGTGCATATAATACGAACAATAATCTTCGTTTGAAACACCATTAGTGTAAACTATCCTAATTTGATGCCCCTCGGCTTTTCTCATTTCTTCAAGACTTACCATTGTTCGGCTCCTTTCTAGGCACTATGTGGGTGCCTCTCTTTGAATAGTGTATTGAAAAATATCTCGTCGGTGTTATTTCTCCAGTGAGTATGTTGACATCATAGCCAATTACTTTATCGGACATAATAAATTCTTTTTTACCCCAGTTTTTATACGCATTTTTTATTTTTAAGTCTCCAGTTCCGTGGTATTCATCAACAAGTTTTTGCGGGTCTACTCCATCAGCTAAATAACTCTTACCATCATAATTATTATGACCAACTATGTGCTTACCTTGCCTACCCTCATGAATCTTTTTAATACACTCATCAGATTTTATATATTTCCTTGTTTCTTCAATTTTATCATCTATGGCCTTTTGTATCAAGTCGTCTTTGGTCTTTTTAACATCAACATCCTTGACTTTAGTCTTACTTGGGTCAATCTTGAATCCCTGGTCTTGACCTCGGTTCTTCTGCCTGACTTCCAGTTGTGTCAGTTTTCTTTTCTCGTTGTTGAAGTTAGTCAAATCCGTTGTTCCTGCAACAACTCTTTTCTGTCTCCTGATTGCCCTCTCTAGTCTTCTTTGCCGCTGAGTTTCCTTATAAGCCTCGTCAACCTTGCTAGGGTCTAACGTTGGTGGTTTAGTACTAATACCAGGATAAAAAGTATTTAGATTATGTTGGCAATTAACGTGAAGTAACCCCTCTGCAACTGCTTCACTTAGTAGCTGATATGGCCCGTCATCAGGAGTACCACCGCTAAATATATCATCAATCAATATCTCATTTTGCCATGGTACACATAAAGGACAAGCGGTTAAGTGTTGGGATACTAAGACCGTTGTTACGCCTATTTGCATTCTCTTAGCCCCTTGCCCATGTAAAAAAGCCTTATGGTTGGAAGTCCTTAAACACATAGCCACATAGTCAGCTATATTAACCCTCTTACCATCCTTATACTCAATATTAGTTATGCCAGCTCTTAGATAATCAGCAGTTGCTTGATCTATAGCCTGTGTAAGTGTCAAATTACCGCTTGACATAGCTATCTGAGTCCTTGCAATTATCTGCCTATACTGGTCGTCCTGGTATCTTAGTATGGCCTTTGTCGGGTCTGCTACGGTCTTTTTTGTCTCTCTGATTAGGGCTTTTAGCTTGCCGTCATTAGTCCTAAAAAATACCTCTTCTTTGACTCTGCTAGACATTTCAAATTCTTTTAATGCCTGCTTAGCTTCTTCTTTCGTGACCGACTCACTTGGTACTAGTTTATGAGGCTCTACTACTGGCTGTATAGGTTTAGGAAGTGCAACACTTATATCATTATCAAGTGCGTACTGCTTAGCCTGTATAAGGCTATCAGAAGCTAATTTTACACCCTTATCATAAGTACCTATAAGGGCGGATTGTATTAACTGTTCAATCTCAGGCTCATAGGACCCAATAATGGTGTGATTTTCAGCCCTAAACCTTTCCATGTCTCTAAGTTTTGCTGCCTGCCACTGTTCAAATTTGAAGCCTTGTTTCATCTCTTCTTTCTCATGTCTTGCAAGGTTTCTTTTCATAGACTCAACTAGGTCAAGTTCCATCTGCTGGTATATATATCCAATGTCATCCCAGGAATTACTATTACTCCTCAGTCTCTTCCGGTTCTTCTTCATCTACTTCACCTTCTAGGTCATGTATCCCCTCTGGTTCTTCTTCTAGGACATTTACACCTCTTAGGATTTTAATCCTTTCCACTTCCTCGTCCTTTTCTTCCTGGGTTAGGCTATCTCCCCATAACTCGTCTACCAGACGTTCAACGCTCATTATATTTGATGTTGCAGCCTTTGAAGTTGTTTCTACTCTGTCTTCAAATGATGGGCTAGCATACTCACCAAATAACAAGGATATTTCATTTTCAGGAATTATAATGCCTTGCCCCCTGTTCTCTATCACCTGCTGAGTGATAAGGGCAGTATTTACAACATGTGGGATAACTTCCATAAGGGTATCAACTATCTTACCCCTAGTCTTAAGAGTGGTCTTTTCTTTCTCCCTCTGTGCCTCTGCATTGTCTGTCTTTTTAAGGTCAATACCTAGGGTGCTAGGTGATACAACGCCTTGCAGTACTAGATCTAGGATACTAGCATAAGTATTTACAAAAGCTTCATGATTTATTACTGCCTGTACCTGTTCAATCTTATCTATCTGACCTTCCTTCATAGGTGTATCAGTCTTTATAAACTTGTTATCAAATGAACTAGGAGTTAGGACCTTGCCAGTATCAGGATCCTTTGGAAGTAGCGACTCAGGTATGTAAGTCTTAACTTTACCATCTCTCATAGCCTCTACCCACTGGCTTATTACCTCGTCTAAGGCGTCTATATTGTCACTCTTTCGGTCTAGTATACCCATGCCCCTAGTCTTTTCCTTAGGAGATTTATAGAATCTCATAGGTACGCATAAGAAGAACTTGCCACCCCATGTTACACCGGTTAAGTCTGCTATTTCCTCAATCGTTGATAGCGGCACTTCTTTGTTATGTTCATTGACTAACTTGTACTCAATAGATCCTTTTTTATAAGATTCTATCAGCTTGTATTTCTTGTCATTTTTCTTATAGTAGCTGTAAAATCTATACTCTGTAACTCGGCCCCTTTTAGAAATAATCTCTAGGTCTTCACCGGACACAAATTCAATTATTGGGTAGTCTGAAATTTCCTTGTCATAAGAGAACTTAAAAACTCCATCCCCCACTATTAGGGTGTCTGTTATGGCATCTCTGAATAGCTCACTATCAAAATTATTATCCTTGGCTATTTCTTCCCACACAGATAATACTGGATTATTTTCCTCTGGCTCGTCTCCTACTTGTAAGCCTTGATAATCCCCCAATATTAGGTCTGTAAGAGAGTCAATTATTATCGCATATATTCCACTATGGAACTTTCTAATAGTTCCGCTAGATGGGACTGAGGCCCAAAATCTAGCCTTGCTAACACTGTCTGAGTTGATAGAGGACTTAAAAAACTCCTCAAGCTCTGATGGGTCACCCCTGTACCACACTCTGTTTTTAATGCAGTTGTTATTGAAGCTGATTAGTTCGGTTAGACTGACTGGTGCATCAGTATTCTGCTTAATTATATTTATCACTTTATCACCTCTCTCCTATCTTAAATTTATATGGAATAAATCCATACTGACCGCTATTGATTGTATGGTCGTTACGGTCTTCTGGTTCGTATTTATCTTCTTTCCAGCTATATGACTCCATCTCTCGTATGTGGTGCTTATTATGGTCAAGTACATAATAATATGGCTCTTTACCATCATCACTATTTAACCAACCTAGCATCAAATGGATACGGTCGATTATAGTCATCTTTTTCCAGGCATTTGAAAATCTATATACAGATGCCTTTGGATTTCTCTTTCTGAATTTATTTACCTCTGTGATTGTCGCTTGGTCTGCTGAGTCAATGAAATTATCAGGACTAAAACCCCACTTCTTACGACATCTTTCAAGAAACTCATAAAAAAGAGGCGCTATATCACTTGGCGCCAATGGTGTTTCAATATTTGCGTTGTTGTATATCTCTTCTTCAAGGTATATCAGCACTCCAGTATCTGTTATGCCTTGAAAAGACATAGCAAACGTGTCAGGACTCTCACTTGAATAGGCTGTATCCAACGCCCCTGTAAACTGTGTAAGCTTCCAATGTTTTAGCTTGTGTTCTCTGCAGTATTTTTCATCAAGCCTATTTCTAAGCCATTTTTCAGATTTAACGTGAACCTGTCTACTAAAGTTCGGAAATACTAGGCCTGTGGCTCTACCTCTTAGGCCTAATATCTTATTCTTGTATAGCTTAGTCCCCTTTGGTACTGCCTGTTTTTTCTTCTCAATGGCCTCGGGTGTGAGACTCAAATTATCGTTGAATGTGAAAAACCAGTATCGCCATTTCGGTGTTGGTTCTACTCTTTCTAAATCTTCCATAATCTCGGGCGGTACATCTTTGGCATATTTCTTATATGGCCTAGACCTGTTTATAAATTCATCATAGACCGGTAAATTAGGATCATCAGGGTTTAGTGTAAGCAGCATATAATCATTTCTTGATGATATCTCACGCATAAATTCAATATCTGCCGTGTTACACTCATCAATGTATACGCAGCCATACTGACCGCCTAGTGCCATCTTCCACTTGTCCTTGTTATCATAGCCTAGAATATATATCACCTTGCCCTCAAACTTGATGTGAGGTATCTTATCCGACTTATCCCCATTGCCATAATATTCTGCACTGGGGTGAATATCTAATATACCATAGTCTGGATTTAGTATGTTCTTTTCTGCTATACCGGTGGTCTTTGCAGCTATGATGTGAAGTTTCTTATTTGATCTAGACACCATACGCATAAATTTCACACCTGCACCCACGGTTGTTTTTCCGGAGGCCGTAGTCACGTTCCCTCAAGTACGTCTACATCTACATTTTTTATTGTGTTACAAAAATCAATATATTTTTTTGATAGAGGCATTACGCGCTGAGACATTAAACCACCCCCTCAGTAACAGCACTAAAAAAAGTATACCCTTTTCTACTAGGTGTACCTTTTAAACCGTTATATACTGTCTTCTCATTTATTTTTAAAGCTTGTGATACAGCCTTCTTGCCTTTAAACCTGCCAATATATTTATCCCCTTTGTAGACATCGATAAGTTTTTTACTGCGTTCGTGCGATATTTTTAAGTTATCTAAACACTTATTAGCATAATTTTTATCATTTTTATAAGCATGAACACTATTCTCTTTGGCCGTTACCCATTCAAGATTATCAACCTTATTATTCGTTTTATCCAAATCTCTATGGTTCACATAATCTTTGCCATCAACCTTATTCAAGAAATGTTCTGCTACAAGCCTATGAGTACTTCTCGTTTTTGGTTTTTCATATTTTCTATCACCATATCTTAGATTTACCCTCATGTATCCATTTGCAGCTTTTCTTTGAGATATTATATGCCCTGTCTTATTGTTTTTTACGTTTCCAAAATTGCTTATAGAGTATCTAGGGAACTCTTTTATTACCCTATACTCTTCTTTCATGCTGAATCCTCCAACTTTTCTATTACTCATCTAATCCATCACCACCTAGCTGGCTTATAACATCATCAAATTTTTCCGTATTCACATTGGCATTGAGGTCTATCTTATCTGTGAATATGCCAAGGTGCTTTCCAAGTAATTCTAGTGCGGATTTCTTATCGTATAGCTTAATTTCCTGCTCTGTACCGAATTCAGTTTCCTTAATTTTAATTGACTGAACGCTGGCCAGGTCATCTTTTTTAGCACCCAAACACACCCTACCTGTTGTTACATCAACTACATCACATATATTAACAAATCCTATCTTGGCTAACTCCTCTATAACTCTATCTGCTGATACCCCTGTTCTTCTTGACCTTTCTGCCATTGCCTTAGCAATCTCATTTGAAATGTTAAGTTTTGATAAGTTTTGTGCTGCAATTTCTTTAGCAGTTTTTACTGAATATCCTGCTCTTATGGCCGCCTGAGTGGCGTTAAGATCGATTAGATATTCTTCTACAAATCGACGTTGTTTGTCGGTTAATTTTGCCATCAGGCTCACCTCGCTTTCAATTTATTGTATGAAAAAAGAACCCATTACAGGTTCTTAATTGTGTACCAACTTCATTATCATTACTACATACTATCTTTTGCAGGCTTTTCAACACATTTTTTCAATTTTACTGGTAACGCTATCGTTACTTTTTATCACAACAAAAAAGACACCCTAAGATGCCTTTTTTTAAATATATAAATTAAGGAGGTTTAAAATGTATCTACCAAAAGTACCTGTGGAAGTAGAAGGCTTTGCCCCGTGTTTGCCATACTGCTAATCAATAAAATAATTAAGAAAGGAGATATAGGTCTTCCTTCATACTTCCACGATATCATACTACCACATGTTGATGGCTCATTGTGGCTCTTTTTTACATAAATTGCTTGAATTCCTCTAAAGCCCAACCATGTTTCCTCTTAATCTGGCTATAACTATAATTAAGTTCTGCTGCTATCTGCACCAAATTCATGTTCTTAAGATACTTCATTTCCAGAATTTTGATGTGATCAGTATTGGTCATCTTATCAAATTTTGATATGATCTCACGTTTTAAATCTATCTGCTTGTCAATTAAAATATCCATCTCCCTCTCAAACATACAAATTTTGTCGATAATTCTAGGAAGTGAATCCCCGCAAGCTGATGTCTGTACCCTCTCGGATAATACTGCCGTACAAGACTGCGCCCGGGTTCTTTCTTCAAGTATCTGATCCTTTTTAAGATTTATCTTAGTCTCTAACGTCTGAATCTGCTCTAAATATTTCTTAGGCGTCATTAACATTCCCCCTTAATCTTTTTAATCCTAGCTTTTAAACTATCTAGCACATAATTTTGTACATCCTCTTTTCTTCTCAAGGCTTCCATGACGTCCTCGTCTCTAGTGCCTTGAGTAACTAGGTGATGTATTATAACTTTTTCCGTCTGTCCTTGTCTGTGCAGTCTCTTATTTGCCTGTGTATACAGTTCATAGTTCCAATTTAGGCCAAACCAGATTACATGATTTCCACCTTGCTGGAGATTAAGGCCATAAGCACTTGACGCTGGATGTGTAAGAAGTATATCAATCTTGCCCTTATTCCAGTCAGTTTGGTCTTGTGGGCCCTCTAGCTTTTTAACTCTTAATTTTGTTTTGGCCAATACTTTTTTAAGCCTATCCAGGTCATGCTGGTAGTTATAAAATACCAATGCACTTTTACCGTTTAGCTGCTCGATTAACTCCATAAAGGCATCAATCTTGCAGTCGTGGACTTCATGGTATTTATGATCTTCGTCATAGATTGCCCCGTTGGCCAACTGCAATAATTTATTTGATAAGGCTGCTGCACTAGTTGCATCTATGTCTTCTGCATCCGGTATAGCCAGTACCATGTCTCTTTCAAGTGTCTTATATTGTTTCTCCGCTTTGGCCGATAAGACCACCGGTACTATATTATCCGTTACTGGTGGCAAGTCTAGATAGTCACTAGCCTTCATGGATATGCAAATATCAGATATTTTATCGGTCACCAATTTTTCGGTATTCTCAATCGGTGTGTATGAATACCCCATGTAATCTGACTTAAAGTAATTTGCCCTAAAACTAAAATAACTTTTACCTAGTCTCTCACCGCTATCCAGTAAATATACCTGAGCCCATAGATCTAGTAATCCGTTTGGGCTTGGTGTACCGGTTAGGCCTATAAGTCTTTTGATGTGGGGCTTAACAGACTTTAAAGCTTTAAACCTTTTTGCCTGGTGTGACTTAAAGCTTGAAAACTCGTCGCACACAACCATATCAAATGGCCATTTATTTTGGTATAGGTCGACCAGCCATACCACATTCTCACGATTGATTATATACACGTCTGCTGTAGTACATAAAGCCTTAATCCTTTGTTTCTCTGTTCCAAGTACTGTCGATACTTTTAAGTTTCTAAGTTCGGGCCACTTCTCTATCTCATTTTGCCAGGTAGCTTCCGCCACTTTTTTAGGCGCTATAACCAGTACCTTATTTACTAAAAACCGGTCATATTTTAATTTATTAATACTTGTTAGAGTTATAAGAGTTTTCCCAAGTCCCATGTCTAGGAACAGCCCTATATTGTCATTATCTAAAATCTTATTCACACAGTGTTCTTGGTATGGGTGTAATTTTAATCCCACATCTACCACCTACCTATAAATCAAATTGTCGATTGATAGCCCTATATCTGGTTTAGTAAATAAATCTGTATTTTCATCAATCATTCTTTTGTACTCACTGATAAACTTATCAACCCCATCTTTACCGTACACAACACAAGCAACTGCCCCTTGTGCATTTAGCTGGCTAATCCTTAACCTCTGCTGTGGTCTTAGCTTACCATTTTCTTGTTTTAGCTCCACATAAGTTGTTAACCCACCCGGCCACACAACTATCCTATCTGGCACCCCTGAACTCCCAGGAGAAACCCATTTAAACGATTTACCCCCCAAGTTTTTAACCTCTCTGTTGAAATATTTTTCTACCTGCTTTTCTAGTATTTCTTCGTTTCTCATAATCTACCTCCAAAATAGGTGTAACTAATGTACCCTTTTTTCCTATATACTATATATATTTAAGGTATTATAGATATTATAGACGCGTATAGATTCTATAATTATCTATATATATCTATATATCTATATTTTTATACTATATATAAAATGCTAGTTACATTAGTTACAAATATACTGTATATATTGATATTACTTAAATAGACCTTGTATCTAACACTGTATCTAGCCATATTTTGATAAATACGCTAGTTACAATTCAGTTTTTCGCTAGTTACAATTTCAATGCGCTAGTTACACCCTTTTTAGCGCAATAATCTTACTTTTTTCAAATCCCTTTTGTACTCCAAACAACCCATACCTTGTTGATTTTTCTACTTTTTGCCAACCTGGTAATCCTGTTAATATGTTTGTTATTCTGTTGGATTCTCTCCTCGAACAGTGCTGCATCTGACCATTAAAACATATCTGCCAAATCTCTCTTACACACACTCTATCTCGTTCGATTAGGTCTATTGAATCTCCGGTCTCTTTATTCTCGCGTTCAAAATTTCCGTTCCACCAGGATTTTTGTTCTTGCAACTTTAGGCTGTACCAGTTAGGCGGTATCTTCTTGGCCAGAAACTCCTCTATCTCTATCTGCCATGGATCGATCTCTCTAAAATCTTCCTGTAACTTCTCAGACATTTCCTTGCTTTCACCATCTAGGTACAGTGGTTCACCCAACATATAGTATACGTGGGCCTCTGCCCATATCTGACTTATCTCCTTATCTAAGTCCGTAAATATATTTTTAGTTGGTGTAATTACACCAACCTTTATTGGCCAAAAACGCCTGTTACCGGTGGCATCTTTTAAGAACTCGTTGGAGTTGGTGGACCCAAAGAACACGCAGCGCCTAGGCCTCTTAAATGTATGCCGGCCATAAGCAGCCCTGTAAATATCATGTGACTTAGATAAGAACTGCTTAATCGCTTCGGTCTCCGATTTATTCATGGCTGATAGCTCTCCTACTTCATTGATTAGAGTCCCTTGTATAAGCTCTGCAGCCTCTTTACCCTCAAAGTTATACAAACTATCACTGAACCAATCCATACCTAGCTTAGACAGGAATGTGGACTTACCAATCCCCTGTTTACCGGTAAATATGACCATATAATCATACTTAACCCCACCATCACTAAATGCTCTAGCCACAGCAGCAGCCAAAGACTTTTTCATAATATCCGCTGTATATACTGACTGCTCAGCTCCTAAATAATCGTGTAAAAGAGTCGGTATTCTTTGAACCCCATCCCACTTAAATGACTGAATTAGATCCTTTACTTCATTTCTTTTATTGTTGTCACTCACTACCTTAACGGCATTTTCTATTTTATCCTTACCGGTAATTTGATATTCCTGTTCTAACCTTAGAGTCAACTGCGCATCATCTGAGTCCTTCCACTCACGAGAACCCTCTGACCTATCCCAGGGTAACGGACAAGTAACCATCAATCTACCAGCAAAATCATCAAACCAAATTTTACCTCTATAGCTAGGATCATATGTAAGTATAGTCACTATGTTGGCTATAGATTTTTCATTCTTACTTGTATTGTCATTTTTTTCTAACAGATTTTTCCAGTCTGGATTTTCTTCCTCTACATCAATATCACTACTACCTTGGCCAATACTCTCAAAAAAGGTCTTGGCCTGTTCCTGGCGCTCCTCGTCAAGCTTAGACATAACTGTCTTATCACTTTTAACAAGCTCTTTCATGGCCACATAAGACGGCATTTTAGCAACCGGAGTATTCTCTACTGCCTGTTCATCTAGATCTGAAAACTTATGCAGCCTTATTAAGTCCCAGGCATTGACTAGCTTGCCACTACAAGGGTCTGTTGCATGATGTGAGTACAAGAACATTCCGTCTTGATATATGACCGCACCACCTGAGGTTGACCCACCGGCATAAGTGTATCTGTCATCTTTGCCGGCTTCCTCATAAGCTCCAGGAATAAACTTATCCATGGCTGATAATATATCATAGGTCCTACAGAAGGCTCCCACAAGCCCTGTCTTAGTCGTTGGATCCTGTTGCTTATCTACTAGGTGTCTTTCTTTTATCTCAGCCCCTGGAACCTGTGGCCAAGTAGATACGTCTGTCCAGTCAGCATACTGGTTTAAAATCCCGTCGGCACTTAAAAACGGCTTGTCCTCGTACTTATACACATACTCACTATCTCGTGAACAGCTCGGCCAGTACATCAACCTTGACGGTTCAAAAGTGGTATGGTCTGCCATCTCAATACCAATCATGGCTGCTACTTTTCTAGCTATGGGCTCATACTCGTCTACAGTAATTGTCCTATCAGTTGGTATGATAATTCTAAGCCTTGGTTTATATCCAGCATGCTTACGAGTTGAGTAGATAACATAATTACACCCCAGAATCTGCACTCTCTTAATTACATCATCAGTCATACCACTAGCTATGTTGTCAAAGTCTAGGGTAATTAAATCCCTAGACTCAACATTATGAGATAACCTCTGTCTACCCTTTAAAGCTCCACCGACGAACCCGCCTACATCCTTTAGGCTGTCCTGCTCAGACTTTTTAAGCTTAAGGTATGCATCCAGTGTTTCAAGTGACCTTGTGGGAGTTTTTAATTTTTCAACCAGGTCTGAATAGTTCATGACCTGCCTTTGCCAATTTTTAGAGTACCTATTAGCACCTACTGACAAAGTAATTTTTCTATCATTAGTGAACACGTTCGCCCCCCCCTTTCAAGTATCAGTCACTTATCTTTTTAATTTCTCCCCTATATCAATCTGATTAAATTCATCCTTGCTAACACTTATAGATACTATATCTCCGGCGTGGTCTCTCACCTTTACTGAATAATCTTCCTCATACTTCTCAATCATCTTTGTTTCGTGGTTTGTCTTATATTCCTCTGGCCTATATTCCTTGGCCACGACTTCACCCACATAAGTTTTCATATCAGACTTACAATAATCGTAACCAAACCCAAAACCGGCAGCAAATAAGCAAATATTGCCTAGCGCTATGCAGGCTACTAATTTATTAAATCTCTTCACTAATACCACTCCTCTCTCACTAGACAAAAATAGTACATTTTTAAATCTTTATCCCCGATTAACTCTATTACTTTCAGAGCATCTTCATAAGATTTAAAATAATAGCCCCCGTAATTAGTTGAGTATGTCGTGTCTATACAAACTTCCCCTTTATGCCATATAATATAGTAATTCGGGTTGTCTTGTATGAATTGAGTTGAATGTCTAGCTAATGTATCCAAAACTTTTTGCTTTTCAATCACCCTACCCATATCTGAGCTAGTTATCCATGATAGATTTTTAGCCCCTTTCTTTAGATCCTCAAGTCCATTTTTCTTTTTTGATCTAAGCATATACTTAAGAGCATTCCCTAAGCACCAACCAACAAACATGACAGGCCCTAAAACGGCCTTAATCACGTCTACAGACTCTATATTTAAGCCGTCCAGTTTATAATGGCCAGGACTGTTTACCATGTCCTTTCCTTCTATTTCTGGCTCTGCCTCTCCATAGTCTACTAATTGCATTTCCTCTAAAATTTCCACCATTGATGCCATCTTTTACCCCCTATTCATATTTACTACAGTAAAAGCTCTCTTCATCTAAATCCACTTTTACTTTTAATCTCTTGTCCAAAACCCAGTATATCGTATCGCAAAGGTCATCCATATTGTACCCAGAAACCCCGCTTTCCTCTAGCGCCTCATAGATATAACCCTCTTCTATTATCTGATCTATGTTGCTAGCTGTCTTATCTTCTAAATATAGACACCCAGAAGACTTTGAATAGTTTTTGCACCATCTGCATCTAATATTCATATCTAATTACCTCCAACCACTTTGGTAACAACATTATTCCTTAGAAACGTTGTGAGAATGCCATATTTATTCCTAAAGAACAAAATATGATTTGTCGCATATAAAAATGTCAACTTTGGGTATAACACATTTTTACCACTTACGACCTTCCCACCTTCATCATATTTAATTGTGTATTTTTTACCTGGTACTAGGTCAAACTGACGTGCATCTTCCATCGTCATAAAGTATCTGCCATCAATTAATTTAGTCACCTTAATCCCCCTAATCTTTCATGTAAAATTCTGATTCAAATCCAGCGCCTTTTAGTACTAGCCCAGGCGCCCAACTAACCGGCTCTGCCATAATCTCACAAACTTCATTCAGTGTTAAATCTTGCTTGGCGTCCAGCACAACTTCGTCGTGGATGTGCATTACTACAGGATTATCCGGCAATCTCTCGTCTAACTTTATGAGTAAGTCAGCTAGACAATCTCGGGCAATGGCCTGTACGCAGTTTTCCGTTAGCTTACCGCCATAAGTACTCTCCGGAAACCACTTGGTATTCTTCTGTGAGAAAAAATGAACCGCCGGCTTATCAAACTGATTTTCTTTTATGTAAGGCTTAGGATAGAATAACTTTCTACCACTTGGCAGCTGAATAGTTAAAAATGATTGGCCGTATATAGCTTCACACTCATATCTAATTATCAGCCCCCTAATCTCCTGGTCCTGCCCTGTCTGTAAGGCCTTTATACAAGCCCTGTTTAGCCCATGCCATAGCTTTACTATGTTAGAATTAGCCCCTCTCCACTTGTCTACTATTTCAGTCATTTCTTCTTCACTAAGACCCATCTTATCGGCCCCCATGGCTACCAGGGCGCCAACACCACCTTGGTATCCTAGAGCGAGCGTTGCCACCTTACCCCTTTGTCTTAGACTGTATTCAGGATTACCTTTTTTGATTAATTCAAACGGTACCCCAAACATTTGACTTGCTGTTGCCTCGTAAATCTTACCATGGGTTGCAAATACCTTATTGACCCATTCTTCACCAGCAAGCCATGCCACCACACGAGCCTCTATGGCTGAGTAGTCACTCACAACAAACTTATTACCTGCTGTCGGTATAAAAGCCGTCCTAATTAGCTGTGAGAGAGTGTCAGAGGCATTACCATACACAGCTTGCAGTAGGTCCAGGTCTTTAGACTTGATTATGGACCTTGCTACCTTTAAAGTATCTATATAATTTCTAGGTAGGTTCTGAACCTGTACTAATCGACCGGCCCATCTGCCTGTACGATTGGCGCCGTATATTTGAAGAAGTCCTCTTACTCTATCTCCTGTTCCACGACACATGTCCATTTTTTCATATTTACTGATTGATGCCTTAGCTAGTTCTTGTCTTATCTCTAAAAACTCCCTTACCTCAGCTGATATATCTTCTCTTGCTAGTAGGTTAGATACCGTTTCTTTGTTAGTATTTTCGACCCCATCAACTCTTTCCTGTAGCCACTCTAGGACCTGTTTAGTTGACTTTGGATTATCTATACCGGTAATCTCTTTTGCCCTCTCTATGAGCCTGTCAGACAGTCTATCATTTATCTCTAATGCACCAGTTACAAGCGCCATATCCACTTTTACACCTAAGGCATTCATAGAGTCAGATATCCCCCACAGCCTCTGTTCTACATCAGGTACTGGGAACATTGATAACCTCTTGTAAATTTCCATTTCCGCCACAACGTCCTGCTTACAGTAGTCTTTGAATAACCCCCACTTGTCAGGATCATGGTGAGGCAGGTTTCTAGTCCTGCCCCCATTTACCTTGGTTGCCTTACAAGGCACTGAGAAATACTTGATTAAGGCTTTACCGGATGCATCCTTTTTCTTATCCTGTGGTAGACCAATTGCATTACCTGTTTTAGCAAGTCCGCCAGGATAACCCAAATACATGGCATGAAACATTGAACATCTCCAACCTTTTCTCGTACCTACATCATATCCAGCAGCAAGTAGGGCGTTGTATTCAAATGACGCGTTATAGGCATGTTTGATTACATTATCATCTGCCATAGCCTCTACTATTTCGTTTGGTAATTTCTCCCCTTGCGCTAAATCAACTATTTGAACCTCTCCAAAGTCAACTGAGTAGGCATACATCAAGACTTCAAACTCTGGATCCTGAACGTATTTGTAAGCCCCTACATCTGTTATACTTTCAGTTGAGTAGGTTTCTATATCTATATTTAAGTGTTTCACCTAACCACCACCTATCATAGTGGCCCGTAAAAGCTGACTGCACCACTCTCAGTAAAATCTATTTCAGCTATTAAGTTTCCATCTGCATCAGCAAACTGAAGACAATCGTAATAATTGTCTGCTACTATCTCAACACTAGATATATCCTCGTTTCTTTCCTTAGCTTTTTCTACTATCTGATTTAATGCGTCACAAAAAACTTCAAATTCCATATTTATACCTCCTAAATTTAGTAAATTAATAGGGTAGCCTGTGACTACCCTATTCTGTTGTATGCTTATTAGATTGGCTGCCCTGTAATTGGGTCAATAGCTGGAGTAGGCTGCGCTACTGCTGTAAATGCGTCCTGAGCGTTAAAGTTAAATCCTAGCGGCTCACCGTCTTTAGTCTTCTGTATTGCATTAAGTCCAAATCCTATACCTTTTGATTGGTTGTCATATGCATATATTGAAATAGCTGCATGACCGTAGCACCCGCTATACACCTTTGTCTTATCAATAATAGGCTGTACGTTACCATCAACTACTGCTGGTGGTCTGTCCTCTTTACAAGTCGCAGTAAACACCCAGTGCCCCTTGCACTCGTCCCCGAACGGTGTGCCATTTTGAGTAACTCCATCACCATCATGGATTGGGTGTTTAACGTGCTGAATTGATACACCTTTAAGCTTTCCATTAGCCTCTGCCTGTGCTTCATTCTGTATTGCAGTCATTAACATGTTATATCCATTTACATCTGTCTTAGGTAACAGACAAGTTACCCCGTATTTTAATCTACCGCTCTGGTCTTCCTTTGGAACAAATACATTTACGTATGAAAATCTTACCTCTGCTGTTGTTATCTGCTGTGCCATATTAATTATTCTCCTTTTCTTCATTGACATTATTAAACATTGACTTTGCGTCATTTAAGTCATATTCTTTTCTCTTGTCGCTTGCCTTTACCAAGGTTGGCTTTCCTGGTGGTTTTTCTATAACCCCACCTAGGATAGTAGCAAAGTCCTTTTTACCTACTATTGCCTCTATCTTAGTCATTGATAGCAGCCTTCTTTCGTACAGTAGTGACTCTTCAAATCCTGCAGCAACTAACTTACTTACTGCCCCGCTTTCGTCTGTAATCTTTCTTACACTCCTACCCTCTACTAGTTTAAATCCTGTAACCTCGTTGCCTGCTAGTGCCTCTGCTAGCCCTTCTGCTTCTAGGGATTTTATCCAATCAACTACACCATCAAGCTTGATAAGTAACTCTCCTATCTCTTGACTAGTTAGTAACTCACCTGGTTTTTTATCAATGACCGGTAAGACATTTTCCTTAACCGGCTTAAACATTGATTCAGCCCTAGCCCTGCACTTAGATTTAGCTTTACAGAATTTACAATGATCTCCTACTGCTAATCTATCAGAACCTGTGTAAGCCTCTTGTGCTATCGGTTTTACCCTCTCACTAAAGGCTAGTAACTCCTCGATACTAATCGTATGGGTATCAAAGTGGTTTAGTCTAGGCTGAACTATAGTCATGCTGACAGTCTTAATATCATATATCACAGAAAACATATTATAGACACCTAGTGCGTATAACATCAGCTGTGAATTGTCCTTGGCAGCCACTTTCACACCCGTACCATACTTTAAATCTATAATGGATAACTCATTACCGTGTATCATCACACAGTCACAAGTACCAAATCCCTCAGGTGCTACGTTTGAGTAGTCCACTCTTAGCTCTACATCCACAAACGGCCTATCTGGATAAGATAAGGCCTTTTCTTTTACGAATTCAAAGTAGTCATCTGTATAATCATCCATTGACTTATTCCAGTATGGAGACTTCTTAAATTCATCCATAGCACTTTTAAACTTCTTAGGACCTATCCCTTTTTTAAAGTACTTAGTTAATTTTAACTCTGCCACTGAGTGGGCCAGTCTGCCTTCTTCTGCGTACTCTGATTCTTTTTCCCCAAAACTACTTTCAAGCACAATAGATCCTGGACAGTTAATCCACCTACTAGACCCACTAGCGCTTAATTTTGCATGTTCTTCCGGCATTAGATCACCCCACCAAGTTCCTTAAGCTTTAAGGCAAAGTCGTTGAACTTATCTGGTGTTAAATCACTCATGGCATTAACCCCCAGACTCTGCAAGATAGGGAATAGATCTGTACCTTGAATCTTGCCTGACTGCACTAGCTGAGTGGCTGCTGCCTGTAGCTGCGGTAGCGTATAAGCCACTTCACTTACTGGAGCAGTAGTAACTGGCTGTGCTGGTGTCTGTGGTGTCTGCGGTGTCTGTGGTGCTGGTTGCTCGGGTACTACAGGCTGAGGTATGCTCTCCTTAGGAACCTCATTAGTAGTCCATGCAGGCGTGTTTACCATACCATCAGCTGCGCTCAAATCTGCGCTCAGTAGACCTTTTAGAAAGTCTAACCCCTTTACGTTTACGTCAATTTCTACTTTAATCATTGTCTTTTACTCCTTTACCGTGTTATAATTGTGTTGTTATAGTTGTGTTTAGCGATTGACTGATTTTATTAGTCGTCGCTTTCTTCATATAAGTAGTTAATGTGGTCATCAGACTTTAAGAAGTCTTGATAGTCTTTCATTTCTTCATCACTCAATTTAATCGCCCCCTTTACATATCAGCTAGTATAATTCTTATTTCACGACCAACCTTTAGCCTTTCGTCAAATGTTACGCACTCTCTAAAATCTTGCCTGTAACCCTCAACTAGTTCAGTGTATACCTCTTGTTTGTATGTCTTAGGTTTTCTTGGTATAGATGTTGGATATTCTTTGACTATTTCACATATCCTAGTTGCCCCCTCAAACCTAACTTCTATAAGTCCCTTGTTCTTAAGCTTCCATATATTAGATTTGACCGTGTCATAGTCTATCATTAGATTGTCTGATAACTCTCCATTTGTTGCCTTTGGATTATCTGACAGATAATCATATACTCTTTCTTGATTTGTTACTCTTGTATTTGCCATTTTCTTAATCACCCCCCGTATATGCTTAACGTACCAAACCAATGTCCATCTGAACACTTAGGTTGTTCTCAATAAAATCTTTACACACACCAAGATCTAACTCTTCACAGTCAAATATAGATACCTTAGTACCTTTTGTTATTTTTGACACCAGACACCTACCTGTTACGGGGTCGTGTGAGAATTTTAAATCTCCTATAACGATTATTTTTGTAACCGCTTCATACACGTCCTGCTCAATTATTACTCCATTCGAGTACCTTATTTTTTCTGTACCGATTAAATTTTCATCATCTAAAAGTTGATTCTTAACACATTCACCGATTGACATAATATCCCCCTTATCATAAAATTCCTTTAGTTCAGATAACCCATATCGCACCTTGCTACAAGAGCTTGCACTGTACGAACCATTCAAGCGGGCATCGGTCACTTTTCCCATAAAATCATCCAGCGCATCAAACCTTACAAAAATTCTCCCGTGTGTGCTGGCACGTAGCTCCGTTTTTAATAGATCGCGGTAAGATACCTTCACTAATCCCTGGCAAGGGTCCATATGTCGCACAGCATACTGCACACAACTCCTTTGACCCCACTCATCTACACCTGAAATTCCAGGGCTTAAATGGTCAAAGCACTGCACGCCGTCCACCACAAGTGTTGTGATAACCCCAAACCGTGTGGGTACATTAACTATTGATTCAATTTTCATACAATCTCACTCCTAACTCCCTAAACTTATATATTCTGCCACTTAATCCATGCCATCTTAATGTACTCCCAAGCAATCAGGGTGGCGTAGTACATAGCCCCTGTAAAATTAAATACAAACCTATCCCAACTCATTTTGTTTCTCCTCCCACCCCTTTCTGTATGGGGCTACTGTCTTTCTGCGGACCTCGTCCATGAGGGCTGGGTAATTTTTCATAAAAAACCTAAATACGTCTCTATCCACCCACTGGGCTTTTTTTGTGTGGTAAGTCAATCCATATCCAGGAAGTTTAGAATCAAGCCTCGCCATTTCCTCTTTAAATTCATTTAAATATTTTGTTGCTGCTGGAGGCTCTAACCCCCAAAGCCCTGCCACCTCATAAGGTCTTAAATCATCCTTGGATGCAATCAGAGCTTCAAGCTCTCTTAGCTTCTTTTCTGTCACTTATCTCACTCCTTTCTAATTGTGTTTTTATAAACCCAATGTAAAATATTTTATAAATAAATTTTTCTGCTTTTTGCATGGTCTATAACATCATTACAAATTGATGTTATGACCCCTATTGTCTGGGCTTCTTCTGGAAGCTCGGACTTAAGTGCTTCGACTACCTTTTTCACACATGAATCGTATTTTTCATCAGTTAAATATACTCCGATACCAAAATCGTTTAATATCATCCTATCATCTCCTTTCTAATTCTGTTCGCGTCTCCTTTTGTATCTTTTTAAGATACAATGTCATCAAAAAAAATATCCTCTATTTGATGGCTTGAAAGAGAATATATCTTTTTTATCCTATATATCTCTCCTTGGTTAAACTCAGCCCCATTCTTAGAGTTTATTTTTGCTGATAAACATTGCTCTGTTATACCTAGCTTCTCAGCTAGTGCTTTTTGCGTGTCTCCATGAAGCACCATGACAGACTTCAAGCTCTTAGAATTCACAGTATCACCCCCTTGTATCTTTTTTAGATACTTACATCATACACTCTCAATTAATATCTGTCAACATATTTTGTATCTTTTTTTTATATATTTTAAAAATATATTGCATTAAATTAACAAAAATGTTAATATTAAGATACATAAAAGAGGTGATAATATGAACAATCCATCAGAGGTAATGGGTAAAAGAATCAAAGAGAAAAGGCTTGCTCTTGATCTAACGCAAGATGAACTTGGGAAGCTTATAGGAGTTCAAAGAGCTGCCATTAACAAGTACGAATCAGGGCAAGTAGAAAATATGAAAAGAAGTGTTATCAAAGAGCTATCAAAACTATTCAACGTAGATCCAAACTGGTTAATGGCTTTTGATATCGACACTTCTTCTGGAGAAGAGTCAATAGATAATAACGCTGAATTTTTTAGCTATAGATACTATCCTGTCAGCATATCAGCAGGGGCGCTTGAAGATATAGACGCAGTAAGAGAGTATGACCTGTTGGCCTTATCTAATAAATTTCTTGGTAAGTACGCAGGCAACAATAACTTAATTATCCTAAAAGTTAATGGTGAATCAATGAATAATGTCATACCAAACGGGTCTTTTATAGCAGTTGACACATCTAGAAAAAATGTAACAGATATATCAGATAGGGATATAGTAGTATTCTCTGAAAACGGATCATATAGTGTTAAACGTTACATAAATGACCGCGCCAACGAAAGATTCCTATTCAAACCGGATAGCTCAGACGATACATTCACAGCTATCGAAGTTAGATACGAGGAGTCTACAGACCTTAGACTTATCGGTAAAGTAGTTAGGTATATTGTGAACTTGGATTAAATTATCAGGAGGTTAATTTACATGGAACTAGGGTCAATCACAGCACTAGCCGGGCTAACATCAATGATATTTGTACCGGCTATGATAGTATTATTGATAATAAATTCAATAAAACACAAACCTCGTAAAAATATTGCCCTTTCAGCGGTCGTTAGCAATATTATGTTCGATATTCTTGCGCTAAACCCTACAGAAGATTTAGGTGCAATTGTACTCATATCTCACATACTTATGTTAATTTTTCTGTTTACGGATATCCCTAGAAAATTTGGGGTTGGTAGGATTGATAGTAAAAAATATTTAGCTGTTCAAGAAACTCAAAGAATTCAAGGACCAAAGATGGATAGTATAAATTTAAAGAAAGAAGAAATTAGTTCTTTACCCATAGAAACCGCCAGTATTATGGTAGATGTTAGTAAAGACCCTGCCCCCATCGAAGAGGTTATTAAACACGAGGAGTGTCAAACAGAAATTGAAGTAGAAGACCTAACACCATGCGAGTCCTCTACACTGGTGTTCACGAGAGACGACATATTCGGACGTACTATCGAGGATCATTACGACTATTACAGAGCATTAAAGAATATAAAAAGCGTTGATATTGACACCGTTGGTGGTGACTTACATACAGAACTGATTAAAATAGATTCTATGGACGGGCTTACCTTTGAGCGATATACGGCCAATCTGTTAACATTAAATGGGTTTGTTGACGCAAAAACTACCCAGTCCACAAATGATTATGGGGTTGATGTAATAGCTTTCAGACATGGAGATAAATACGCTATTCAGTGTAAAAACTATTCCTCTACTCTGGGAAACAGTCCAGTCCAGGAAGTTTACACAGGCATGACCCATTACGATGCGTCAAAGGCAGCAGTTATCACCAATAGCTATTTTACTGAAAATGCTAAAAAACTTGCAATCGATAATTCAGTGGAATTGTGGGATAGAGATGTTTTGATAAAATTCATAGATAATGCTATCCCTAAAGTAGACACAATGGATCAAGCAGCTACGCCTGAGGAAATGGAGTATTCAAATTTATTTAATGAGTCCGTAGAATACACACTGACAAAATTGAATATATCGACATCAGATTTACAGCGTACATTTGATATAACATTTCTAGAATCTACAAAGTTATTCAATGACTTAAGAGCCTTAGGGATAATTGAAAATCTAGATTCACTTAGACCTTCAAACGTTATAATTACGCCTGAGGCTATATCAGATAGATTTTATAGATATAAAATATAAATAAAAAAGAAGTATCTCAACCGACCAAAGCGACATACTTCTTTCCCAGTATCACAGACCCAATACAGGGTCCCTTTGTGATACCTACATTATAACAAACGAAAGGAGATTTGACAATGTGGGTAGAAAAAACAAGTAAAGGACATTTTAAATTTGTGGAGTCTTACAAAGATCCATACACAGGAAAAACAAAAAGGGTTAGTAAGACTTATGCAAAGAATACCCCAGCAGTAAGGAAGAAGGCATTACAGGACCTCAACAAAAAGATTAACGCTAGCATTCATAAAATTGACTCATACACTTTTAACGAGGCTCTTAGAGTGTATTTCGACAGCATAGAAATGAAACATACTACTATGCACACGAAAAGAGTTGCTTTTAACTCTTTACTTAAATACTTTGATGACGGGAATATGTTTGTCGATAAGATTACCCCAGCGTACATAAGAGATATTTATTCCCGAGGTGAGGTATCTCGCGGGTATATGGTCATATTAAAGGCTTTTTTTAACTGGTGCTACAAAAATGACTATGTAAGTTCAAAGATATTCGATAAGATAGAATTGAAATCACAAAATCATAGACCTAGCTACGAAAAATTGTATTTTGAACCTGAGGAGCTTCAAGAAATTTTCAGTAAGCTTGATGGAAATAAGTATACCGTATATTCAACACGTCTTTTATTAGAATTTTTAACCCTTACTGGGCTAAGGATTGGGGAAGCTCTAGCACTTACCCATGATGACATTCACGATTACAAGCTCGAAGTTACAAAGAATTACACCGACTTTAAGCTAACCACACCTAAAAGTGAAGCTTCTATTAGAACCATTGGTATTAATTTTAGATGTGTTCAGATAGCAAATGAAATGAAACTTCTAAAACGTATTAACGGAATAAATTCAAATATCGTATTTCCTAACACTCTAGGTAAACATCAGTACTATACAAGTGTGCGTAAAGTTCTAGAAAAACACGGTATATATCCTACAAGGTTACATATCTATAGACATACCCACGCTAGTTTACTGGCTGACAAGGGGCTTCCATTAGACATGATACAAAGAAGATTAGGGCATGAAGATGATGGAATAACAAAACAAATATACATTCACATAACTGAGAAGAAAAAACAACGGGAATATGAGGTCTTTAAAAACTTGGATATACTTTAGCCCCCATTTCACCCCCACCAATAAAGTTCATACCCTATAAAACGTTGAAATTTCAATATATAATTAAAATATATTACATTTATAGACAAAAATTGGTACAAGCTGGAGCTTATAAACCTAGATCAACTAGGAGATGGCACTGTCAAAAACCTTGATGTGAGTGTTCTTCATGACTTACTTATAGAGCCAATTCTTGACATAGAGGTCCCTCAAAAAGATCCTAGAATAGACTTTATAGGTGGTATTAGGGGACTTGGAGAAATAGAGAAAAAAGTCGATTCAGGTGAATTTGTAGTAGGTTTTTCCCTATTCCCTACTGGTCTTGAAGAGCTTATGAGGGTAGCTGACGAAGATAAAATCATGCCAGCCAAGTCTACTTGGTTTGAACCAAAGGTGAGGTGTGGTCTCTTTGTCCATGAATTCTAGAAGGCTTTATGGTTTAGTTTTAAAAGACTTTACGGTCGAGTTTTATAAGGCTTTATGGTTGAATTCTAGTTGTCTTTATTTATAGGGAAAGATAAATTCTTTTGCCTATTGAAAAACTTATTTGAATAATTTCCTCAAATCATGTATTATTTATTGTGTCATTTCTGTATAATATGTATATATGATACGGATAAGAGTATATAATAAGTGAACCTATGGAGGAAATAAATGATAGATAAATTAAACAAGTCAAGTCGTTCATACAAGCAGGACGACACCATTGTAAGACTTGGTGACTTGAAAATTGGAGGAGGCAACCTTGTTGTTATGGCAGGTCCCTGCTCAGTAGAATCAGAAGAACAAATCATTGAAATAGCAAAATCAGTCAAAAAATCAGGAGCCCAAATCCTAAGGGGTGGAGCCTTTAAGCCAAGGACTTCTCCCTATGATTTTCAAGGTATGAAAGCAGACGGCCTAGGCCTACTTAGTCTGGCAAAGAAAGAAACAGGCCTTTACCTTATATCTGAAATAGTAGCCGCCAAACATATAGATATGTTTGAAGATGTGGACATACTTCAGGTAGGAGCTAGAAATATGCAAAACTTTGAGCTTCTAAAAGAATTGGGTAGGTCCAAAAAGCCAGTCTTGTTGAAGAGGGGCTTTTCAAATACTATAGAAGAATGGCTATCTAGTGCTGAATACATTATGGCTAGTGGAAACGAAAAGATCATCTTGTGTGAAAGGGGAATTAGGACCTTTAACACTTTGACTAGGAATACCCTAGACCTGGCATCAACTGCCCTAGTAAAGCAAATATCCCACCTGCCTATAATTGTTGACCCGTCTCATGGAACTGGTAGATCTAGCTTGGTTGAGCCAATGGCCCTTGCGGCAATTGCAGGCGGTGTCGATGGACTGATGATAGAAGTCCACAACGATCCAGCCAACGCCCTAAGTGATGGTGACCAGTCAATAAGGCCGGATGAATTTGACCAGCTTATGAAAAAGGCAGCTAGGCTTAAATCCATTTTATAGGTCTTGTACCCCCTGTTAAAGTTACCCTTAGCGGTCTATCTGATAGGTCTTAAGTCTTTAAATAAGTATATAAGGGATAAAAATACAAAGGCTATTGTAAACTATTTAATTTTATGGTTTACAATAGCCTTTTTTAGTGGTAAAATATGCTTATAACATTTGTAAACCTCATTCGCAATACAGGTTTACTATATAAAGGAGATATTTTATGAAAAAGAAATTTTTAGACACAAAAACAATGATCTTATGTTCATTATTCACTGCCCTGGTAGCCATAGGAGCTTTTATAAGGATACCACTTCCTGTAACAGTATTTACAATGCAGTTTATATTTGTCCTACTAGCAGGACTCCTACTAGGCTCAAAAAGAGGGGCCTTGTCAGTATTTATGTATGTTCTAATAGGATTTGTTGGATTTCCAATATTCACAGAGGGCGGAGGACCAACTTACCTACTAAAACCTACTTTTGGCTACCTACTAGCCTTTATCCTAGCAGCCTATATAGTAGGATATGCCAGGGAGAAATACTCTACAAAAAAGTTTGCCCCATTATTTATAGCCTGCCTGATAGCTATGGTTATTACATATGGATTCGGTAGCTTTTATACATACATAATCTTAAACTATGTAGCTGGTAGCCCAATACCTTACTGGGCCTGTATAGCTAGTCTATTCCCAATAACAGCAATAAAGGACATAGTCGGATGTATTATTGCAAGTGTGGCATGCCAGAGATTGAGTAAGTTTGTAGAAATTGATTTTTAGGATATTCCTCAAAAAATACACACAGAATTGTACCGACCCCCAAAAGTTAGACCTAAAAATCTAACGATTGGGAGGTCGGTTTTTTCATGGCAAAATATTCATTTGAACTTAAGAAAAAAAATTTATAGAGCTATCCCTCCATTTTATAAGTCTACATCGCCTTTTAAAAATTGTTCTGCATTAACATTTCTAATACCTGATTTTGAGAAATCAAGACTATCTAGACTCAGTATAATCTTGGGATAGTTATCTGCTATCATTTCAAGAGGTCTAAACTCACGTTCTCTTGTCTTTTCATCCATCAAATTCAAACTTACCTGTACATAAATTAACTCATCATTTTTTTCACAGATGAAGTCGATTTCATATTCCTCAATCTCTCCTGTATAAATTCTATATCCTCTACGAAGCAGTTCTAAAAATACAAGATTTTCTAAAATATGACCATAGTCTTTGTTTCCGCCAGAAGTTAGAGATTCCCTTAGACCTGGGTCAACACCATAGAACTTATTATTTCTTGAAAAAACCTTTCTTCCCTTCAAATCATATCTCTCTAATTCATAAATTAAATATGCCTCTTTTAAGTATTCTATATACATAGATATTGTTTCTTCTTTTGAATTAATTCCTAACTCGAATTTTATTGTGTTAGCAATCTTTCTAATTGAAAACATTGACCCCGAATTTTGAAATATAAAACTTGCTAAGGCTCTTAAAAGATGACCATTATTTATTCTATTTCTTAACATAACATCCTTTAATAAAACAGAATCTAGTAAATCATTTAAAATTATACTTTTTGAGTGATTATTTTCAACCCCTATAACTCCTGGAAATCCACCATAAGTCATGTAATTCTGTAATGTTAAATTAGGATCTTTTAGACTAGACTCCCTAAGTGAAAACGGGTAAACGATAATAGATACATATCTTCCAGCCAAATATGTAGCAAGTTCAGATGAAAGCAATTTAGCATTTGAACCAGTAATTACAATATCCAATTTTTTATCTAAATTAAGAGAATTTATAGCAACTTCCCATTTATCTACAATCTGAATTTCATCAAATAGCAAATAATATTCCAAATCTTCTTTAGTTTTCTCTTTTATATATTTATGAAGAGCAATACTCTCGTGTAATTCTATAGTATCTAGATTTTCAAAATTTAAATATATAATCTGTTTTTCACTAACGCCATTTTCTTGTAACCAATTTTTATATTGATACATAATAGTAGACTTACCTGATCTTCTAACACCTGTGATAACTTTTATTACATCTCTATTTTTCCATTCTTTCAACCAGTTAAGTTCCCGTTCTCTGATTATCATTGCTACTCCTCCTTTGAAAGTATATTATATCAAATAATTTAATCACCTTCCGATAATTTTATCACCTTTATGGTGATATTTCTATACTTTTTGATAATTTTATCCCCTTGAAGGTGATATTTTTGTATTTTTAGATACATATCTCACCTTCAAGGGGATATATTCTTCATTTTCATAAAAGATATCCCCTTCAGGGGGATATCGTCTCAATATCAATATTCAACTTCTTTTAAAAACAAGCCCTGTGGCGGAGCTGTATGACCAGCCCTCCCCCTTTCCTTGGACTCCAATATATCCACCATAGAATCACCAATATATCCACGTCCCATGTCTACCAAGGTCCCTGCAATAATCCTAACCATGTTGTAGAGGAATCCATTACCAGTCAGTTCCAAAACTATAAGGTCACCCTCTTCAAATACTTTTGCATCGTATATTTCCCTTACAGTAGTCTTAACCGATGATCCACTAGACATAAATCCTACAAAATCATGGGCTCCAACCAGTCCCTTGACCTCTTTTTTCATCCTATCAAGATCAAGCGGGCTCTTTACCTGGTAGCAAGTATCCTTGTAAAATGGTGACCTAATCCTAGATGGATATATCTGGTACCTATAGGTCTTATTGTGGGCAGAAAACCTAGAGTGAAAATCTTCATCAACCTCTACCGCTTCTAAAACAGCTATATCTTTTGGTAACTTATTGTTGAGTACTTCAGGAATCTTGTCTATTGGTATAGTGGTTTCGACCTTGAAATTAGCCACCTGACCAAGGGCATGAACTCCGGCATCAGTCCTGCCAGATCCTGTAACATCTATCTTACTAGCAAATACCTTCTGGCCTGCATATTCGAGCTCTCCCTGAATACCTAGAGAGTCTTTTTGCTTCTGCCAACCACAGTAGTTGGTCCCCTGATATGCAACTTTTATCCTTATATTCTTCATCTATTTCTCACCTTCATCATGTATTTTATAATTTAAAAGCAAATTATCATCTCAAAATTTCATCTACCTACTAATATGATAATTTATTATATGTCTATTATCAACTCTTAAATTATTGAAAGTATTTTTTTAACAACCTATATTTGTTATAATATATTTAAATTGATTAATATAGGCAAACTTGTCAATTAGAATCGCAAAATAAATGGAGGTAATTATGAAACACTTTGGACTGCTAGGCGAACACCTTTCACACTCCATATCACCACAAATCCACCAATATATATACCAAAAACTAAATATAAATGCAGACTATAGCTTGATTGAATTTCCAAGAGAGGACCTTGAGTCCATCATAAAGAGCCTTTATAGGAGTTCTATGTCTGGGCCTATATCCAGTCCTATATCAGGCGTCAATGTCACAATCCCCTACAAAAAGGATGTGATTCCTCTACTAGATAATATAGATGACCTCGCTAGGTCAATAGGATCCATAAATACTATAAAGATAGACCAAGGTAAATTGTCAGGCTACAATACAGATTATTACGGGATCCAGGCCAGCCTAGAGGACTACCTCCCCCTAAAATCATCCACCTTCCTAATATTGGGTTATGGTGGTGCCTGCCTCCCCCTTATAGCCTATCTCTTAAATGAAGGGGCAGAAAAAATATATATAGCCTCTAGAAATCCTCAAAAGGGTATAGATGACCTTGAATCTATTATGGGACCTGAAAACACCAGACCTGCTATAGGATTTGTAGGCTACGACCAACTAGATAAAATCAAGGGCAAGATAGTATTTAACACCACTCCCCTAGGAATGTTTCCAAACCTCGACCAATCAGCACTTTCTAAAGAGATATTCAAAAATTTTGATATAGCAGTAGACCTTATATACAATCCATGTGAAACCAAGTTCCTAAGAGACGCTAGAAGGTCTGGCTTGAAGTGTCAAAACGGCCTTAAGATGCTAGTCTACCAGGCTATCAGGGCAGTAGAAATATGGAACAATATCCAAATAGATAAGGATACAGCCTCTGATATATACAGGCACTTTAACAAAACCAACATAATGGAAAATACATACTTCATGGAAAATACATACTTCAGGCAATTTATAGCTTTTCCAGAAAATCTACAACCTATTTACTTGGTAGGTATGCCAGCCAGCGGTAAGACAAGCCTCGGTAGGCTCTTGGCTGACCTTTTGGGTCTAGGCTTTGTAGACCTAGATAGGTATATAGAGGACATGACTGGTAAAAGACTTGAAGATATATTCAAAAAAGAGGGAGAAAGCGCATTTAGAGACTATGAAGAAGAGGCCCTATTAGCAACTTGTAAGCTAGAGAACACTATCATATCAACAGGTGGTGGTTGCATAACAAGGGAAAAAAACAGAGAAATATTAAACAACTCAGACATGGTCTTTTATATAGTAAGAGACTGTCAGACCATAATAGACAAGTCATCACTAGAAGATAGACCACTTATAAAATCGAACTCCAGTAGGATATTTGACCTATATAATAATAGAAAGTCCTACTATGAAGAGGTCGCTGACTACCCTATATACAATCGTTCCAGCCTTGAAACAGCCCTCTTTGATATGGTCGATATAATATTAGATAGGTACTCAGATAATAAAAATACCAAAAGAGAAGGTGAAAATATAAATGAAAAATAAATATAGACAAAAAGGTATTATAATGATGGTTATAGCTACATTCATGTGGGGTTTTATGGGTGTCAGCAGTCGTTACCTAAACGAAATACAGATGAACTCCTATGACATATCCTTTGTGAGGTCTAGCTTTGGCTTTGTCCTAACAGCCATATTTTTGTACTTCACAAATAAATCTGCCTACAAGGTCGATATGAAGGGACTTATATTTTGTGCCTTCTACGGTATACTCAACTTTGCGATAGGTATATCCGCCTATAGTTTTGCCGTGTCTAGGATACCCCTATCAGTGGCAACTGTCCTTATGTTTTCAAACCCTATATGGGTCACTATATTTGGATATATATTCTTTAAGGACAAGATTAGCCTAAAAAAGATAATAGTAGTATCAACCTGTATCTTTGGTTGTATGTGTATTATAGACATATTCTCTACAAGTGGAGCAAACCTAGATACTCTAGGAATACTGGCAGCCATATTCAATGGCATGACCTTTGCAATGCAGATAGTCCTACCACGTTTTGTAGAGGGTAAAATACAAAAAGACACAATCCTCTTATATGGATTTATGTCTTCTAGTATCTTTACCCTGTTCTTTACTGACATACCTAGGCTTGTATCAAGTGTCACAAGTTCAAATAATCCTATGTTCTACTTATTACATGTCCTTGTTATCGGTATATTGTGTACATTCGTATCCAACAACCTATATGTAAAGTCTACCCACTATATAGGCACATCCTTGCCTAGCATGATGGTAGCCCTTGAACCAACATTTGCAAGTATATTAGCCTTTTTCATATTTGGAGAAAACATGAAAATTATCCAAATAATAGGTGCTCTTATAGTTGTTGGTTCTGTCTTTGCTATGGAACTCGATCTTAGGATAGTCCTAGCCAAGATTTTAAAACCCTTTAAGCATTAGGAAATCTTATCTCAAATACACTACCCTCTCCAAGCTTGCTGTCAACACTTAGACTTGCCCCGTGGACCATGGCACCGTGCTTGACAATAGATAGGCCCAGACCTGTTCCGCCTATCTCCTTGGAGTGGCTCTTGTCCACCCTGTAAAACCTCTCAAATATCCTATCTGTTTCCTCATCAGCTATACCTATTCCGGTATCAGTAACACGTATCTTTACTCCATCAAGGGTACTGCCTACCCATATAGTTACCTTGCCATTTTCCTTGTTGTACTTTATAGCATTCTCAACTAGGTTATAGACCATATCATCCAGTATCTGCCTTATGCCATGACATATGACTCTTTCTCCTTCTAAGGCTACCTTTATACCCTTGTCATTGGCCTGCTTGGCTAGTCGTGAACTTATCTCTCTGGACATTTCAAACAGGTCAACATCCTCTTTTTCTATATCTACATATCCCTCGTCCAATCTAGATATATTTATAATATCGTTGACAAGTTTTATCAATCTACTTGCTTCTTTATGGATCCTATCCGCAAAATTAGTGATGTCTTTTTCCTTGACTATGCCATTTTTCATAATCTCAGCATAGCCGGATATGGATGTAAGGGGTGTCTTTAACTCGTGGGAAACATTGGCTGAAAATTCCTTTCTCATATTGGACACCATATCCTTTTGCTTATTGTTTAAATCCATAGCCACCAAAAGTGGTTCAAGCTCCCTATAAATGATATTTTCTAGGGGATTTTCTAGGTCTATATCGTTAATTGGACCTATAATCCTTCTAGTCTGCCACCTTGCTATCATCCAAGATAGGAGTAGCATAATCAAGAAAATACCCAACATAAATGGTAGAAAATCAATAGCAATAGCCACCATATTGTACATGGTCTTGGATACCCTGATTACACTTTTATCATTTAGAATAAGGGCATAGTAATACATATTCTTGCCTATAGTTTCAGACCTTCTAACGTCTTCACCGTATCCATTTTTAAGCGCCTCTACTACTTCTTTTCTCGTCTTATGATTTTCTAGGTCTTTTCTACCCTGGGAGTCATATAGGACTTTGCCATCCTTGTCTATCTTGGTTATTCTAGTGTTTTTGTCAACATTATCAATGCTCTCTAAATACTGGGGTCCTGCTATATTCACAGCCTCCTGTATATACTTGGCCTCTTGCTTGACCTCATACTTCATCAGTCTAAGGTCCTGCCTATAGACAAATACAACCATTACTAGGTAGGATATTATAAGGACAAGACTAAGTGAAAACATCAGGACCTTTTGGACCCTATCTTTCATTTCTATCACCTACCCTATATCCTACTCCCCTTATGGTCTCTATTATATCGCCACTTAAACCTAGTTTCTGCCTCAGTGTCCTAATATGAACATCGACAGTCCTAGTCTCTCCACCAAAATCATATCCCCACACCGTCTCCAATATTTTATCCCTTGTCATGACTATGTTTGGATTTTTCATCAGGAGATATAGTAGGTCAAATTCCTTTAGGGTAAGGCTCACTTGGTCTTGGTCAACCCTTACTTCATGTCTTTCAGGGTCCAACATTACATCCCCTATAACTAGGCACTTCTTATCGGTCTCTAAACTAGACCTTCTCATAACAGCCTTTATCCTAGATACCAGCTCCATCATGCCAAATGGTTTAGTCACATAATCATCTGCACCTGAGTCCAGGCCTATTACCTTATCGTATTCAGAACCCTTGGCTGTTAGCATTATTATAGGTATGTTCCTTGTTTTAGAGGATGCCCTTAGTTTTTTGAGTATAGACAAACCGTCCTCTTCCGGAAGCATAATATCGCACAGGACTAGATCAGGAATTTCGTATTCAAGTGTCGTCCAAAATTTCTTGGGGTTCTCAAATCCCCTAGCCTCCATACCTGTACTCTCAAGTGTATATATTACCAAATCTCTAATATTATCGTCGTCTTCAATATAAAATACCATAACTTCCTCCTATATATTCTACTAATACTATTATACCAAATTACCATCTCTTTATCCGCAAAAAAACTGCATAGTCCTAAGACCATACAGTTGCTTGATTGATTTACATATAACATATTTACTTTTAAGATTGACCTGCCCTATGAACT
>UMJL01011367.1_pt1 | contig 31108 bp, 25 predicted proteins | sample 1966071 | NCBI WGS metagenome assembly UMJL01 (sample SAMEA4836148, study PRJEB28245) | human gut metagenome | biome: gut microbiome; material: fecal sample | place: Denmark | collected 2008
CTTTTGTAAGTCTGGTTTATTAAAACACTTAGTGATTCATATGCTATTTTTAGGATTTAATTTTTATTTATTTTCCATTTTTTTGTAAGATTCTAATCTTTCCTTTGCAGCTTCTTCCGCTTCTGCATATAATCTATCCGCATCTTCTGGGAATGCTTTTTTAAGGGAAGCGTATCTTACTTCGCCTTGTAGAAATTCTTGGAAAGATTCTGTAGGATCTTTACTATCTAGTGTAAATGGATTCTTGCCTTCTTCTTTAAGAAGTGGATTAAATCTCCATAAGTGCCAATATCCACTTGCTACAGCTTCTTTTTCTCTTCTTTGAGTCTTGCCCATTCCTGCTTTTAGTCCGTGGTTAATACATGGAGCATAAGCAATTATTAATGATGGACCGTGATAGGATTCTGCTTCTTTTATTGCTTTTAATGTTTGAGCTTGGTTTGCTCCCATTGCAACTTGTGCAACGTAAACATAACCATAAGTTGTCATCATTAAACCTAGGTCTTTCTTTCTAACTTTTTTACCACTTGCTGCAAATTTTGCTACTGCTGCAAGAGGAGTTGCCTTTGAGCTTTGTCCACCTGTATTTGAATAAACTTCTGTATCAAATACGATTATATTGATGTCATCGCCACTTGCAAGAACATGGTCTACTCCCGAGAATCCTATATCATAAGCCCAACCATCTCCACCGTAAATCCAAACTGATTTTTTAACTAAATAATCTTTTAGTGATTTAATTCTTTCAATAATTTTATTAGCTTCATCATTGTCAGTTTCATTTGCGATTAATGATTCAATTTTTATAGCTGCTTTTTTGCTTTCTTCAAAATCATCATTATTTTCTAACCATTCGTTAAATGCATCGTTTAATGGTGTAGAAACTTTTAATTCTAAGAATTTTTTCATCAAAGTTTCTAGTAAGAATTTGTTTGATTTTGTTGCAAGCAACATTCCATATCCATATTCTGCTGCATCTTCGAATAATGATGATGCCCAAGCTGGTCCTTCGCCATTATTATTTGTACAATATGGCATTGATGGAACTGATGAACCCCAAATTGATGAACATCCTGTTGCGTTTGAAATAATTTGATGATCACCATATAATTGAGTGATTAATTTAGCATAAGGAGTTTCTCCACAGCCTGCACATGCGCCTGAGAATTCAAGCAATGGTTGGCTAAATTGAGAATTTTTAACATTTGTTGGAGCTATTTCATCATTTCTATATCCAACTTCGCCATGAGCGTATTCCCAATTTTCTGCTTGTTTTTCGATTTGCTCATCTATTGGTTTCATAGCCAAAGCTTTCTTTGGTGCAGGACATACGTCAACGCAGTTTCCACATCCCATACAATCGTATGGAGAAACTTGAATTCTAAATTCGTAACCTTCTAGTCCTTTGCCTATAGCTTTTTTAGTTTCAAATCCTTCTGGTGCTTTAGCTTTTTGTTCTTCATCTAATAAGAATGGTCTAATTGTTGCGTGTGGGCAGATATATGAACATTGGTTACATTGGATACAATTATCTATATTCCATTCTGGAACAAATAATGCTATACCACGTTTTTCATATCTTGAAGTTCCTGCCATATATTGACCGTCATCGTATGGAAGATATGTTGAAACTGGAAGATCATCTTCTTCTAAGTTTATTATTGGTCTTACCATATTTTTGATAAAGTCTGGTTCATTTTCATTTGTACCTTCTCTATCTTCGCCAAGGTTTTTCCATTCTTCTTTAACTTTTATTTCTTGTAATTCTTCACTTGCACGGTCAACTGCTTTGTTGTTCATATCAACAATATCTTGACCTTTCATTCCATAAGATTTTTCAATAGAATCTTTTAGATATTTTATAGCATCTTCAATTGGTAAAACTTCTGAAAGAATGAAGAAAGCTGTTTGTATAACCATGTTTGTTCTGTGTCCAAGTCCAACTTCTTGAGCAATTTTTGATGCGTTTACTGTGTAGAATTTAATATTTTTATCTGCTATTTCTTTTAATAAATAATTTGGTATATGTTCTTCAAGTTCTTCTTCTGACCAAATTGTATTTAATAAGAAAATTCCACCTTCTTTAAGGTTTTTAACAAGGTCATATTGTCTTACATAAGCTTGAGGAGAACATGATACAAAGTCAGCTTCATCTATAAAGTATGCTGCATGGATTGGGTTTGGAGAAAATCTCAAGTGGGACATTGTTAGACCATTAGATTTTTTAGCATCATAGTCAAAATATCCTTGAGCAAACATATCTGTATTATCGCCTATAATTTTTATAGCGCTTTTATTTGCTCCTACTGTTCCATCTCCACCATTTCCCCAGAATATACAACGTGTTGTTTGTCCATCAGAAATTACAAAACTATTGTCAACTTCAAGGGATGTATTAGTTACATCATCAATAATTCCAACTGTAAAGTGATTTTTTGGTTCATCTTTTGCTAAATTATCAAATACTGATTTTATATGAGCAGGTCTTGTATCTTTTTGTCCAAGTCCATATCTTCCTGCTATTATTTTTGGATTTCTATCTGAATCTGAGAAAGATTCTAATACATCTAAGTATAGAGGTTCTCCAGCAGAACCTTTTTCTTTTGTTCTATCTAAAACTGCAATTCTTTCAACTGTTTCTGGAATTGCTTCAAGTAAATGTTTTGTTGAAAATGGTCTATAAAGATGTACTTTTACAAGTCCAACTTTTCTTCCATCTTTATTTAATTCTTCTACTGTTTGTTGAATTGTATCAGTTCCAGAACCCATAGCTATAATTATATCTGTAGCATCTTCTGCTCCTTCATAATTAAATAATGAATAATTTGTTCCAATTTTTTCATTAATTTTATTCATATAATCAACAACTATTTCTGGAAGTCCATTGTAAGCTTTGTTTTGAGCTTCAGTTCTTTGGAAATATCCACTCTTTTCAAATACACCACGCATAGTTGGTCTGTGTGGATTTAATGAATCATTTTTAAAATCATCAATTGCTTTCCAATCAACCATATCTTCAAATTGGTCATAATCCCAAACGTCGATTTTTTGAATTTCATGGCTTGTTCTAAATCCATCAAAGAAATTAACAAATGGAACTCTAGCTTTTATAGCTGAAAGATGAGCTACTGGAGAAAGATCCATAATTTCTTGTACAGAACCTGATGCAAGCATAGCAAAACCTGTTGCTCTTGCTGCCATAACGTCTTGATGGTCGCCATACATATTGATTGAGCATGTTGATAATGAACGTGCTGCTACGTGAAAAACTGCAGGAAGTCTTTCGCCGGCAATTTTGTACATATCAGGAATCATTAATAGAAGTCCTTGACTTGCTGTGTATGTAGATGTAAGTGCTCCAGCTGCAAGGGATCCGTGAACTGCTCCTGCTGCTCCTGCTTCATGTTGCATTTCTGTAACTGAAACTGGATTTCCATATAAATTTAATCTTCCATTTGCTGCCCATTTGTCTATAAATTCTGGCATTGGTGAAGATGGAGTTATAGGATATATAGCTGAAACTTCACTAAAAGCGTAAGATACGTGAGCTGCTGCTGTGTTACCATCCATGGTAACTTTTCTTCTCTTTATCGTCATAAAAATTACTCCTTTTTAATAAATTTTCATAATTAATTGTCTTAAGATCATAAGCTCAAAAATAGAACTCAAAAGAGTTCTATTTTTTTATTGCTTAACTAGTTCATCAATGTATTCTGCATTAGCTTCTGGATCTAATTTGAATCCTGAAATTTTATTTACTATACAAGCTATTGCAGCATCGCCTGTGATATTACATGCTGTACCAAATGAATCTTGAGCAACATATAATGCAATAATTAATGCTGTCATAGGTTCTGTAAATCCTAGCATTGATTGAAGAATACCTAGTGCTGCCATTACTGCTCCTCCTGGAACTCCAGGTGCTGCTACCATTGTAACACCTAGCATAAGGATGAATGGGAACATGTGTTGGAATCCTACATCTGATCCATTAAGCATAAGAATTGATAATGAACAAGATGTTAATGTGATTGTTGAACCTGATAAGTGAATTGTTGCACAAAGTGGAATTACAAAGTCTGCTATACCTTTGTTAACACCTAATTTATAAGTTTGGTTAAGTGTAACTGGGATTGTTGCTGCAGATGATTGTGTTCCTATAGCTGTCATGTAAGCTGGAATCATAGTCTTGATTTTTGAGAATGGATTTCCACCTGACATTGAACTTGCAATTGTAAATTGTGCAGTAATTGTTAGATAGTGTAGTATCAATACCATGATAAATACTCTTGCGAATACTGATAATACTACTGCTACAGTTCCTTCATAAGCCATGTTAGCAAAAATACCACAAATGTGGAATGGCAATAATGGAATTACAACATTTGATATTAATTTTGTAATAATATCAGAGAATTCATGAACTGCTTTTTTAAGAACTTCAGCTTTAGCTGCTGCTATACCAACACCTAGTATAAATGAAATGATAAGTGCTGTTGTAACAGAAAATACTGGATCCATTGGTGATTCAAATATTTTTTCTAGAGCTTTTCCTGAGTTTTTCTCTGGATCAAATGAGATTGCTCCCTTTTTAATAAAGTTAGGAAGAACAACGCTGCCTACAAAATATGTAATAGTTCCAAAGATAATTGTTGACAAATATGCAATACCTGCTGTGATTGCTAGTGTCTTTCCTGCTGAATCTCCAAGATCTGCTATACCTGGAATTACAAATCCCATAATAATTAGTGGAATAACAAATCCTAAGAAGTTGCCAAATAGACCATTAAAAGTAATTAGTAATCTAACTAAGATTTTTAAAACGTCAACTTTTTGACCTGCAAGCCCAATTAGAATACCTAGAATGATTGCAATAATTAGTCTTGGCAATAAACCTAGTTTCTTCATTTCTATTTTTCCTCCTTGAAATGAATAATATTGATCTTAAGATCAACTAAATAATATCAGTTTTACGTTTTCATGTCAACTTTATTTATGATTTTAAAAATATATTTTTGTTCTTTGAGATTTTTTTCAAAAAATATTTTAAATCTTGTAAGTTCAAAGATTATAAAATTTATATTTATTTGTTATACACTTATTTTTTAAAATTTTATAAAAATTTTACACTTATTTGATTTATGATATAGTTTTCCCTCTGCACCTAGATAAAATAAAATGACCTGCATCTAAAATTTGTAATCTACAAAAAAATATACTAAAATATACATCAATTATTCCACCAAACTTTCCCAATATTTTAATTTTATATTGATTTCATAAATATTATGCACAAAAAAAGACGAGGATTTTTAATTTCCTCGTCTTTTTATAGCTAGATACTTTTATATCTCTTAGCTTATTCCTTATTAATAAATATTTTAATATCTATTTTTTTTATTTTTGTATAGAGCAAATGCTGATCCAATTAAGACAAATATAAGATTAGAAGAACCTTCTATACCAGTCTTAACATTTGATTTGCTTCTAGAATTTGCTCCAGTTGAAACTCTTACTTTTCCTATTTTGTTTGGAACAAATTTCCATTTTCCAGTGAAATTTACATCCTTATTATCGATTGTACTACTGTCTTTATCATATCCTTCAAATACCCAAGTACCATCTTTTACTTTAACTTCTAATTTAGAAGGTTTTGTAGGATAAACTTTTCTACCATTTTCTATTCCCTCTTGATTTTTTGGAAGAAGGTCTAAAATTTCTTTTGGAAGAGTTTTACCTGGTGTAGTTGATTCAAATTTGTGAGTTACTTTATATTTATTTTCTGCAGATGGAGATTTTTTCTTGTAGATATGTTTTGTATTACCTTTATTGTCTTTTTCAGTTTTTACAAATTCATATCCTTCGATATCTTTTTTATCTTTTGTTCCAGTTTCTTTTGGAGCAATAGTCTTACCATCTTCGTCAACGTATTCTGTTACTACTTCTGTTGGAGGAGTAGTTTTCTTCTTGTAGATATGAACAGTATTGCCGTCTTTATCTGTTTCAGTTCTTACAAACTCATAGCCTTTAATATCTTTCTTAGGTTTTTTACCATCTTCATTAGGTGCTATTGTTTTACCATTTTCGTCTACGAACTTAGTAACTACTTTTGTTGAATTAGGTTTCTTTCTATAAACATAAATTATATTTCCCTTTTCATCAGTTTTTGTAGTTATTATTTCATATCCTTCGATATTTTTGCTTGGATGTTTTCCTTTTTGAGTCTCAGCAATTTCATTTCCATTTTCATCAACATACTTAGTTACAACATCTGGTGTAAGAACTTTCTTCTTGTAAACATGAATTGTATTACCATTATTATCTTTACTTGTACTTACATAATCGTAGCCATCAATATTTACTTGATTTTGTGTTCCTTCTTTTGGAAGAAGTAGTTGATTTCCATTTTCATCAATATATCTTGTCTCAACTTTTGGAACAGGTGCAAGTTTTTTGTAAATATGAACGGTATTACCATTTTCATCTTTTTCTGTTCTTACTAATTGATAACCTTCTATAGTTGATGGATCATGTGTTCCAGCTTTGTCAGCAAGTATTTGATTACCTTCTGTGTCTACATATCTTGTTTCTACATCTTGGATAGGTTTTTTCTTGTAAACATGAATTGTATTACCATTATTATCTTTATTTGTACTTACATAATCGTAGCCATCAATATTTACTTGATTTTGTGTTCCTTCTTTTGGAGGAAGTAGTTGATTTCCATTTTCATCAACATATCTAGTTTCAACTTTTGGAACAGGTGCGATTTTTTTGTAAATATGAACGGTATTACCCTTTTCATCTTTTTCAGTTTTTACAAATTGATAACCTTCTATAGTTGATGGATCATGTGTTCCTGCTTTATCAGCAAGTATTTGATTACCTTCTGTATCTACATATCTTGTTTCTACAGTTGGACTAGGAATTAATTTATAAACATGAACTACATTACCGTCTTTGTCATTTTTAGTTTCAACAAATTGATATCCAGGAATATCTTTTTTATCTTGTTTTCCATCTTCATCCTTAGCAAGAGGATTTCCTTTTTCATCTACAAATTTAGTAACTATAGATGGACTAGGAGTGGTTTTTTTCTTGTAGATATGTTTTGTATTACCTTTATCATCAGTTTCGGTTCTTACAAATTCATATCCATCAATATCTTTTTTCTCTTTTGTTCCATTTTCTTTTGGAGAAATAGTATTACCATCTTCGTCTACGTATTCTGTAACTACATCAGCAGGTGGTGTGACTTTTTTCTTGTAGATATGTTTTGTATTACCCTTATCATCTTTTTCGGTTCTTACAAATTCATATCCGTCGATATTTTTATTAGGTTGTTTACCATCTTCCTTAGGAGCTATAGTCTTACCATTTTCATCGACATATTCTGTAACTACATCTGGAATAAATTCCCATGTTCCTGTGAATTCTACATCTTTATCTTCTACAGTTTTGTTGTCTTTGTCGTAACTTACAAATTTCCAAGTTCCATCTTTTACTTTAACTGTTTTTGTTTGTGGCTCTGTTGGTTTTACTTCATCGCCTTTAACTTTTCCTGTTTGATTTGCTGGTAGAAGATCAGTTACTTCTTTAGGAAGTTTTTTATTTGGATCTTTACTTACAAATTTGTGAATTACTTCGTGTTTATTTGGTGTAAATTTCCATTTTCCTTCGAATGTTATATCAGATTTATCAATAGTTTTGCTATCTTTATCATAACCTTCAAATGTCCATGTTCCATCATTTGTCTTATCTTCTACTTTTGTTTCTTTTGGTGCAGTTGGTGTTACAGTTTCTCCATCTTTTTTACCAGTTTGTTGGTCTGGTGTTAAATCTGTAACTGCTTTTGGAAGAGCTTTGCCTTCTGTTGCGGATACAAATTTATGATTTACATTGTAATCAGTAGGAGTAGTTTTCTTCTTGTAGATATGTTTTGTATTACCCTTATCATCTGTTTCGGTTCTTACAAATTCATATCCATCAATATCTTTTTTCTCTTTTGTTCCATTTTCTTTTGGAGAAATAGTATTGCCATCTTCGTCTACGTATTCTGTAACTACATCTGGGGTAGGAGTAGTCTTCTTTTTGTAGATATGTTTTGTGTTACCTTTTTCATCTTTTTCGGTTCTTACAAATTCATATCCATCAATATCTTTTTTCTCTTTTGTTCCATTTTCTTTTGGAGAAATAGTATTACCATCTTCGTCTACGTATTCTGTAACTACATCTGGGGTGAATACCCATGTTCCTTTTACGTTTTCGTCTTTGTTAGTGATTTCTACTGAATCTTTGTCGTATGATTTGAATTTCCATGTTCCTTTGTTTACTTCATCTCTAAATGTAGCGTCTTTTCCTTCTGGAACTGGGGATGTTACTGTATCGCCTTTTACTTTGTCTGTAACTTCTTTTGGTGCTTTTTCTTTTAATTCAGCTGGTAAGTCTACACCTTTTGTTCCACTTACGTATTCGTATGTTACTTTGTGTTTGTTTGGTGTGAATTTCCATTCGCCTTCGAATTTTACATCGGCTCCGTTTACTTTTGCGTCTACTTCGTCTGTAGTTGTATCTTGATCTTTGTAACCTTCGAATGTCCATGTTCCATCGTTTTCTGTATCTTTTACTTCTGTTTGTGTTGGAGCAGTTGGTTTAACAACGATTCCATCTTCTTTGCCTGTTTGATCTTTTGGTGTTAGATCTTTTACGGCTTGTGGAAGGTCTTTGCCTTCTGTTGCGGATACAAATTCGTGTGTTACATTGAATTCGCTAGGTTTATCTTTTACAAAATTAGCTGTAAAGGTTAGTGGTTCTGTGATTACTGCTTGTTTTAATTGTTCTTCAGTAATTTTTTCTCCAGCTGGAATTTTTGTTCCATTATTTAGTGTAATTTCTTTATCAGCTGTCCAGTGGCTAAATTTATATCCTTCTTTTGCTTTTGTGTCGATTCCTTTTGGATTTGCTTTAAGTTCGACTTCTTCTTTTGTATTAGCTACAAAGTTTTCGCCTTCCTTAACTTGTCCATTACCATCAGTTGTGTAATTGATTATAGGAGCCCAGATAGCATAGATATAATTATTTGTGCTTTCATCTAAACTAGTTACAGTAACTTCATCATCTTTTTGGAATTCGGCTTTTGTTGCGTTTTTATCCCTATTCCATCCCTTAAATGCATATCCTTCACGGGTGTAATTAATTTCTTCGCCTTCGCCGTTTCCTAAGACTTTATGAGAATCATTTGTAATAATCTCTTCAACTACATGTTGATCGCCAACTCCACCATTTGCATCATAGGTTACTTTTGTAGTTGGTAGATCCGGAATTTCTTTCCATTGAGCGTAAAGAGTTTTATTTTTATCCATTAGGACAGTTTCGCTTGGTAGAATTAGTCCGCTAGAACCATCTTTTGTTTCACTCCAACCTACGAAAACTTTTTTGCCGTCATTTACCTTAACATCTCCCACATCAGTTGCTAACGCTTTTGCATCATTGATATAAGAGTTTGAATCTGTTGGAGCAGTTCCTTCAACTTTGTCAGTAGCTGGCAAATTCAAATCGTATTTTAATTCTAGATAATCATATTTCCACTTAGCATATAAGTGAGTATCATTATTTTTAATTGGTTTGTGAAGATTTGCTTTTACAAATCTATTATTTTCATTTTTCTCATACCAACCCAAAAATTCTCTTGCACCTTCTGGTTTAACTGGTTGAGGGAAATTTTCTTCGCTAGCTTTGGCATCTTTATATTTTCCATCATAAAGATTGTCATCTTCAGGAATTTCGGTTATTTTTTCTATATCTCTTTCATAGTCATCTTGGTTGGTGTGGAAGGTCACTTCATATTGACGAGAATCCCATTTTGCATAGACTGTAATGTCATGAGCAGGCATTTTTGCTCCATTTTCATGTTTATGTTCTACGCTAAATGTTGAGTCTTCATACCAACCCATAAATACTTGATTAGGATTATTAGGATTTTTGGTTACTCCTTTTTCATAGCCAAGTCCAAAATCGCTTGTATCAGCCTCATATTTGTATGGCTTTGAATCTAATCTCTTAGTACCAGAGTAATAAATTATATTATAAGTTTTGCGTTCGTAGAATAAGAAACCCACATAAGAACCATCTTCTATATATGGTGTTCCTGTGTAATCTTGGTAACCTCCTACTCCTTTGCCTGCAGCAAACATATAATCTCTAAATGCTGGATTATTTACATTTACTGATTGCAAACCATCAGCTGACATATCTCCAGTTTTAGGTTGGAATCCTTTTATGTCATCTACATGGTCAGTCTTATCTACCCAAGAATATGTTGTATTATCCCACATTCCATTACGAGGTTCATATACTCTGTATCTGAATCCGTTGTAATTATAATAATGTTCTGTATTTTGGAATTCTACTCTAGCACCTATTTCTTTCATGGTACCAAGAGTAGCTTTCAATTGATCAAGTGATCCGCTATTTATTTGTGCATTAAACTTATTTGGATCCCATTCAACAAAACGCAATTGGAATCCTTGACCTTTAGCATAAACTCTATACATATAAACATCTTCATCACCCATTACTGGGGCTTTAGTATAGAAAGATCCTATGCTTTTGTCTCTGTAATAAATATAATCTTTATTTAGCTTATCAAACCATTCTTCAGAACTTTGACCGTAACGCAAATCTACGTGAATATCGCCATTTTCATCTGTGGCGTTAATCCAATAAGCATTATTAGAATAAACATCCACTCCATGTTGATTTTTATAAACCAAAACTGTATGAACATTTCTATCCATATAGACAGGTACAACTGTACTGCCATCAGCTTTTATTGTTTCAAAAGCTTGTTTTGTTTTTTCTTCGTTTAAATGGAAGCCTAAATAATCTAGAGTTTGAGGATTTGTATAGAAATGATCCATGTCTCCATTCTCATCTTTACTATTGTATCCATCATTAAAGCGACCATCTTTTTCTGTTAGCTTCTTAATATCTTTTACTATTGGACCAGATGGAGCTACTTTAGGATCTGGATTTTCACTTCCTTTAAATGGTAGGCTTGTTTTATCTCCATTTAGTCCTCTTGCTGATATTATTTCATGGAAAGTGTAGCCATCATCATTTATATTTTGGACCATAACTTTAAATTTATAGTCAACTACAACTGGTTTCCATACAGCATAAACAGTAATGTCTTTGTCTAATACTAGAGTATTAAGGTCAACAGGATCTCCATCTTCTGCCAAAGACCAATGGCTAAATTCATAGCCTGCCCTTGTAGGATCTTCTGGCATTTTGTCAAGCTTACTATCTTTACTTGCAAGTATTTGATCTTGGAAGCTTGCACCTTCTCCTGTTATAAATGTTGCCTTGTGTTTAAACTCTGTAATTGCATAAAGTTTAATGTCAGTTTTTCCTGCTTCAATATCTTTTTTCAAAGAATTCTCATCATAAACACCAGATGAGCCATCTTTTGATGTTGACCAATTTACGAAGTATTTATTAGCATCATAAATTGTAGGATCCACTGGTAGTTTATAAGAACTAGCATCAGTGATGGTGTCAGTCATATAAACTCTATCATTTGTACTGCCACTTATGTAGTAAGTTATTACTACTTGGTTTTTGAAAACTGGGTAAACATTAATTATTTTTTTGTCGTTACCTTTAATCTCTATTGGCGTATCAAATTCAATATCGTTACCTTCTTCATCTTGCCATTTTAATAAAACTTTATCTTTGTCTTTAAATACATGGCCAGGATCAGATATTTCTTTTCCATCAAGAATGATTTGTTTTTGTATTTCTTTAGCTGAATCTTTGTTTTCTATTGTATCATTATAGAAATGATACTCATTGATTCCTTGTTTTGGAGATATTATATTAGCATAACCTAATTTAATACCAGCTAAAACTACAAAAGCAATAGCAATTAATACAGAAAACAAAATCTTTCTTGGATTTTTATTCTCCCTTCTCATAATTCTCCTCTTTTTCATTAGCATAAATCACAAATACAAGTCAAATTTGTGTTTCAGCTAGTTTTTGTAAACGTTTTTCAAAAACATTTAACGTGCAACAATCCTACAAATTTTAAATGAACTGATTGCTACCCCCCCCCGTATAAATATACTTATTTTTGAATATTTTTTACAAGAAATTTTTCAAAAAATTTATTAGCTTGTAAAAAATTATTATATTTTGTTCATTTACAAAATTATACCATATTTTTAAACTTTTTTATACTAGATAATTACCTTATTAAAATATTTTTTTGCTTATTATAGTATTGTTAATAAATATAAATCAATTGTAAATTATAAGCTTTAAATTTCAAAAAACTTTTTTATTTTAATGCTTAAAAAATTATAAATTTAATTTTAAAAATAAAAAAACTCTTGCAAAACAATATTATTGTCTTGCAAGAGCAAATTTTTATTAATATCCCATTGGCATTTGTGGTGGCATTTCTGGTTTTTCTTCTTTTATATCTGCCACTGCTGCTTCTGTTGTTAAAATCATGCTTGCTATACTTACTGCATTTTCTAGGGCTGATCTTGTTACTTTTGTTGGTTCTACGATTCCTTTTTCGAACATATTTACGTATTCATCATCGTAGGCATCGTAGCCGTTGTTTTTGTCTGATTTTTTTACATTTTCAAGTACAACTGATCCGTCCATTCCTGCATTTTCTACGATTTGTCTTAGTGGTGCTTCTAGAGCTTTTTCTATTATTTTTGCTCCTGTTTTTTCATCATTTTCTAATTTTTCTTCTAAAGCTTCTACTTTTTTGATTGCTTCGATTAGAACTGTTCCACCACCTGCAACTATTCCTTCTTCAACTGCAGCTCTTGTTGCTGATAGGGCATCTTCGATTCTGTATTTTTTATCTTGCATTTCTGTTTCTGTTGCAGCTCCTACATTTATTACTGCAACTCCGCCTGCAAGTTTTGCTACTCTTTCTTGGAATTTTTCTTTGTCGTATTCTGAATCACTTGCTTCAATTTGACCTTTGATTTTTTCTACTCTTTCAGCCAAGGCATCTTTGTCGCCTTTTCCTTCAACTATTACTGTATGGTCTTTGTCAACTTTTACTTTTTTAGCTGATCCAAGATCTTCAATTGTAGCTTCTTTTAATTCCATAGATAAGTCTTCTGAAATTACTTTTGAACCTGTAAGAATTGCTATATCTTCAAGCATTTCTTTTCTTCTATCGCCATAGCCTGGTGCTTTTACTGCAACTACGTTGAAAGTTCCTCTTAATTTGTTTAGAACAAGTGTTGTTAGGGCTTCTCCGTCTACATCATCTGCAATTATCAATAGTGGTTTTGATGATTGAACAATTTCTTCAAGTAGTGGTAGGATTTCTTGAATATTTGAAATTTTCTTGTCTGTTACAAGTATATATGGATCGTCAAGGTCTGCTACCATTTTTTCGTTGTCTGTTGCCATGTATGGGGACAAATATCCCTTATCAAATTGCATCCCTTCTACTACATCAAGGTAGGTGTCGGTTGTTTTGGATTCTTCAACTGTGATTACTCCATCATTTCCTACTTTCTCCATAGCATCTGCAATAAATTTACCAATTTCTGGATCTGCTGATGAGATTATTCCTACTTGTTCAATTGCTTTTTTATCTTCTACTTCTTTTGAAGACTCTTTGATGTAAGAAACAACTTCATTGCTTGCTTTTTTTAATCCCTTATTTAAAACTACTGGATTTGCTCCTGCAGCTAAATTTTTTAGTCCTTCTTTTATAATTGCTTGGGCAAGAACTGTTGCTGTTGTTGTTCCATCTCCTGCTACATCATTTGTTTTTGTTGCAACTTCTTTTACAAGTTGAGCACCCATATTTTCAAACCTATCTTCAAGTTCGATTTCTTGGGCAATTGTTACACCATCGTTTGTAATTGTTGGTGCTCCATAAGATTTATCTAAAACTACATTTCTTCCTTTTGGTCCAAGTGTAACTTTTACAGCATTTGCTAATTTATCAATTCCTCTTTCAAGACCATCTCTTGCGCTTTTTCCATAATTTATATCTTTTGCCATAATTTTCTCCTATTCTACTACTGCTAATACGTCTTTGTATGCTAAAACTACGTAATTTTCGCCGTCAATTTTTACATCAGTTCCTGCATATTGGGAATAAATAACCTTGTCTCCTTCTTTTAAGGAATCTTTTTTATCTTGGTCATTTAAAATATCATTGCTTATTGCAACAACTTCTGCGTATTGTGGTTTTTCTTGAGCAGATTCTGGTAAAACTATGCCAGATTGGGTTTTCTTTTCTGCTTCTAATTTTTTTATAACTACTCTTTCACCGATTGGTTTTAAGTTCATTTTATTTCCTCCTTTTAGCACTCTTTATCTTTGACTGCTAAGCTCTAATTTAAATATACAAGTAATTTAAAATAATGCAAGTTTTATTTGCCGATTGAATTTTCTCTGCCATAATAGAACAAATATTGTTGGACATAACCTGCATTTTCCCCAAAATATTTGTCGGCATAGGCAGAAATTTGTTTTTTTGGAACTTCTTCTTTTATAAATAAAAATTCCATAACTCTTTTTATCCAAACATCAACCGGGAAGGTTTCTCTTTTGTGAAAGGCAAAAAGCAAAATACAATCGGCAACTTTTGGTCCAACTCCAGGAAGTTCTTGGAGTTTTTTCCTTAAATCTTCTGTAGGCATTTTTATATCTTTTTCAAAATCAAAAAATCCATCATTGATTATATTTGCCGTTTGAACTATTCTTTTATCACGAAAACCAACCCTTGCCTTCTCTCTTAAATCTTCTGGTCTTGCTTTGGATAGTTGTTCAGGATTTGGGAAAGAATAATATTTTCTTCCTTTATATTCTCCAATATAATCTCCATACATTTCAGAAATTATTCTTACCGCTTTTTTTATTCTTGGGATTTGGTTGTTGGCTGAAATTATAAAAGAAATTAGGGTTTCAAAAAATTCTTGATTTAATATTCTAATTCCCGCCCCATATTCTGTAGCCTCTTTTAGGGTATGATCTAGAGAAATTTTTTCTTTTATATCTTCATAATTTACACCAAGGTCAAAATAATCGTAGAAAACATCATAAAATTCTTCTTCACTTACATTGTCTATAATTATCTTGTCGTCTTCTTTTTTGAGATTTATAATTTTTCCCAAAAAAACTGCAGTAAATGATCCATCTTCTTCCTCAAAAAAATTGAAACATTGGCCGCAGGTAAAAATATCTTTTGGGTCAAAAGATTCATGGTAAAAAATCAATTGACCCTTTTCTTCTTTAATATTTAATTTATTTTTATTTTCTTCTATATATCTATTCATTTTTTTCCTTACTTTATTCTTAGGGCATGGACTGCAAGTCTTTGGTCTTTATAATCGTATTGGCAAGTTGATAGGGTAATTATGGTATCATCTTCCTTAAAATCACGAGTTTCAAGTTCATTTTCAGAATTTGATTTTAACTTGTCAAAATATTTAAGTTTTTCCTCTTTATCTTCAAAATCCAAAGTCCTATAATCATAATTTGATGGAATACCATAAGCTGCGAAAACTTGATATTCTCTAAGTCCTTCATTTGTTGTAACATATATAGTTCTATGGCTTTGAGCAAAGTCATTTTTTCTATATCCATCAAGAGCTGTAAACATTGATTTTATATCATCCAAATGATGCCCATATATTACACTATTGTCATCATTCATTTTAGGATCATTCATATAATCCATAAAAATAGAACCAGCTATATCATAATTTTTATCTATACCCTTTCTTAAATAAAAATTATTGTCCTTAGCTTGAAAAATCGGATAAGAAATATAAGTTCCTGGAATTTCCAAAAAAGCAACAATATCAGAATTTTCTTTTTGCAATTTTTTCAAAATAGCCATATATTTCTTTTCTAATTTTTCAAAATCATCTAAATTATCATTTGAGTCATTTTTACTTTGATCTTTCTCAACATTTTTTACTATATCTGATATGTGTTGGTTATTCTTATAATTTTTATAATAGTCATATCCCCTTCTACCAAGAAGGAATAAACATACAATTATAACTATAACAAGAATAAGCCTAACAAATTTTAAAATCTTATCTTTCATTTCCTCACCTTTAAAACTTCCTTTCTATTAGTATAATAATATAAAATGGAAAAATTTTGAAATTTATTTTAAGGAGAATATATGTCAGAATATAAATTATTTGTAGGAACAGCTTGTCCTCACTGTAGGAAAGTAGAAAATTTTATGGAAGAAAATAATATAGAAATTCAAATAGTAAATATAAATGAAGATAGAGAAGCTATGAAAGAATTAATCGGAAAAGGCGGCAAAAGACAAGTACCATGTCTTTTCCATGATGGAGAATACATGTACGAATCAAATGATATAATAGAATTTTTAAAAAACAAATAAATTTTTAGGCGTGTGTTTTTAATGCACGTTTTTTTATATTTGAAAATTACAGAATAAAAAAAGACTTTGGGTATAAAGTTAGAAAGGAGAGTTTATGATAAAATTAATAGCAACAGATTGCGACGAAACCCTCTTATCAGACGATAAGACCATTCACAAAAGAAATATAGACGCTATAAAAAAAGCCCAGGAAATGGGAATAATAATTACAACAGCAACAGGTCGTGGACCCTACCAACTATTTGATATACTAGAGCAAATCGATAATGTAAAAGAAGATAGATTTTCAATTCTTTGTAATGGTGGAATAATAATGGACAATATAACAAAAAAAGTTGTAGAAGCATCCCCAATAGATTACAAAAAAGCAGTTGAAATTTCAGATTATTGCAACGAAGTAGGAGTACACTTTGAAATTTATACCGATAAACACTGCTATGTTTTTGCAAACGGAAACGAGGTAGAAGGAAATTACGACAAAAATATCTACAAATTTGTCCAAAAAGCAAAAGATATTAAAAATCTAGATAAAGAAATAATAGTAAAAGTAATAATAAAAAATTCAAACCTAAACTATTTAATGAGCCTAGAAGAAGATATAGCAAGAATATGCAATTGGGATATTTCAATCTCCTACTCATCAGATACCTTCATGGAAATAAACAGAAAAAATGTAAACAAGGCAAAAGCCCTAGAAAAATTGTGCGCTCACTATGGAATAGGAATGGAAAATGTTCTAACAATAGGAGATAATTACAACGACAAAGAAATGCTAGAAGAAGCAGGCTATTCCGCCGCAGTCCAAAACGCCCATCTTTTATTAAAAGACATATCAAAATACACAACAAAAGCAACAAACAACCAAGGCGCAGTAGGCGAAGCAATAGAAAAATTTGTTTTAAACGAAATATAAATTTAAAAAAATACCCCAAAATCTTTTTTTGATTTTGGGGTATTTTTTACCACACAGATTTTTCTTTTAGGAAAAATTTGTAGATAGCGTATCCTATTGCTGATAATATTCCTAGAGGAATTATTAAAAGTAAGATTGGGATAAGGATTAGTCCTCCTCCTATAAAAACTGGTATTAGTAGGGCAAATATTATTGAAAATATTATTTTTAATATTTTCAATCCTAGAATTATGCCTAAGATTCCTAGGATTATTTTTATAATTTGATTTTTATCTTTCATTTTTTTACCTTTATCTAAATATATCTTCTTTTTTTATCAAAACTTTGTATAGGAAATATATAACAAGTAAGGGTATTACTACGGATACGATTATATTTATTGCTACTCCCAAAAGTTTTAATATAATTGTTGCTATTATGGCTAATACAAAAACTCTTAGTACTTTTTCTGCTTGTTGGTTCATAATTTCCTCCTATCTTATTTTTATTATACTTGCTTTTTATATTTTTCAAGTTTTATTTTAATTTATTTAATTTTTTGATTAGATTTTATTGAATTATCTTCGTTTTTTTTGTATATATTTATTTTCTTGTTTTATTCTTCTATTTTCAAAATAAAAAATAGCCTAGCTGGCTATTTTTCTTTTATTGTTATTGTAAAATTTTCTTTGAATTTTTCTTTTGCTTTTAGGATATAGGGATTGTTTATTTTTTTTGTAAAACTTGGGCCGTTTAAGCAAGGTTCTATGCACAAATAATCTCCGTGAAAATCTGTCCATATTGCAAATTCTTGGAAATTATTGTTTTCTATATCTATATTGTAGTATTTGCTTTCTATGCTTGCTTTTTTTTCTTTTAAAAAATATGTTTTTTCTAAATCTATTTTTTCTATGTCTAGATTTTTTATTTTAAAATTTTTGTCTACGTAAAAATACGGATGAAAGCCGGGAGCTATTGGTAAATTTTCCTTTGAATTATTTATTATTTCTAGTTCTACCAATAGTGATGAATCTATTAATTTGTATTTTATATAATAGGTGGATTTTTCGTATTCTCCCTTGCCTTCTAATTTTAATTTTACTGAATTTTCAGTTTTTTCTTCTATATCCCAAAACGAAATTCTTCCAAATCCATGTTGGTCTAATTTTTTTATTTCACTTTTTCCAAAATTTGGAAGGCATGGATGCATGCCGCCTCTTGTTTTTAATTCATTTTTAATTTTTATAAGAAGTTTTGGGAAAAATATAGGCTTTTTTTCTTTGGTAAATTTTTCTATGTAGGCTCCATAGGTATTTACTGTAAGCTCCATATTTTTTTCTTTTAAATTTATTTTCATATTATTTTTTCTTACAAAAAAAGACCAAGCTTAAACTTGGCCTTATTTTTTATCCTCTGTGTGCAAGTTGGCCATCAAGTAGGTAAAGGCCACCGTAATTTCCGTTTATTCTTTCTAGTCTTGTGATTAATTTGTTGAAGGTATCTTCTTCTTCAATTTGTTCATCTACATACCATCTGATAAATGAAATTACTCTTTCGTCTCCTTCTTCTCTTGCAGCTTTTGCTATTTCATGAATTCTTTTTGTAACTTCTTTTTCGTGTGCTAAAGCTTGTTTTGCAACGTCTAGAAGATCTTTGAATTCTGTATTTGGTGCTTCTAGTGTTTTATAAACTGGTTTGTATCCTACTTCTTGTAAGAATTTGGTCATTTTTTCTGCATGTTCAATTTCTTCCCTAACTTGATGACCATACCAATGTGCAAATCCTTCGAATTCTTCATCATCAGCATATATTTGCATTGCTTTGTATTCATAAGCTGATTGTAATTCAAAATTCATTTGTTCGTTAATCATATCTAGTAATTTTTCACTCATTATTTTCCTCCTAAATAATTATCATACAATATATATACCCCATATATCATAAAATCATTTTTTATCAATTCTTTTATTACTTCTGTTATATTTGAAGAGAATAAATCTAGGGTAATTGAAGATTTTTTTATCCCTAGTTTTTTATTTTCGACTAATTTTTTGTCTTTCAAAACATTAAAAATATTTACAAGCTTGTCTTTATCGCTTATATTTGTTTGAAATGTTACAGGTATTAGACTTTTACTATTTAATTGGTCTTCATTTAAATTTTTTATCAGTAATACATCAGCCATAATTATCTCTCCTTATATAAAATTACCCAAAGTAAGATAAAAATAACATTTATTTTTCGTGTTTTTTCTCCTGCATTTCTTTAAATGAAAATACACAACCACAATAATCTTGCCTGTATAAATTATATTTTTTAGAAAAGTCTATCGAATCCTTGTATCCATTTTTCTTTTTAAAATCTGAATACAAATATTTTATCCCATATTTTTCTTCTAATTTTTCTCCAATTTCATTAAGCCAAGTTGAATTTTTGTAAGGAGAAATCGAAAGAGTTGTCGTAAAATAATCATAAGAATTTTCTTTGGCATACTTGGCAGATTTTTCAAGCCTTAATTGGTAACACTTATAACAAGAATCTCCACCTTCGTGATCATTTTTTCGATTTTCCACAAATTTATAAAAATCTTCGGGATTATTTTCTGGGAAAATAACCTTTGAATCAAGGTTCATTTCATCCACAAGCTCTTTTACAGTTTCTACTCTTTTGTTAAGCTCATTTGCTGGATAAATATTTGGATTGTAATAGTAAATATCTATAGCAAAATATTCTCTCAATCGTGTTAAAACACTTGAAGAACATGGAGCACAGCAAACTTGAAGTAAAAGCCTTGGTTTTTTTTCCTCTTTTTTTATGCCCTTAATTATCTCTTCCATTTTCAAATTATAATTAATTTTTCCCATAAAACCTCACAAAATTAAATTTATACAAAGATATATAAAACCAGAACCAAGCATCAAAATTATAGGATCGATTTTTGTCTTTCTAATAGCAAAAAGCATCAAAAAAAACAAAATAACCATACTAATATCAAGATTTTCAAAAGAAATTTTATTTACATCAAAAAAAGCAGTTTTTAATATATCAATTCCAGCTGCCAAAATCATAGACACAACAGCAGGTCTCAAAAACCCCAAAACACTTTGCATCGAATCAAGCTTTCTATACTTATTATAAAAATAAGAAATAGTCCCTACAATTATAAAAGAAGGAGTCACGCAACCAAGACTTGCAACAATTGCCCCACTTAAACCATAAACCCTTGTCCCAACAAAAGATGCAGAATTAATAGCAATTGGGCCTGGAGTCATTTGACTGATTGTAATTAAATTATTAAATTCACTTATACTAAGCCAAGAATTTAAATTCACAACCTCTTCTTGAATAAGAGGAAGAGCAGCATAGCCACCTCCAAAAGAAAAAAGTCCGACCTTAAAAAAACTTATAAATAATTTAATTAGCATATTTTTTTCCTTTCAACAAAAGAGTAAATAATACCAAATAAGATAAGTCCAGTGATAATATAAATAATATTTACATCAAAGAAAACATTCAAGACAAAAGAAATAAAAGATATTCCATAAATCAAAAATCCCTTGCCAATAATTACATCTTTTGTCATATCAATAACAACATTAATAATCAAAGCCCCAACTCCTGCCTGCATTCCTTTTAAAATCAAAGCAATATATTTATTAGAAATAAAAGCATTATAAAAATAAGAAATTACAGAAATAATTACAAGAGGCGGAATAAGAGTCCCCAAAGTTGCAACCAAGGCCCCAACAAAACCAAATAATTTATAACCAACAGAAATCGATGCATTAATAGCCACAGCCCCAGGAGCCGATTGAGCAATAGCCGTCATATCAAGCATCTCTTCCTTATTAATCCATCCTAATTTTTTTACAAAAGTAGATTCCATCAAAGATAAAATTACATAGCCACCACCAAAAGTAAAGGCAGACAAATAAAGTGTGTGCAAAAATAATTTAAATAACTTTTTAAAATCCATACTAAAGTCCTTTCTCCTTACATTTTACTATAGATTTTTTGTAGTAAAAATTTCAAAAATAAATAATTGATAGAATTTATCTCAAACTAAAATAAATAAATTTATTTGATGCAAAAAAGCTTATAATTTTTCCCACAAAAAAACAAGGAATAAAAATTCCTTGTTTGTAAAATTCTTCTTATCTTTTTGAGAATTGTGAAGATTTTCTTGCTTTCTTTTGACCGTATTTGTATCTTTCTTTTTTTCTTGGGTCTCTTGTAAGAAAACCTGCTCTTTTAAGAGCTTGTCTATAATCAGGATTTACTTCTAGTAAAGCTCTTGCTATAGCGTGTCTTATTGCTCCAGCTTGTCCGTTAAATCCTCCACCTTGTACATTAACTTTAATGTCATAAGTTGATTCATTTTCTGTTAATTTTAATGGTGCTTTTGCTATGATTTTTAATGTATCATAAGAAAAATAATCATCAAGATCTCTTCCATTAACTTTTAATTCTCCGCTACCTGGTTTCATTGTAACTCTTGCTACTGAAGTTTTTCTTCTACCTGTAGCTTGATATATAATATCTGCCATCTAAGTCCTCCTTACTTTAAGTCCAAAACTTCTGGGTTTTGAGCTTCGTGATTGTGATTTTCACCTACATAAACCCTAAGTTTTTTGGCCATTTGTCTACCTAATTTGTTGTGTGGAAGCATACCTACTACAGCGTGTTCTACAATTCTTTCTGGATGTTTGTCCATCATATCTTGGTAAGTTGTAGTTTTTAATCCACCTGCATATCCAGAATATCTTTTGTATTCTTTTTGGTATTCTTTGTTTCCAGTAAGAACGACTTTTTCAGCATTTACTACTATTACATAGTCACCTGTGTCCATGTTTGGAGTAAATGTTGGTTTGTGTTTTCCTCTAATAATTGCTGCAACTTGGCTTGCAAGTCTACCTAAAACCATATCAGTTGCATCAACTACATACCATTTTGGTTCAATTGTTGACTTTGTTGGTACATATGTCTTTTGATTTTTCATCAAGTTCCTCCTTAAATATTTTTGCCTATCAATTTAGAAACCGCTCGGATAGGTGGCGGCTTTACTCGTCCTGACATTTATGAATCGCCCTCAGGATTTGCGATTATGTCAAAAGTATTAGGAACTTTTTTCATACCAAATTATAATACACCGAAATCGTGTTTTTGTCAAGCTTTTTGTCTATTTCTCGTAGTTTCTCAATTTATTTATGGTAGGCAAGATATTATAGCGAAACCATAATTCATCAACGCATTCAAAGCTGTAAGATTTTTCAAAGTATTTCTTGTAGCTACTCCTAGACTAGCTATACATTTTATCTCTATATTAGTCAATTTTCTTTTATATTTACCTCTATTTTCAGGGCAATATTGCTTGAAACCTGCAGCACAAAGATCTCTAAGAGTTCCTCTGTCTCCTACAGCCTCTGGTAGTGTTGTATCAGATATTTCCAAACCTGAATTATCGTTATTATTTTCATCTACATCTATTGCATAAGCTTTAGAAAAGTTAGCCATAATAAATATTATTGCACATATAAAAGCAAAAGTTTTTCTCATTTTTATTTCTCCTTGTTTTCTTTGTTTTTGATTAACCAATCTTTAAATAATTCGCCTTTATCAATATTTTTTTTGTCAAAAGTTTCAAAACTACCATCTTCTTTTACCAATACCATATAAGGCACTTGATCTATTTGATATTTTTCTAATATTTCATCATAATATTTTGAGTTCCTATATTTATCTGTATCAAAATATTTTATATTTATTTCTTTTTCATAAGTAATTTCATTGATGACTTTTACAAATAATCGACATGATGAGCAAGTTTTTCTTCCTATAAATACAAAACCTTCTAGAGTTTTATCATTATTTAGGAATTGTAAGTCTGTTATTTCTTCATATTTCGAAACACTAGACTCATAATTTTTTATTTCTCTTTCTTTTTCAGCTTTCTCTTTGGCTTTCTGACTAAAAATCCCTATAAGTATAAATACTATTAAAGATAAAATAATAATCAAATTCCTTTTTTTCATTTTTTTCTCCTAGCATTAATTTATATATCACAATTTTTTTCAAATCGATAATTACAATATCATTATTCTCTATAATTTATACTTAATGCTTTTTCAAAAATACGGGATTCGACTAAAATTTGACAACTCGGCAAACATTTTCTTTCCCCCTCCTTTGCTATTGCTTATCTTAATTATATTGTCTATAATAAGATTAAAACAACGGCATATATGGTACATTTGGAGGAAAATATTTTGAAGAATTATGACTTAACAATATTAGCTAAAAAAATCAAAGAAGTTAGAAAAAATAGAAAAATTAGTCAACTAGATTTATCCATTGAAGCTAATATAGACAGAAAAACTATAAGTCGTATAGAAAATGGTATTAATGAGCCTTCTTTTTCTACTCTCTATAAAATATCATATATCTTAAATCACGATTTTATAAAAGACTATTTGAATTCTAGTCTAAAAGATTACTTAATTTTCAATGAAACTTTTGAAAAAATAATTGATAAGGTAGAAAATAAATTGCCTTTTGATGATGAAGAAAAAATAATTATTTATCTCAAAGATTTTACTGATATTGAATTTATCAAAACTTCATGTAAGCAAGTTATTTTATTTCTTAAATCAATGAATGAAGACTTATCAAAATCAGAAGAAAGAGAGATTCTAATAAAAGCTTTAAATTCTTTTACTAATAAATATGATAACTTCAAAATACAATCTTTTTCTATATTTGAATTAAGAATTTTAATGGATATAGGCATGACTTATGCAAATATTGATAACAAAAAATATCTTGATTTACTTAATTTTGTATATGATAATACCAACAAAGATTCATCATTATATCCTATTATCAGTATAAATTTAGCCAGCGCTTATATAATTGTAGAAGATTATGAAAAATGTCCAGAAATAATAAATGATGCTATTTCTTATTTTTTGGTTAGAAACAAAATTCCTAATCCTATTTTGTATTTCACAAGATCTGTTTACAAAAGACTTAAAAATATGGATTATAAAGAAGACTATGACAAAGCTATTTTAATAGCAAACCTTGCTGAAAATTATAATTTAATAAATAAATTTGAACAAGCCAAGAGCTATTATGAAAAATATTATAATTGATAAAAATAAGTTTTACCTTTTTTATGTTCAATTTTAATTTTACAATAAAAAGGTAAAACTTTTTAACAAAAACACAAAATCAAATCCACTTTTACTTTTCACATATTTTTTTGTAGGAATCTTTTATGTCAAAGGCATGGTTCATCGGACCTGAGCCTTTGCCCAAATCTAGCATATCCAAAAGAGCGTTTGATAAAAATTCTTTTGCCATTTTTATTGAATTTTTCATATCATAGTCTTTGGCAAGATTTGCTGCAATGGCTGATGACAGGGTGCAACCTGTTCCATGAGTATTTTCATTTTTTATTCTTTTTCCTTTAAACCAAACTCCTTTTTTATTTTCATATAAATAATCATTTGCATCATTTATTTTGTGTCCACCTTTTAATAGGCAAGCACAATTGTATTTTTCAGAGATAATTTTTCCTGCTTTTTGCATATCTTTTTCATCATTTATTTTTATCCCTGATAAAATTTCGCCTTCGGGAATATTTGGTGTTATTAGATCTGCCAATGGCAAAAGTTCATTTGTCAAAACATTTATTGCTTCATCTTGCAATAATTTTGCTCCGCTTGTTGCAACCATCACTGGGTCTATTACAATATTTTTCGCTTTTTTTTCTTTTAATTTTTCTGCTATAACTAAAATTAAATCAGAATTTGAAACCATTCCAATTTTTACGCTATCTGGGTAAATATCATCAAATATCATATCAAGCTGGTCTTTTAAAAATTGAGGAGATGAGTCTAAAACCGACAAAACTCCTGTGGTATTTTGGGCAGTTAAGGCAGTGATTGCACTTTCTGCATACACTCCGTTTAGTGTCATAGTTTTTATGTCTGCTTGAATTCCAGCTCCACCTGATGAGTCACTTCCTGCTATGGTCAATCCAATTTTCATAATTTTTCCTTTCTTTTGTCAAAAACGAATATTATTTCATATTTTCTTTCTTAAATATTTACAGAAATCTAAACGATAAATCGTTTTTATCTAATTATTTTTCTATATAAAAATAAAAATTTTTTTATATCAATAAATTTTTTTATAGATTTTTCTTTTCTTATCATAGGTCAAAGGCGTAATTTTGTCAATTTTCTTTAGCCCTTTTATGGCTTTTTTGCAATTATTTCAGAGCTTTGATATAATTTAACAGAATAATATGTAAAGAAGGTTTTTTATGTTTGGAGTTTTTATTAACGCTATTTCTGTTTTGATTTTAGGTTTTTGGGGAGCAAAAACTGGAAATCATTTTTCTGATAGATTAAAAAATGATATGATGAAATTTCTTGCAATTTTAATAATGGTTACTGGGATGAATTCTGCAAGAAAAGGAGATAGTTTAGTTGTAATTATTTCTATAGTCATCGGTTTAATTATTGGAAATTATTTAAAATTGGACGATAAATTAAATAGTTTTGCTTATTTTTTGGGCAGACTTTTTTCTGAAAATAAAAGATCTACTTTTCCAAAGGCTTTTATCAATGCAACTTTGATTTTGTGTGTTGGTAGCATGGGAATTATCGGCTCAATTGAAGCTGCTGTAAATTCTAATAACGAAATTCTTCTGTTAAAGTCGATGATTGATGGTGTTACTGTATTTTTTATGGCACAAAGTCTGGGACTTGGCGTTGCTTTTGGTGCAATTCCTATCCTAGTTTACCAAGGGCTAATAGTAATTTTATCAGGTCTTATTTCTCCAATTTTAACCAAGGAAATTCTTGATAATATTTCAGGTGTTGGCGGTCTTAGCATAATTGCCATTGGGCTTTCAATGTTGGATTTGGTTGATATTAAAATAGTAAATTCTATTCCTGCTATTTTGATTCCTATTATTTATGGGCTGATCACAACTTTATTTTGATTGATTAAATTAAAAATCCTATTTTGCACTTACACAAAATAGGATTTTATTTTATTTATTTCTCAATTTTCTATAGGTTGATGGATATAAAAGTAAAAGCATTGGGAATATTTCTAATCTTCCCAAAAGCATGGCTATTGTTAGAACAAATTTTGATAAATTTGTCATTTCGGCAAAGGTCGTTATTGGACCAAATGCTCCAAGCCCTGGTCCTACGTTATTGAAAGTTGTTGAAACTGCTGCAAAAGCTGTTTCAAAATCATCCATATCTAAGGATACTATCATAAACAAAACAATAAAGAGCATTATATATATTACCAAATATTTTAAAACAGATCTTTCTGTTTGGGCATCTACTTTTTTTCTATCCATCCTGTTTATTGTTATTTTTTTGGGATTCATGGACTCTTTTATTTGATTAATTCCACCTTTTACAAGAATTACAAATCTTGAAACCTTGAGTCCTCCCGCAGTTGAACCTGCACATCCGCCAATAAACATAAGCATTATTATTACAGATTTAGAAAATAAGGGCCAAGTTCCAAAATCTGCTGAAACATATCCTGTTGTTGTAATTATTGAAGATACAGTAAAAATAGAATTTACAAATGAATAAAAGACCTCTTTATAAATAGTAACTATATTTGCAAAAATAAGTCCTGATGCTATCAAAATAATTGCTATATACCATTTTAGTTCTTCACTTTTAACTGCTTCTCTTACATTTTTTGTCACAGCATAAAAATAAATATTAAAGTTCACTCCAAAAACTGCCATCATAATTGCAAGTACCATTTCTATATATCTAGAATTATAAGCTCCTATTGAAATTCCTTTATTAGAAAATCCACCAGTTCCCGCAGCTCCAAAAGCGTGAATTATTGATTCAAATAAATTCATTCCCCCAAAAAGAAGAAGTATTACTGTAATTATTGTCAAAACTATATACATTCCATACAAATTTCTAGCCGTATCAGAAAGTTTTGGTGTAATTTTACCAAAAGTTGGTCCAGGGACTTCGCTTTGCATCAAAAGAGATGATTCCTTGTTTGAATTTGGCAAAATCGCCAAGGTAAATACCAAAATTCCCATACCACCAACAAAGTGGGACAAAGACCTCCAAAAAATTATAGAATGTGACAAAAGTTCCACATTAATAGCAACTGATGCACCAGAAGTTGTAAAACCCGATACCATTTCAAAAAAAGCATCTATGTAGCCATTATAATTAGATTTTGTCAAAAACAAAGGTATAGCTCCTATCAAAGAAAACAAAATCCAAGTTGATGCAGTAATAAACATAGCCTCCTTAGTATAAAGATGGGATTTATTATCTCCTCTTTTGCTCAAAACAAATCCCAAAATTAAAGAAACAACAATAGGAATTACAAAATTTATTTTATCCTCAAGGCTTTCCCCATAAATAAAAGCTACAATCAATGGTAAAATCAAAAGCCCCGCAAGAACTATTAAAAGTTTTCCAAGTGAATATTTTACAATTTTTAAATTCATGCCTACTCCAATATATCGTCAATTTCTTTAAAATCTTTATTTTTAGTTACAACCATAACCCTATCGCCAAGTTCAATTGTACTTTCTCCGTTTGCAACTTCGATTTTGCCACCCAAATTTTGCCTTGATATACCAACAATCAAAGTATTGGCCTTTACATTTAAATCTTTCAATTTCTTTCCAGTAACCCTAGAATTTTCAATTACAGTAAAATCAATTGCCTCAACCCTTTCATCAGACAATCTAAACAAATTAGAAATAGATTCTCCCCTAGAATTTTCCTTAGATCTCAAAAGCCTTGAAACAAAAAATGAAGCAGATTTTTTTGGAGTAACAGTCGTATCAACATCAAGAATACCTGTAATTTTAAGAAGTTGAGTCCTATTTACCTTAGCAATGATTTTGTCAATTCCTCTTTTTTTAGCAAGAAGAGAAATCAAAATATTTTCCTCATCAATTCCAGTAAGAGCAACCACAGCATCATAATTTTCAATTCTTACCTCATCAAGAATTTCAGGATCAGATCCATCAGCATTGATTACTTCACATTCAGGAAGTCTTTCAGAAAAATCAATCGCCCTTTCCTTATCAATTTCCAAAACAGTAACATTAAAATTTCTTTTAAGCAAAAGCTCAGAAAGATTAAGAGCAATAGAACCCCCACCAATAATCAAAACATTTTTGATAGACTTCTTATTATCAACCTGTCTTTTATAAAATTTATCAATATCTTCCCTAGGACCTGCAACATAAATTTTTTCGCCAACTTCAAGAATATGATTACCATTAGGAATAACAACCTGATCATCTTTCTCCCCAATAACAATAATCGTATTTCCCAAAAGTCCCTCAGCATTAAGATCCATCAAAGACTTATTAGCAAGTTTAGAATTTTCATCAATTTCAAGCTCAATCAAAATAACCTTAGAATCCAAGAAATTTTCCACATTAACAGCATAAGTATATTTCAAAGTCCTTTGAATTTCCTTAGCAGCATAATACTCAGGATTTACAAGCCTATCAACACCCATGGTTTTTCTCATAAATTCATCATATTTAATATATCTAGGATCACGAAGCCTAACGATAGTAGATTTTGCACCCTTTTTCTTAGCAATCATAGACGAAATCAAATTAACATCATCATTAAAAGTCATTGCAATAAAAGCATCGCACTCATCCACATTAGCCTCATCAAGAACAGCAAGATCACGACCATCGCCCAAAATCCCCATGACATCATTAGAAGCCAACAATCTTTCCAAAACATCCTTGTTTTTCTCTATAACTAAAATATTGTGCCCCTCATCAGAGAGCTTGCTAGTAAGATAAGAACCAACCTTACCAGCACCTACAATAATAACATTCATAAATCCTCCTAAAGGTAGAAATACCTATTAACATTGTATAATAACTAGAAAAAAAAACAAAGTAAAATTGTCAAAGTTATGGAAAATAAAAAAATATATAATTAAAAAATAGAAAATATTATAACATTAGAATACAGGAAAATTAAAATAACAGATGCTTAAACTAAAAAATAAAAACTTTCGAAATCAAAAATCAATTCATTTAGATTTATCTTTACACGTAAACAAATAAATTTTCAAAATCTATAAATATTAAAATATAAAATCCTTAACCTATCAGCTAAACATTTTAAAATACATATATAAATAGAAAATATTTAAGATCATATAGCCAATAAAAATTAAAAAATACCAAAGACATAATTATAGATAAAAATGTTTTTAATAAAATCACATCAGAAAAATATCATCAACTCTTACCAACACGATTTATTATAGACTCATAAAAATTACAATCCAAATTCAAAAATATATTTTTTCATAAAGAAAAACACCAATCAAAAGATTGGTGTTAAATCTGGTGGGCCTCCAGGGACTCGAACCCTGGACCTACCGGTTATGAGCCGGGCGCTCTAACCGACTGAGCTAGAGGCCCAAACAAAACCCTATAATTTTTAATAAAAAAATTTTATGAAATAAATTCATAATTAGGTTTGTTTTTGGTGGACCTGAGTAGACTCGAACTACCGACCTCACGCTTATCAGGCGTGCGCTCTAACCTGCTGAGCTACAGGTCCATATATAAAATTTAAATGGCAGGGGTTACAGGACTTGAACCCGTGACATCCGGTTTTGGAGACCGACGTTCTACCAACTGAACTAAACCCCTATTAAATCAAATATCCTAAAAAATAAAATAAATGATAATGTCCTAAATATAAAAATCAAATAATTTTCATAAATTAGACGGGCTATTTTGGTGCCCAGAGGCGGAATCGAACCACCGACACGGGGATTTTCAGTCCCCTGCTCTACCGACTGAGCTATCTGGGCATATGGCGGAGAAGGAGGGATTTGAACCCTCGCATCCCTTTTGAAAGGATCTACTCCCTTAGCAGGGGAGCCTCTTCAGCCACTTGAGTACTTCTCCAAAAATCAACATAAAAATTGATTTTTTTATTTGGCGGAGAGGAAGGGATTCGAACCCTTGTGAGCCGTAAGACTCTAACGGTTTTCAAGACCGCCCCGTTATGACCGCTTCGGTACCTCTCCATATTGTGGTGACCCATCGGAGATTCGAACTCCGGACACCTTGATTAAAAGTCAAGTGCTCTACCGACTGAGCTAATGGATCAATCTAGAAATACAGTGGCTAAAAATTTGCCTTTCTTGCCTATTTAGCTTGCCAGTATAACCACTAAATAATATTTAAAAATATTAATGGTGACCCATCGGAGATTCGAACTCCGGACACCTTGATTAAAAGTCAAGTGCTCTACCGACTGAGCTAATGGATCAAATTGGCTGGGATAGCAGGACTCGAACCTACGCATACCAGAGTCAAAGTCTGGTGCCTTACCGACTTGGCTATATCCCAACATGGCGCGCCTGAGAGGAGTCGAACCTCTGACACACGGATTAGAAGTCCGTTGCTCTATCCAGCTGAGCTACAGGCGCATATTGGAGCGGGTGAAGGGAATCGGACCCTCGCAACCAGCTTGGAAGGCTGGGGCTCTACCACTGAGCTACACCCGCAAATTGGTGGGGAAGAGCGGATTCGAACCACTGAAAGCTAAGCTAACGGATTTACAGTCCGTCCCATTTGGCCAACTCTGGAACTTCCCCAAAATTTGTATTTCATAGTAACACATTATAGCATAAACTATATATTTATTCAATTTTATATCACAATAAAATTGGAGCTGATGATAGGACTTGAACCTACAACCTATTGATTA
>UMJL01031485.1_pt1 | contig 30334 bp, 27 predicted proteins | sample 1966071 | NCBI WGS metagenome assembly UMJL01 (sample SAMEA4836148, study PRJEB28245) | human gut metagenome | biome: gut microbiome; material: fecal sample | place: Denmark | collected 2008
ATAAGATGTCAAATTTTTGCTGATATATTTTCTAGAAGTTCTAAATAAAAAATTTATTTAAACTCTTGACATAATCGTAAAAATATTTTATTATATTAGTATAAATAAAACATTTTAGAAATTTGGTTTTTTTTTTCTCTATTTAGAGGTAAAAAGAAGACCAATTTTTTTTTAGGAGGAATATATGGGCAGAATTGAAAATTTTGGAAAGTTTACTTTTGATAAAAATGCAATGAAAAAAAAGTTGCCTTATCCGATTTATTTAAAATGGAAAAACGCGATTCGAAAAGAGGAATTATTAGATAAAGATAGTGCAGATATAATTGCACATGCTATGAAAGAATGGGCTATCGAAAATGGTGCAACACATTATTGCCATTGGTTTCAACCGCTAAATGGGAATACTGCAAAAAAACACGAAAGTTTTATAGATAAGTCTTACGAAAATTTACCGATAGTTAGATTTTCAGGAGAAGAACTTTTAAAGAGTGAGCCTGATGCGTCATCATTTCCAAACGGGGGAATGAGGTCAACATTTGAGGCGAGAGGTTATACATATTGGGATTGTACTGCGAATGCTTTTATTATGGATAATATTTTATATATTCCATCAATATTTGTTTCCTTTGATGGAATTAGTTTAGATAAAAAAGCTCCACTTTTAAAGAGTATGGATTTTCTATCAAAACAAGCAACTGATTTATATAATTTATTTTCAGATGATAAAATATTTAGAGTTAAAATTAAAGTTGGTTTAGAGCAAGAATTTTTCTTAGTTGATAGAGAACTTTATGAAAAGAGAGTTGACCTTATAAATACAGGGAGAACTCTGATTGGAGAAATGCCACCTAAAGATCAAGAGTTATTACAACATTATTTTGGTTCAATTCCTAAAAGAGTTATGAATTACTATAATAGTATAAATAAAAAATTAGAGGATTTAGGTATTAATTCTAAAACCGAACATAATGAAGTAGCTCCCGGACAATTTGAAGTTGCAATTCTATATGATACTGTAAATGTTTCGGTTGATAATAACCAAATTGTTATGGAAGTTTTAAGAAATACCGCTTATGAGCATAATCTTGTTTGTTTATTACATGAAAAACCATTTAAAAATGTAAATGGAAGTGGAAAGCATAATAACTGGTCTTTAGTTACAAACTATGGTAAAAATTTGTTTAAATTACCAAAAAATGATAATGAAATCGATAGGTTAATTTTTGCGATTTTTATGGTTTCTACCGTTTCTGCTGTAAATAAATATTCTTCATTACTTAGAGTTTCATCTTCAAGTGTTAGAAATGATTTAAGACTTGGCGGAGATGAGGCGCCACCTTCAATTATTTCTGTTTATCTAGGAAATGAAATTGAAAATATTTTATATGATATTTTGGATATGGAAGTTAAAAATTCTGTAAAACAAAATGATTTTAATATCAGTAATTTAGGCTTTACTCCAAGAGATACTGATGATAGAAATAGAACTTCACCTTTTGCATATACAGGTGGAAAGTTTGAGTTTAGAATGTTAGGCTCTATGCAAAGTGCAGCAGATTGTAATATAGTTTTAAATACAATTGTGGGTGCTGAGCTTAAGAATGTTTTAGAAAAAGTTCAAAATGTTGAAGATAAGGCTGAAAGAGTTTCTGCTTGTAAAAATCTTTTAAAAGAAATTTTAATTGAAAGTGAAAGGGTCTTGTTTTCTGGAGATAGTTATTCAAAAGAATGGGTTGAAGAGGCTGAAAGAAGAGGTCTTAAAAATAATAGAACATATTTAGATGCTTTATTGTATGCAAAAGAATCTAAGGAGTTTGAAGTTCTTTTGGAAAATAATATTTTGAATGATTTGGAATTAAGTGCTGTTTATGATGTTTGCATTGAAGATGTAAAAAATACTTATATGTTAGAGATGAAAACATTGGTTAATATGATTAACAAAGATGTTATTCCATCTTGTATAAAAGAGCTTAATTTTGAAATAAATTTGAATGATAGAATAAAAAATGTTAAACTTAATGAGAGAGTAAATAAACTTAATAATTTACTTGAGGGACTGTTTATAAAACTTGATGAATTTAGTGATTTCGAAAAAGAAAATCATGGAGAAAATGAAATTGAAAAAGTAATAAGTTTACACAAATTTATTCCTAAAAATTTGGAAGAAATTAGAATGATTAGTGATGAAATTGAATCAAATATTTCAAGAGAAAATTGGAATATACCAACTTATGAAGAAATTTTTAGAGCATTAAATTAGGAGGATATGATGAGCAAATTTATTTTTATTACTGGAGGAGTTGTTTCAGGAATTGGTAAAGGAATATGTGGAGCGAGTTTAGGAAGACTTTTAAAGGATAGAGGTTTTAGTGTTTTTATGCAAAAATTTGACCCATATATAAATGTTGACCCGGGTACAATGAGTCCTTATCAACATGGGGAAGTTTTTGTAACAAAAGACGGCGCTGAAACTGATTTAGATTTAGGACATTATGAAAGATTTATAGATGAAGAATTAACTCAAAGAAGTAATGTAACTACAGGAAGAATTTACAGCGAAGTAATTCAAAAAGAACGTAGAGGAGATTACAATGGTTCAACTGTTCAAGTAATTCCACATATTACGGATAGGATAAAAGGATATGTTTATAAGGCAGCTGAAGAAAGCAAAGCTGATATAATTATAACTGAAATTGGTGGTACTGTTGGAGATATTGAATCTTTACCTTTTATCGAGGCGATTAGACAAATTCATGCTGAAAATAAAAAAGAAGATGTATTATTCATTCATACTACTTTAGTTCCTACAATTCCTGGTTCTGATGAATTAAAGACAAAACCTACTCAACATTCTTTTAAGGAGCTTATGAGTCAAGGAATTAAAACTAATATTATTGTAGTTAGAAGTCCTGAAAAAATTTCTGATGAAATTAAAAATAAGATTAGTCTTTTCTGTGATGTTCCAAAAAGTGCTATCGTTCAATCTGAAAATGTTGACTTTATTTACGAAGTACCAGTTAAATTACATGAACAAGGTTTAGATGATTATGTTTTACATAAACTTTGTTTAGAAGGAAAATCAATTAAGAGTAATTGGAAAGAAATGATTGATTCATATAAAAATGTAAAATCAGAATTAGAAATTGGACTTGTTGGTAAATATGTTCAATTACATGATGCATACCTTTCAGTTTCACAAGCATTAATAGATGCCGGTTATAAAAATGCTCATAAAATTAATATTCATTGGATAAATTCTGAAGAAGTTACAGAAGAAAATGTTAATGAAGTATTTAAAGGACTTGACGGAATTATTGTTCCAGGTGGATTTGGTGGTAGAGGCGTTGAAGGAATGATTGCTACAAGTAGATACGCAAGAGAAAAGAATATTCCTTATTTTGGAATTTGTCTTGGAATGCAAATCGCAATCATTGATATTGCTAGAAATGTTGCAGGACTTGAAGGAGCAGATTCAACTGAGAAAGACGATACTACAAAATATCCTGTAATTGATTTAATGGAAAGTCAATTTGATGTTGAAAATATTGGCGGAACTTTAAGACTTGGAAATTATGACTGTAAACTTTTAAAGGATAGTAAAGCTAGAAAATTATACAATGCAGAAATTATTCAAGAAAGACATAGACATAGATATGAAGTCAACAATAAATTTAGAGAAGAACTTGAAAAAGCTGGAGTTATTTTCTCTGGAATAAATCCTGAACTTGACCTTGTTGAAATTATTGAATATACTGGTAGTAATTATTTTGTTGCTTGTCAATTCCACCCTGAATTTAAGTCAAGACCAAATAAAGTTCATCCTTTATTTGACGGATTTATTCAAGCATCAATAGACAATAAAAATAAGTAGGATTCCACGATTCTTTGTATCAGGTGGATACATGGTAACTTTTTTGTTTTATAATTAGATTTTAAAGATAAAAAGCAGATATTATAGGAAACTTTAATGTCTGTTTTTTTAATAAATTTTTTCTATTTATTATTTTTATTTATTAAAATTTTTGGTAGTGTCAAGTTTTTTGTACTCTTGGTCTCACATCAATATTGTATCATAACAAATATTATGGAAAGGCGATATTTTTATTATTGTATAAATTTTAAAAAAATGCTATTATATAGTATATAAGTTTAATTTTTGGAGGACTTAATGTTACTAGTTATAGATGTAGGAAATACAAATATTGTTTTGGGTGTCTATCAAGAAGATTCTCTTATTTGTGATTTCAGACTTAATACAATAAAAAATAAAACCAGTGATGAATATGCTTTGTCTATTACAGAGATACTTCATGCTAATAATATAAAAAAATCTGAGATAGATGATGTTGTTGTAGCATCGGTTGTTCCTGATGTTATGCATTCAATAGAGAATGCTATAAAGAAATATTTTAATTTAAAGCCTATGATTATAGATGATAATTGTGATTTGGGACTTGAAATAAATCATGACAATCCAAGAACGATTGGTGCTGATAGAATTGTAAATTCTATTGCAGGGATAAAAAAATATGGAGTTCCTTTGATAATTATTGATATAGGAACGGCGATTACTTTTGATGTAGTTGACGAAAATTCAGTTTACCAAGGGGGAGCTATTATTCCTGGAATTGGAATTTCATCAGAGGCACTATTTTTAAAGACTGCAAAATTGCCAAGAGTTGAACTCTACAAACCGGAAAAAGTTGTCGCAAAAAATACTATGGATAATATAAGAGTTGGAATGGTAATTGGTTATATCGGACTTATTGAAAAGTTACTTGATGAAACGGTAAAAGAGATGAATTTTGATGTTTCTAAGTTAAAAGTTGTTGCAACCGGTGGTTATTCAACTTTAATTACCAAAGGTATAGATAGAATTGATATTATAGATAAGAAACTTACGCTTGACGGTATGTTGGAAATATACAAAATGAAGAAGAGGACATAATATGCTTAATGGAGATATTTTTTTAGCTCCACTTGCCGGAGTTAGCGATGTTGCTTTTAGAATTTTGGCAAGTGAAATGGGTGCAAGTTTGACTTTTACAGAAATGGTTTCTATAAAAGGTTTATATTATAATAATGATAACACTTCAATCATAACATATATTGATAAAAGAGAGGGTCCTGTCGGATTACAAGTTTTTGGTAGTGATGAAAAGATTATGGAAGAAGTAATACAAACTAAATTTAATAATAGAGATGATATTTATCAGCTTGATTTGAATTTAGGTTGTCCTGCTCCGAAAATTGTAAAAAATCATGAGGGTAGCTATTTGATGAAAGAGCCTAAAAAGGTTAAAAATATTGTTTCAACTATGGTTAAAAATTCAAAAGTTCCAGTAAGTGTTAAAATACGTTTAGGATTTGATGATAAAAATAAAAATTTCTTGGAAGTTGCAGATGCTATTGTTGAAGCCGGTGCATATATGATAACTCTACATGCCAGAACAAGAGAAATGTTTTATTCTGGAAATGCCGATTGGAATGATATAAAAGTTTTAAAGAATCATGTTCCAATAAAAGTTGTTGGAAATGGTGATGTTTGTAGTGTTGAAGATTATGTAAGAATGAAAGAAGAAACCGGAGTTGATGCTGTTGCAATAGGACGTCACGCTCTTGGTAATCCATTTATTTTTAAACAAATCAAAGATTATAATCTATCAAAAAAATATTCTTCTCCAACCCTCGAAGAAGTGATTGATACGATAAAAAGACATTATAAATTAGAACTTGAATTTAAGCCTGAAAGAATAGCCATAAGAGAAATGAGAAAAAATATTTTGTGGTATTTAAAGGGGTTTAAAGGTTCAAACAAAGTAAAAAATACAATAAATACTTTGAACGATATTGACGAGATTTTTGATGTATTAAATGAATATAAAAATAATTGTGTTTTGTAAGATTTGGAGGATATTATGAAAAAATTATTTAGAAGTTTATCATTTTTACTTATTTTTGTACTATTTTTAACTTCTTGTAAGTCAGCTGTTAATGGAACTTATGAGGGAAAAGCAAGAGGACATAATGGAGATGTTGTGCTTAATGTAAGTTTTGAAAATAGTAAAATAAAAAATGTATCATTAAAGGAAAGTGTAGAAACTGAAGATGTTGGAAAACTTGCCATTGAAAAATTAATTCAAAAGGTTAATTCGGGAGATTTTAATTTAGACGAAATTACCGGAGCAACTTATTCATCAAAGGCATTTGTAAATGCGCTTGCAGATGCAATTAAAAAGTCAGGATTAGATTATAAAAAAATCTTAAAAAATAATCCTGTAATGAATGAAAAATTTGAAGTAAAAGAAATGAATACAGATGTTGTTGTAGTCGGCTCAGGTGGTGCAGGATTAATTTCAGCAATAAAATCTAAACAAGCAGGAGCAAATGTTGTAATCATAGAAAAATTACCTTTAATTGGAGGAAATACTCTGATTTCCGGTGCGGAATATTCAGCTCCAAATAATTGGCTACAAGAAAAAGAAAATATAAAAGACAGTGTTGATTTATTTAAAAAAGACGTAGAAAAAGCCGGAGGGGATAAGGAACTTATAGATGTCTTGGCTAATAATGCTCTTGACGGTGCAAAATGGCTCAGAGATGATGTTAAGGTTGAATGGACAGATGAACTTATGTTCTTTGGAGGTCATTCAGTTAAAAGGTCTTTAATTCCAAAAGGACAGTCTGGAAAAGAATTAATAAATAAATTACATGCAAAAGCTGAAGAATTAGGAATAGAAATTTTAACAGAAACAAATGCTTTTGAACTTTTGACAAAGGACAATGTAGTTACAGGCGTTAAGGCAAAAATAAAAACTGGGGAATTAATAATAAATGCAAAGTCTGTAGTTTTAACAACAGGAGGCTTTGGTGCAAATAAAAAAATGCTTTATGATAATGATAAAGAGGTTGATGATAAAATTCTTTCAACAAATTCTCCGGGCTCAACGGGTGATGGTATAAAAATGGCACAAGCCATTGGAGCTGATGTTGTTGATATGAATCAAATTCAATTATATCCGGTATGTGATGTTGAAACTGGAAAACTTTTATATACTGGAGATACAAGACTTGCAGGTGGTGCTATAATTGTAAATAAAGAGGGCAAGAGATTTGTTGAAGAATTAGGAACAAGAAGAGAAATTTCAATGGGAATTAAAGCTCAAACAGATAGCATTGCTTATCAAATTTGGGATGAAGATTCTATGCAAAAATCAAAAATCTTACCTACTCATGAAATTGAATATAAAAATTTAATTGAAGGTAAAAAACTTTGTAAAGTAAATTCAATAGAAGAAATGGCAGAATTTTTTGGAATAGATAAAGAGAATTTAAAAGAAACAATTAAGCAATTCAACGAAGATTCCGAAAAAGGAAAAGATACTTTATTTAATCTTAGAAGATTAGGTTTTAAAGTGAAAAAAGAACCATTTTATTGTCTAAAAGCAGTTCCTGCAGTTCATCATACAATGGGTGGACTTAAGATAAATAAAAATGCAGAGGTTATAAATAAAAATGGTGAAGTTATAAAAGGATTATACTCAGCAGGGGAAACGACTGGAGGTATTCATGGTAAGAATAGATTAGGTTCAGTTTCCATTGCGGATATAACAGTTTTTGGAATAATCGCAGGAACAAATGCAGGAAATAATAAATAATAAAGCACAAAAAGGAGCTGACGCTCCTTTTTAATTGTTCTTTTTTAGTTCGTTGTAAAAAATTGACGGTTCTACAGGTAGATTATTCCTTTCCTTGATTGTGAATAAATATAGTTTTTTCTTTGCTCTTGTCATTGCAACGTAGAATAGTCGCCTTTCTTCTTCTAATAACTTTTCATCAAATGAATTCAATACGCTTTTTTGTGGAAATTCTCCGTCTATAAGGTCAATGATAAATACATTGTCGTACTCTAAGCCTTTTGATGAATGTATTGTTGAAATGGATATATTTGAATTTGAATTTGATGCATTTTTAAGTAATTCTTTTAAATTATTCAACTTTTCCATGAATTCGTCAAAGGTTTTTAAATCTTTTGATAAATATTTTATTAAATCGAAAATTAAATTATAATTTAGATTTGAAAAATCATTGAAATTATCTAAATAATCGCCATATCCAATTTCATATAAAATACAATCAATTTTATCTTCCATTTTCATACGTTTTATTCTTTTGAAATTATTTCTTAAATCGCTGAATTTTCTCAAATAAAAATCATTTAATTCTTCCAAGTCAAGTAAACTTTCTAAAACGCATTGGTTATAAGGTTTATATTCTAATTTTGAAATAAAATCTTTTTTTATATAAGCGTTCAATTTAAAATAAATTCGCTTAAAAACTTCTAAATCAGTTGTGTCTTCGGAAAATAGTAAAATATTTTTTACATCATTTAAAATTCTATTTGAATAAAAATCGAATCTATTTTCCTTTATGAAAAAGTCAATGTTTTCCTTTCTAAACATATCTGCAATGTATAAAGATGAGATATTATTTCTATATAAAATTCCAATAGTTTCATTCGGGTCGATTTCAGAAATTTTGTTTAATAACTCTCTTGCTTGTATTTTTGCGTTTTTTACCTTAAAAAGCATTATCTGTGAACTTTCTTCAGTTGTATGTTTTGAAAATTTTTCGTATCTAATTTTATTTCCTTGAATAATTTTATTGCTAATTTTTATTATGTTTTTTGTAGAGCGAAAATTTTTATCCATAAAAAATATTTTTGAAGTTGGATAAATGTTTTTAAAATTCAAAAGATTTTCGGGACTTGCACCTCTGAAACTGTAAATTGATTGGTCGTCATCTGCAACTACAAATATATTATTTTCAGGAAATACAATTTTTTTTATAATTTCAAATTGTAGAGTAGAGGTATCTTGTCCTTCGTCAACTTGAAAAAATTTATATCTATTTTTAATTGCCTTTAAAAGTTTTTTATCCGTTGAAATATATTCATTTGCAAGTATGAGTAAATCGTTGAAATCCATAAAATTATTTTGAATTTTTATTTCATCATACAAATTATAAAGTTTTAACATTAAATTTCGATTTGAAATAAAATGATTTTTCTTGATATATCCTTCAAAGTCAAACATTTTATTTTTTACAAAATCATAAATTGAGAAAAAGTCATTTATTTCTTCATCAGTTAATTTTTTATAATTAGTTTGAAAATATGCTCTTTTTAAAATTAAATTTCTATTAAACTCGTTATTTCCTTCAATTAAAGTCTTTTTAATATTTCTAACTTTCATATAATTTCTAACAATTTCATAACAAAAAGCATGAATTGTTTTAAAAGTTATTTTTCCTTTAAAATCAGGATTTTTGGTCAAAAATCTTCTTTCCATATCAATACCTTGAGCTTTACTAAAAGTTATAGAAAGTATTTCACTTGGTTTTACATTATAATTTTCAACTAAATTTAAAATTCTATTTAATAATACAGTCGTCTTGCCTGAGCCGGGAACTGCTAAAATTAAAGCAGGTCCTTCAAAATGGTTAATAGCATCGACTTGTTGGTTTGTAAAATTCATATAATCACCTTAATATATTCTATCATAAAAATAATTCCTTTTAAAGCATATTTATGGTAAAATATAAGTCGGAGGTTGAGATATGGAGAAACATTTTATTCCTAACACTAATGGAGTCATATTTGCAAATAAAAATAAATTTTCTTTTAGCATTGATTCAATTTTGTTGTCGCATTTTGCAAATGTAAAAAAAGATAAAATTTTAATAGACATTGGCGCAGGTACCGGAATAATAGGTCTTAGAATTAATTTTCTAAATAGTTTAAAAGCTGTATATTTGATTGAAATTCAAGACGAAAATGCAAAACTTATTGATTGTAGTATTTCTGAAAATAATTTAAAAAATGTTAATCTTTTACATAAAGATTTAAAATTATGCTATGAAGATTTTGAAAATTCCTCTGTTGACTATATCGTTTCAAATCCTCCCTATAAGAAAATAAATACGGGAATATTAAATGAAGATGAAAATTTTTTGATTTCAAGATATGAATATTGTTTGAAATTAGAGAATATTTTAGATTTTTCTTATAAAAAGTTAAAATCTAATGGAAAAGTTTTTTTGATTTACAGTATGGAGCGTTTGGTTGATGTTTTGAGTGAGTCAAGGAAATTTAAGTTAGAACCTAAGAGAATTCAATTCATTTCTACAAATGTAGATAAAAAGCCACATTTATTTATAATTGAATTGGTAAAAAATGGAAATAGCAATTTATTTGTTGAGGATAATCTTTATATTTATGAAAAAAATGGAGATTATACCGATAAAATTAAGGAGATATATTATGGAAAGAATTTCTAATATTTATTTTGTTCCGACTCCAATAGGAAATATGAAAGATATTACCCTTAGAGCCTTGGAAGTTTTGAAAAAAAGTGATATAATTTATTGTGAAGACACTAGAAATAGTTCAAATCTATTAAAATTTCATAATATAGATACTAAACTAATATCATATCATAAATTCAATGAGAGTGAACGCGTTGCAGAGATAATAAACAATATAAAAAATGGCAAAATAGTTTCGATTATTTCAGATGCAGGAATGCCGATAATAAATGACCCCGGTTTTGTGATTTTACAAGAGGTTATAAAAGAGGGGATTGCTTATGAAATTTTGCCTGGAGCTTGTGCGTTGGTAAATGGAATTTGTGGAAGTGGTTTTGATACAACAAATTTTGTTTATTTGGGTTTTGTTCCAAAGACAAATTCAGAAAGAGAAAAATTCTTTTTAAACTTTAAAAAGATGAATGTTACGGGTATTTGTTATGAAACGCCTCACAGACTTTTAAAAACTTTAGAATTTTTATATAAATTATTTGGAAATATAAATGTTTGTGTGTGTAGAGAACTTACAAAACTTTTTGAAGAATATAAAAGAGGAAGTTTAGAAGAAGTTATTTCTTATTACAAAGAAAAAGGTGTAAAGGGAGAAATAGTCCTTGTAATTGAAAAAATTTCTGAAGACGAAAAAGAGATTGATTTTGAAAAAGAAATATTAAATTTAAAAGAAGAAGGTTATAGCAATAAAGATATTGTAAAAATGTTAAAAAATAATTTTAACATATCAAAAAATGAGGCCTATGAATTAGTGTTAAATTTTGAAAATAAGGGGGAAATATAAATGTCACAACAATTATTAAAAGAAAAACAATACCATATTGATATGAAAAGTGGAGATGTAGGAAGATATGTAATCTTACCCGGCGACCCAAAAAGATGTAAATTAATCGCAAAATATTTTGATGATGCAGTTTTAGTTGCAGACAACAGAGAGTATGTAACATATACAGGATATTTAGAAGGTGAAAAAGTTTCTGTAACAAGTACAGGGATAGGTGGAGCGAGTACATCAATTGCAGTTGAAGAATTACACAAAATTGGAGCAGATACATTTATCAGAGTTGGAACTTGTGGCGGAATAGATTTAGAAGTGGAAGCTGGAGATTTAGTTGTGGCAACTGGAGCGATTAGAATGGAAGGAACTTCAAAAGAATATGCGCCAATAGAATTTCCTGCAGTTGCAGACTATGAAATTGTAAATGAACTTTCAAACGCTTGTGCAAAAACAGAATACAATTACCATGTTGGAGTTGTTCAATGTAAAGATGCTTTTTATGGACAACATCAACCGGAAAACAAACCGGTTAGCTATGAGCTTTTGAATAAGTGGGAAGCATGGAAAAGACTTCATACAAAAGCAAGTGAAATGGAATCATCAACACTTTTTGTTGTTTCAAGTTATCTAAACACAAGAGCTGGTTCAATATTTTTAGTTGTAAACAATCAAGAAAGAGTTAAACAAAATCTTTCAAATAATGTAATAGAAGATACAGATAGAGCCATAAGAATAGCGATAGATGCTCTTAGAAATTTGATTAAAAAAGACAAAGAAAAAGCAAGTAAGTAAAGTTAGAATATAACTTTAAAATTAAATAGAAGAAATTAATTAGATATTGATGATGTATCAATATCTTTTTTGTTGTCTAGATATAAAATGTAATTTGTGATATACTTATATTGGAATTTTTTTGAAAAATTGAATTATAAATTAATTTTGTAAAAGAATTATATTTTATTTTTAATTTATAATTCAATTTGTTTTGGAGGTTTTATGAAAATAAATTCGTTAAAAAATAGTTTTATAAATATATCTCAAAATCTATATGATTCTGATTTCATTAATCTTGCCAAAATTAATGATGGAAAGATATGTTTTGATGATGACACTTTATTTCTTTCGAGGAATAGTAAGCAAAAATTAAATGCTCAGCCGTTAGAAAGTAATAATGATTGTATTTATGTTTTTAAATATTTTGATTCTTATGGAATTCTTGCAGATTTACTAATAGAAGAATATATTTCAGAGAAAATTAAGTGTCATGAACTTGTTTTACCTGATGTTATTCAAGGCATGATTGCTAATTATCATATATATAATTCTGAAACGGCACCAGTTTTTATTGCACATAAGGAAGAAATTGATTACAAAAAAATTATTGAAGAAAAGAAATATATAAAAGAATATCATTTTAAAAATATTGATTTATATGTTTATTCCGGAGATGAAGCGAAGAAAATTTTAGATAAATTTTCTGATGTTGAAAGAATGTATGTAGCAGATGGACATCATAGATTATATACATCTTCAATGTTGAAGAATAAAAAAACAGTATTTTCTTGTTTTTTAAGTTTTTCACAAGTTACAATTTCTCCAATTCATAGAGTAATTAAAAATATTGATGCAACTTCTTTTGAAAAAGCAAAGTTATTTATGGATAGTTTTTTAGAAGTTTTTGACGATGCTGAGCTTAAAAAAGGATTTGTTAGAATAACTTATCAAGGAGATTCTTTTATTGTAAAATTAAAAGATACAGAAAATGATTTGTTCTGGAATAATGATGTTTTTAGAATGAATACTCAAATTATTTCAACAGCGTTTAGAATTTTAAATTTTTCTAATGTTGATTATATTGGAGATACTGATATAGATTTTGCTAAAAAAAATCTTGGGAAAAATGATGTTTTAATTGAACTTTGTCCACTAGAATCTGATGAATTTATGGAATTAGCTAATGAAGTTTGTGTTTTACCACCAAAATCCACTTTCTTTATTCCAAAATTTCCATCATTTTTAGTTTTTAAAAAATATAGATAGAGGTGTAAAATGCAAGCAGTTATATTAGCAGCCGGTCTTGGCAGTAGGTTAAAAAAATTAACGGAAAACAATACAAAATCTATGGTAGAGGTAAATGGTATTTCTCTAATGGAAAGAATGCTTAGAATTTTAGATACAAAATCTCTTTCAAATATCGTTGTTGTTACCGGATATAAGAGCGAATTTTTTATTAATTATATAAAATCTTTAAACATAAATACTAAATTAACTTTCATAAATAATGAAATTTATGATAAAACGAATAATATTTACTCAATGTATCTTGCAAAAGATGAGATGATAAAAGAAGATAGCATTTTACTTGAATCCGATTTAATTTTTGATGATAAAATGATTAGTGAACTTCTAGAAGATAATCGTGAAAATTTGGCTTTAGTAGCAAAATACGAACGTTGGATGGATGGAACTTGTCTAAAAATAAATGAAAATGAAGAAATTTTAAATTTTATTTCTGGTAAGGAATTTAATTTTGATGATGCTGACAAATATTTTAAAACTATAAATATTTATAAATTTTCTAAAGAATTTTCTAAAAATATTTATTTTCCATTTTTAGAAGCATATATGAGTGCAAATGGTAAAAATGATTATTATGAGGCTGTTTTAAAGACAATTATTGATTTAGGTAAAAACCATATTTTTGCAAAAGTAATTTCAGATGATATTAAGTGGTATGAAATTGATGATGAGCAAGATTTAGATATTGCCTCTTCTATTTTTTCTAGTGGAGATGAAAAACTTTCTAAGTATCAAATTAGATATGGAGGTTATTGGAGATATCCTAAATTGTTAGATTTTTGTTATTTAGTAAATCCATATTTTCCACCTAAGAAAATGATAGACGAATTAAAATATAATTTTAAAGTTCTATTGGAACAGTATCCTTCAGGACTTGATGTTAATTCTAGACTTGTAGCTAAAATTTTTGATATAAAAAAAGAAAATATAGTTGTTGGTAATGGGGCAGCTGAGCTCATCAAGTCTGTTATAGAAAAAATTGAAGGGAATATTGGATTTATCAGACCGACTTTTGAAGAATATCCTAATAGACATAACTCTGAAAAGTCAATAATATTTGTTCCAAACCATGATAATTTTTCATATACAGCTAAGGATATAATTGAATTTTATTCTGATAAAGATATTGAGGCTTTAGTTCTTATAAATCCTGATAATCCAACCGGAAATTATATATGTAAAAAGGATATTTTCACTTTAATTGATTGGGCTAAATGTAATGGTATAAAATTTATTTTAGATGAAAGTTTTGTTGATTTTGCTGAAGAAGAAAATCCAACTTTCTTAAATGATGAATTTTTAGCGTTATATAAAGATTTTATCGTTGTAAAAAGTATTTCAAAATCTTATGGAGTTCCTGGAATTCGTCTTGGAGTAGTTGCAACTTCAAATTCTGAGTTAGTTTCAATGATAAAAAAAGATGTTTCTATTTGGAATATAAACTCATTTGGAGAATATTATTTGCAAATATATGATAAATATAAAAAAGTTTATGCTAATGCTTTAGTAGAAATAAAAAATGCTAGAAGAATATTCTTAAAAGAATTAAATGAAATTGAAGAATTTAGAGTTATTTCATCTCAAGCGAATTATTTTACTATTGAATTGAAAAAAGGAACTTCTAAAAATTTATGTTTAAAAATGTTAGAAGATTATAATATTTTTGTTAAAGACTTAACTTCAAAAATTAATTTAGAAAACAGGGAATTTATAAGAGTTGCTGTAAGAAATATTGAAGATAATGAAAGTTTTATTTTTGCAGTGAAAGATTATTTTCAAAAATTATAATTATAAAATACAGTAAAAAAATATTAAAACACGTTTGAGTAGCGTGTTTTAATATTTTAATAGGAGAAGTATGAAAAATGATATGACTCAAGGTAGTATATTTAAAGCTATTTTAAGTTTTACTATCTTTATATTTTTAGGAAATTTATTTCAACAACTTTATAATATTATTGATTCACTTATTGTCGGAAATGTAAATGGAGAAAATGCACTTGCATCGATTAGTGTAACCACTCCAATAGTATTTATGTTTATAGGGTTATTAGTTGGAATTTCAAGTGGTTTTGGAATAAAAATTGCTCATGTTTTTGGAGCAAAAAAATATGAATTATTAAAAAAATATTATGCAATGTCAATAATGATTTCTTCAATTTTGGCCGTGTGTATGATTGTTATATTACTATTAGCAAATAATTTAATATTAAGTTTAATAAACACTCCAAAAAACATATATAATTCAACTTATATATATGTATCCATTATTTATATTGGAATTTTACCAACAATGTTTTATAATTTATGTTCTAGTACATTAAGAGCTATAGGGAATAGTAGAACACCACTTGTATTTTTAATGATTTCATCAATATTAAATATTGTATTAGATATTCTTTTTGTATATTTTTTGAAACTTAATATAAAAGGAGCGGCTATTGCTACTGTAATTTCTCAAGTATTTTCGGTTATTATTTCGTTTTCATATATATTAAAAAAATATGAATTTTTTAGAATTTCAAAAGAAGATTTTAAACTAAATAAAAGAATAATTTTGGAATTGTTAAAACAAGGTGTTCCGATGGGACTTCAATTCTCAATTACTGCTTTTGGAACAATGTTTGTACAAATGGAGTTAAATAAATATGGTACGGAGTATATTGCAGGGTTTGGAGTTGCAGGGAAAATACAAGGCATAGTTTTGCAACTTTTTATAGCATTGGGTGTTGCAGTTGCTAATTTTGTTGGACAAAATTTTGGAGCTAAAGATTTCGAAAGAATAAGAAAAGGAATAAATTATTCTGTAATTATTTCTATAGCATTTAGTATTTTTGCAATATTTTTGATTAGTTTTTTAGGAGATTTTTTTGTAGAAGTTTTTGTTCCGACAGCATCAAATACGATGAAAAAATCATCTTCAATATATTTTAATTGTGTTATGTATTTTTATCCTTGCTTAGCTTTATTATTTATTTATAGAAATGGATTACAAGGATTTGGGCGCTCCGGTTTATCTATGCTGGGTGGACTTTTTGAATTGTTTGCAAGAGTAGGAGTTATATTATTGATAGCAAGTAGTTATGGATATTATGGAGTTTGTTTTTCAGATTCATTAGCTTGGGTCTTTGCGTTGATCCCATTAGTTCCATTTTTCTATAAAGTATATATAGATGAAAAGAAAAAATTTGTATAAAAGACATAAATATGATATACTGAAATGTGTTAATATTGGAGGAAATTATGAAAATAGTAGTGGATTTATTAGGCTCTGATAGAGGTGCAGAAACTATATTTAGAGGTGTAGTAGAAACAAGTAAATTACTTAAAGATTTATCTTTTGTAGTTGTTGGACCTAAATCAGTAATAGAAAAAATTGAAATTGATGAAGATTTAGAAGGTAGATTAGAAATTATAGATACTGAAGAATATATTTTAAATACAGAGGAACCGACTTTTGCAGTTAGAAGAAAAAAAGATTCATCTATAGTTTTGGCTATGAAATATTTAGATAAAGAAAATGCAGATGGATTAATTTCTTTTGGGAGTACAGGAGCTGTGCTTGTTTCCGGTTTATTAATTGTTAAAAGAATGGAAAATGTAGAAAGAGCAGCATTAACAATAACATTACCAACAAATAAAGATAAGATGATTTTACTTGATATCGGAGCTAATATTGAATGTACAAGTGATATTTTAAAACAATTTGCTATAATGGGTAATATTTATGCTAAAGAAACTTTGAATAAAGAAAATCCAAAAATAGCTTTATTGAATATTGGAAGTGAAGATGGAAAGGGAACAAAAATTTTAAAAGAAACTTATTCTATTTTAGAAAATGAAAATATAAATTTTGTTGGAAATATTGAATCAAGAGATATTTTTGATGGCGATATAGATGTTTTAGTTTGTGATGGTTTTCACGGGAATATACTTTTAAAAACTATTGAAGGTTCTGTAAAATTCATAATGTCTAATATGAAGAAATCTTTAATGTCTTCATTATCTGCGAAAGTAGGAGCACTTTTAATTAAATCACCAATGAGAAAATTAAAAAAATCTCTTGATTATAAAGAGTATGGGGCTTGCCCTATGTTAGGATTAAAAAAGGTAGTATTTAAAGGCCATGGAAGTAGTGATGAAAAAGCTGTTGTTTCAGGGATTATTTCTATGTGTGATTATATAAATAAAGATATAAATTCTAAGATTGAAAAACAAATTGAGAAAGGAGAAAACTAATGGTTTTTGAAAAAGTTAAAGAATTTTTACAAAATTCGTTTAAAGGAAAAGAAATAGAATTAGATACTAAATTTATAGAAGATTTACAAGCTGATTCTATAAAAATTTTAAGTGTTGTTATGGACATTGAAGATGAATATAATCTTGAATTAGATGAAGAAACTATTCGTTCAATGGTAACTGTAAGAGATTTAGTAGAATATATAGAAAAAAATATTTAAGAGGTAATTTTATGATTACTAAAGAAAGAGAAGAGTTATTAAACGAATTAATGCAAACTCTTGGCTATAAATTTAAGGATTTAGAATTGTTAAATTTAGCATTTGTTCATAGGTCATACTTGAATGAATGTAAAGAGGCTAAGATTTCTAATGAAAGATTAGAATTTTTGGGAGATGTTATATTAGGTTTTGTAGTTAGTGTTGAACTGTATAGTCAGTTTTCAGATTCGGATGAGGGATATTTAACAAAAATTAGAAGTAAGATTGTTTGTGAAGAATCTTTTTCTTATGCTGCTAGAACATTTGGTTTAGGAAAATATCTTCTGTTAGGAAAAGGAGAAGATAATTTTGGTGGTAGAGATAGAAATAGTATCTTAGCCGATACTTTTGAGGCGCTTTTTGGCGCTTTGTACCTTGATGGAGGAATGGATATAGTTACTGAAATAGCTAATAAACATTTTTTTGATACAGTAGTTTATAAGATAAATAAAAATATTTTTATAAAAGATTATAAAAGTTATTTACAAGAATATTTTCATAAAAATTCAACAACTAAAATAGTTTATGATCTTGTAGCAGAAAGAGGCCCTGACCATAATAAGGAATTTGATATGTGTGTAAATATTGATGATAAAGTAATGGGTTATGGTACTGGTAAAAATAAAAAACAGGCAGAACAAAATGCTGCTAGAGATGCACTTGTAAAATCTGGAGCAATAAGTGAATAAATGTAATATAATTCCAATTTTTGTTCCACATTTAGGTTGCCCTCATGATTGTATTTTTTGTAATCAAAGAAAAATAACAAATTTTATTGATGCTCTTGATGAAATAGATATGCGTAAAAATATAGAAAAATATATTTCTTATTTTAAAAATAAAAATATTCCAATTGAGATTGCTTTTTATGGTGGAAGTTTTACCGGATTGGATAGAAATTTAATGATTAGTTATTTATCCATAGCAAAAGATTATATAGATAAGGGACTTGTCGATTCTATAAGATTATCAACTAGACCTGATTATATAAACAAAGAAATTTTGGAAGTTTTGGTAAAATACAATGTGAAAACTATTGAGCTTGGAATTCAGTCTATGACTCAAAGCACTTTAGATTTAAATAATAGGGGACATAATGTAGATTGTGTATATGAGGCATCTTCATTAATAAAAGAATATGGTATTAATTTAGGATTACAAATGATGGTAGGACTTTATGGTGATACTTTTGAAACTGTATTGAATACTGCTTTTAAATTATCTAAAATAAATCCTGACTTTGTAAGAGTATATCCTACATTAACCATAAAAGATACAGAATTGGAAAGACTTTATTATATGAAAAAATATATACCTATGAGTCTTGAAGATTCTATTTATTTATGTAAATATGTTTATATATTATTTGAATATTATAACATTCCTATAATAAGATTAGGGTTACAAAGTAGTGATAATATTTCAGAAGATGGAGATGTTGTTGCCGGACCTTATCATCCAGCTTTTAGGGAACTTGTTGAAAGTTCTATTTATAAAGATTTTATAGAATATTATATGAATATTTTAAATATAAAAAATGACTTAATTATTGAATGTAATAATTCTGAAGTTTCAAAGATTGTGGGAAACAAAAAATTAAATTTAAAATATTTTAAAGAAAAGTATAATATGAATATAAAAACAAAAACACATATTTTAGATAAAAATATTTTAAAATTAAATGGAAATATAATATATATGAATGATTTTGTTAATTATATTTTTGAAAAAGATATTTTGAGGAGAGTTAATGAGACTTAAAAGTATTGAAATAAATGGTTTTAAATCATTTGCTGATAAAATAAAGTTAGATTTTGAAACAAATATTACAGCTATAATAGGGCCTAATGGTAGTGGAAAAAGCAATGTTGCAGATGCTGTTAGATGGGTTTTGGGAGAACAGAGCGCTAAAACTCTTAGAGGTAGTAAGATGGAAGATGTTATTTTTTCTGGTACAGATAATAAGGTTAGAAAAAATTATTCAACTGTAAGTATAACTTTTGATAATTCAGATAATATGATACCTATTGATTTTAAAGAGGTAACTATTTCTAGAAAATTATATAGAACTGGTGAAAGCGAATATTTTATAAATAAATCTACCGTAAGATTAAAAGAAGTTAAGGAATTGTTTTTAGATACAGGGATAGGTAGAGAGGGATATTCTATAATCGGGCAAGGTAGAATTGAAGAAATTATTAACGGAAAGTCAGAAGATAGACGTGTTATTTTTGAAGAAGCATCAGGTATTTCTAAAATTAAATATCAAAAAAATGAATCTCAAAAAAAATTATTTAAAGCAAAAGATAATTTAACTAGGCTTAGAGATATAATTATACAAAATGAGCAGAGATTTGACTTTTTAAAGGGACAATCAGATAAGGCTAAAAGAGGTATTGCTCTTTTAGAAAATATTGAAAAGGCAGAATTTTCAAATTCATATAAAGATTATAATAATTTAAGTGTGAATTTTAATAAAATTTCAGAAACTTTAGAAATAAACAAGGAAGAATTATTTGATATAAATAAAGAATTTGAAACCGTAAAATTAAAAATTGCTCCACTTAAGGAAGAACTTGATAAGATTACAGATTTAGTTGAAATAAATTCTACTGATTTAAATAAAATTTCAAATAAAAAAAATGAAATCAAGAGTAAAAAAGATATTTTGATTGAAAGAAATAAATTTATAAAATTAAATAATGAGCAGTCATTAGATTTTAAAAAAGAATATACTGAAAGTTTAGAAAAAATAAATTCTGAAATTTCAGAAAAAGAAAAAGATATTTCAGGAAAGGAATTAATTTTAAAGCAATATATTTTTGATAAAAATAAAGTTAAAGATGAACTTACTAAAAATAGAGAGTTATTGAGCTCCAAAAATGAAGTTTTGGATAAATTGTCTTTAGAAAAATCTGAAATTGAAAATAATATAAATGATTTAGAAACTGAAAAAAGAGCAAATGAAATTATAAAAGATAATATACAAAAGAAAATAGAAGAAAATATCGAAGAAGTTTTTAAACTTAATACAGAAAAAGAAGAACTTGAAAAAATATTATCTGAAAATAAATTTCTTTTGGAATCTAATATTCAAAAAGTTGAAAATATAACTTTAGATATTTCAAAAACTGAATCCTTTTTAAATGATTTAGAAACAGAATATAATTTTTTAAACAGTCAAAATTCTAATGCAAACAATGAAATTTCTTATAAAAGTAAAGAACTTGCTATGTTAAAAAATTATATTAGAAATTATGAGGGATATGGTAAATCTGTTCAAGATTTATTTAAACTTTGTGATAAAGAAATTGAATTAAAGAAAATGATTTGTGGAACTCTTGGAGAGCTTATTTCTGTTGATGAAAAGTATAAAAAAGCAATAGATACAGTTCTATCTTCAAATCTTCAGGGAATTGTGGTTCATGATGATTTAGAAGCAAAAAAAATAATAGAAAAAATAAAGCTTAATAAGATTGGCAGACTTAATTTTTTTCCAATTTCAAAAATATTTTCTAAAAGAGAACATGGAAATATAACTGATGATTATATATTATCTTTTGCAAATGAAATAATAACTTGTGATGATGAATATAGAAATATTGTCAATTATTTTTTGTCTAACACTGTTATATGTGAAAATTTAGATATTGCATTAAAATTATCCAATAAATATAAAAATAAATTTAGAATTGTTACATTAGATGGTGATGTTATAAATAGTTGGGGTTCTATTTCCGGTGGATATAAGTCAAATAAAAATTCTTTTTCTGTAATTGGAAGAAAAAAACAATTAGAACAGACTTTATCTGAAATTAAAAATTTAGAAAATATTTTAAGTGAAAACTCAAATAAAATTTCTAAGATAAAGTTAAACGCTAATTCAAGTAAAGAAAAGTTGATTAATTTAAAAAACGAAAAAGATGATACTAACTTAAAAATTGATTCCTTGCAAAAATTAATTTATAAAAATGAGTTTGATATAAAAAATATTTTAGATAAAATTGATGAAATAAATAATTATAAGGAAAATCATAAGGAATTTAATTTAGATAAAGAAAAAGAATTGGATTCATTTGTTGAAAAAAATATTTTTATAGCTAATGAAATAAATAAAATAAATTCAGAAATTAATGAAATTAAAGATTCTATTTCAAAATTAGAAAAAGAAGAAATTGTCGTTATAAATAATTTAGATTCAGTTGAAAGAGATATAAATCTTTTGTTAAATTCAAAGAATATTTTATTAGAAAATAAGATTTCTACTGAAGATAAATTAAAATTAAAAGAAAATGAGTTATTAGATTTAGAAACTCAATTCAAAAACAATTTAATTGAAATAGACAATATAGAAAAATTAGTTATAGATTTAGATTTCAGTATTGATGAATTGAGAAAATCAATAGCATATAATACTGATTTAAAGAAAAAATTAGTATCAGATAATGAAGAAGTTTCAAAAAAACATAATGAATTAAATGAAAAATCTTTAACTCTAGAAAAAGATATTGAAAAAAATGAATTAAGAATTTCTAATTTGAAGGAACAATTTTCTTCTTTGATAAATAGACTTTGTGAGGAATATTCTTTAACTTTAGAAGAATGTGAGAAAAAGATGGAGTTATACAAAGAAGAGCATTTTTCTAAAGATGAATTGAAGAAATTAAAAGAAAATTTAAGAGAACTTGGCTCTTTTAGTTACGATTCAATAGAAGAATTTGAAAAAGTTAAAACTGAGTTGGAATTTCAAAAGAGTCAAGAAATTGATTTACAAAATTCTATTGAAGATATAAATAAAATTATATTAAAATTAGAAAATACAATGAAAAAAACTTTCGTTGATGAATTTAAAAATATTAATGAAAAGTTTTCTAATATTTTTAAAATTCTTTTCAACGGAGGAGAGGCAAGACTTGAGCTTGATAGTGATGATATTTTAAATTGTGGAATAGATATTATTGCAAAACCGGTTGGTAAAAAAATGCAGACATTATCTTTAATGTCTGGTGGAGAAAAATCATTGACAGCAGTAGCATTATTATTTGCAATCTTTGAAACAAGGCCATCTCCTTTCTGTATTTTAGACGAAGTTGATGCTGCACTAGATGATTCAAATATTTTAAGATATGTTGAATATTTGAAAAACTTCTTAACTGAAACTCAATTTATAATGATAACTCATAGAAAGCCTACTATGGAAATGGCAGATATGATTTATGGGGTAACTATGGAGCAAAAAGGTATTAGTAAAATTGTTTCTATGACATTTAATGAGGGAGAATAGTATGTTTAATTTTTTTGGAAGTAAAAAAGAAGAAAATACAAATGAAGAAATTGTTGAAAAAAAACAAGGTTTCTTTGAAAGATTAAAAAACGGATTGACTAATACTAGAAATAATTTGTCTAGTAAAATTGATAAGTTACTATCTATGTCAACTAAAATTGACGAGGATTTATTTGAAGAATTAGAATATATTTTAGTTTCAGCAGACATTGGTGCTAATGTAACTATGGAACTAATTGATGATTTAAAAGATATTGTAAGAAGTGAAAGAATGACTGAGCCAGTTCAAATAAAGGAAAAATTAATTGAACTGATGAATAAAAAATTATCAGAAAAGGAATTAAATCATAATTTCAATATAGTAGAAGGTATGCCTACAATTATACTTGTAGTTGGAGTTAATGGAGTTGGGAAAACAACTTCCATTGGAAAACTTGCAAATAAATTCAAATCAAAAGGAAAAAATGTTATGCTGGTTGCAGCGGATACTTTTAGGGCTGCTGCTACTGAACAACTAACTGAATGGGCAAATAGAGCAGGAGTTCCTATTGTTTCAAATGAAGAAGGTGCTGACCCTGCATCAGTGGTTTTTGACGGAATTCAAAGTGCAAAAAGTAAAAATATAGACGTGTTGATTTGTGATACTGCAGGCAGACTTCATAACAAAAAGAATTTGATGAATGAATTAAATAAAATTACTAGAGTAATAGATAGAGAATTTTCTAATGCTAATAAAGAAGTCACTCTTGTTCTCGATGCTACAACTGGACAAAATGCCATTGTTCAAGCGAAAGAATTTAGAGATACGGCAAATATTGACGGTGTAATACTTACTAAATTAGATGGGACGGCAAAGGGTGGAGTTGTTTTTACAATTCAACTTGAAATGGGAATCCCTGTAAAACAAATTGGTATCGGTGAACAAATAGATGATTTACAAGATTATAATGATGAAGATTTTGTAAATGCAATTTTTAGATAGTTTTTAAAATTAACGTTGAAATATACGTTAATTTTTTTTGAAAAATTTTGTTGTTTATTTATAAATATAGTGATAGAATTGTAGTATAATTTTGCGTTTTGGAGGAAATAATATGAATAAAATATATGATGCAATACTAGGGCTTGTTATAGGAGATGCATTAGGTGTTCCTTATGAATTTAAAGATAGAAATAGTTTTGAATGTACAGATATGGTTGGATATGGTACATATAACCAACCTAAAGGAACTTGGTCTGATGATAGCTCTATGACTTTAGCTACGATTGAAAGTATATCGAGATTAGGGAAAGTTGATATAGAAGATATAGCCAATAATTTTATCAAATGGTTATACTACGGAGAATTTACACCTTATGGAGAAGTTTTTGGTGTTGGAAGTACAACTAAAATTGCATTAGATAGATATTATAAAGAAAAAATATCTGTTAAAAAATGTGGGCTTGATGATTTTTATTCTAATGGTAATGGTTCACTAATGCGCATATTACCTTTAGCATTTTTAGAATGTAAAACTGAAGATATTATTTCTGTTTCCAGTATAACTCATGCAAATAAAATTTCTTGTAATGCTTGTATAGTTTACATAAATATTGCAAAAAATCTAATAAACGGTTTAGATATTATTACATCAATAAAAGATTCTTTTGAATATATAAATATTCCTGAACTTGAAAGGTTAAAAAATATTGAAGATTTAAAACTTAATGATATAAAAAGTAGTGGATATGTAATAAACACTTTAGAAGCTGTGATTTGGTGTTTAATTAATACTACAAGCTATAAAGAATGTATCTTAACAGCTGTTAATTTAGGAGAAGATACTGATACTATTTCTGCTATTGTTGGAGGATTAGCGGGAATATATTATGGAAGAAATAGTGAAAATGGAATTCCAAAAGAATGGGTAAATAATATTGCTAGAAAAGAGTGGATAAAAAGTTTATGTACTAAATGTTTTGAAAGATTAAATATGTAAATTATATGATAAAAAATTTTAAAAAACTATTGACAAATATGTATTTAATGGTATAATAATAAGGTCAAGAAAAAAACTTGACCCATTTAAGAGGTGATTATGGAAAAAATAGTTGAGATAGCAGTTCTATTTGATTATTATGGTAAACTTCTTAGCGATAAGCAATATAATGTTGTTGACCAATATTGTAATGAAGATTTATCTCTTAGAGAAATTGCTGAGTTAAATGGAATTTCTAAACAAGGTATATCAGATATTTTAAGCAGAGCAGAAAAAAAATTAAAGTTTTATGAAGATGAGTTAAAATTAATTTCTAAATTTGAAAAAATAAATTCTAATTTAAGAGAAATTAATAAGTTAATTGAGGATTCTAAAAATAAAAATTCTGATTTGTCTAATATTCTTGATATTATTCAAAAGAAAAATAATGAAATTATCGAAAATGATTTATAGGAAGTGATAGGAATGATATTTGAGAATTTATCTGAAAAACTTCAAGGAGCTTTAAATAAGTTAAGAGGCAAGGGAAAATTATCCGAAAAAGATGTAGATCTTGCTATGAGAGAAGTTAAACTTGCACTTTTAGAATCAGATGTAAATTTTAAGGTTGTAAAACAATTCATAAATAATGTAAAAGAAAGAGCTATTGGTAAGGAAGTAATGGAGAGTTTGACTCCGGCACAACAAGTTATTAAGATAGTAAATGAAGAACTTACTGCTCTTATGGGGAAAAAGGAAGAAAAAATTCAAATTGATTCTAATCCTCCAACTATTATTATGCTTTGTGGATTACAAGGTGCTGGTAAAACTACACATGCAGGAAAACTTGCTAAGTATTTTTTAAAGCAAAATAAAAGACCGTTACTAGTAGCATGTGATGTTTACAGACCTGCGGCTATAAAGCAATTACAGGTAGTTGGGAAATCAGTTGATGTTCCCGTATTTACTATTGATGATTGCAAAGATGTTACTAAAATAGCTAATGAATCTATAAAATTTGCAAATTCTAATTCTAAAGATATAGTTATATTAGACACAGCTGGTAGATTGCACATAGATGACGTTTTAATGGATGAATTGAAGGCTATAAAGGATTCAGTTAAACCTATTGAAATTCTGTTGGTAGTAGATTCTATGACAGGACAAGATGCAGTTAATGTTGCAGAAAGTTTTAACAACGAATTAGATATCACCGGTGTAATAATGACTAAGTTAGATGGTGATGCTAGAGGTGGAGCTGCTTTATCTATAAAAGCAATTACTAACAAACCTATTAAATTTATTGGTGTTGGAGAAAAGTTGGATGATTTAGAACAATTTTATCCTGATAGAATGGCATCAAGAATTTTAGGAATGGGCGATATTTTATCTATGATAGATAAAGTTCAAAAGCAATTTGATTTAAAGCAAACTAAAGAGCTTGAAGAAAAAATTAGAAAACAAAGTTTTACATTAGATGACTTTTTAACTCAGATGAGGCAAGTTAGAAATATGGGTCCATTACAAGATTTACTTGCGATGATGCCGGGTGTTAATTCTAAAATGTTAAAAGATGTAAATGTTGATGAAAAAGAACTTGATAAAATTGAAGCTATGATTTTATCAATGACAAAAAAAGAAAGAGAAAATCCAGATATCCTTGATAATTCAAGAAAGCAAAGAATTGTTAAAGGTTCTGGTACAAGTATTACAAATCTTAATAAATTGATTAAGCAATTTAAAGATAGTAAAAAGATGATGAAAAAAATGCAAGAAATGACTAAAGGAGCTAAGAAAAAAGGGAAATTTGGTTTACCTTTTTTTAAATAAATTTTAAGGAGGACAATATGGCAGTTAAAATTAGATTAAAAAGAATGGGTTCAAAGAAAAAACCATTTTATAGAATAGTTGTTGCCGATTCAAGAGCACCAAGAGATGGTAAATTTATCGAAGAAATTGGATATTATAATCCATTAACAGAATCAAAAGAAATTAAGGTTGATGCTGAAAAGGTAAATGCTTGGATTAAAAACGGAGCAAAACCAACTGATACTGTAAATAGATTGTTTAAAAACAATAACATATATTCTGAAAATAAATAAGGATTATATCTATGAAAGAATTAGTTGAATTTATAGTAAAGTCTTTAGTTGATAATCCTGATAATTTAGTTATTACAACTGAGCAAGAAGGAGATTTAGTAAAGATTTTTATTAAAGCAGACGAAAATGATATTGGTAAAATTATAGGAAAGCAAGGGAAAATTGCTAAGGCTATAAGAACAATAGTTAGGTCTTCTGCTATGAAGTTAGGTAAAAAGGTAATAGTAGAAATAAATTAGTATTATGGAATTTATAGAAGTAGCTAAAATTATAAATGTTCACGGAATAAAAGGGACTGTAAAAATATATTCATTAACTTCCAATATAGAAAGATTTAAAGCTGATTGTAAATTTTATATTGATAAGAAAATAGCAGTTACTATAAAATCTGTTAGAGAATTAAGTTCTGAACTGGCTTTATTAACTTTTAATGAGTATGACAATATTAATCAAGTTTTAGAATTCAAAAATAAAGGACTTTTCGTTGAAGAAAGTGATTTATTAGAACTTCCAGACAATGAGTTTTATATATATAAACTCATAGGAATGGATGTTTACAATCAAGATGATAAGTTTATTGGCAAAATAAAAGATGTCTTAACTACATTAGCTAATGATGTGTATGATGTTGATTATAATGGAAAAAGTGTTTATATTCCAGCTGTTAAAGAATTTGTAAAAAAAGTTGATATGGAAAACTTTATAATAAAAGTAAATACAATAGATGGTATGTTAGATGATTAAAATTACAATTTTAACTTTATTTCCAGAATTTATTGATTCAATTAGAAATTATGGTGTTTTAGGAAAAGCCATTGAAAAAGGTATTATTGAACTTGAAGTTTTAAATATAAGAGATTTTTCTAAAGATAAACATAATAAAGTTGATGATGAAATTTATGGTGGTGGTGCTGGTATGCTTATGGCTGTTCAACCAGTTTTTGATGCTATAAATTTCAGTAAAAAAGATAATTCAAAAGTTTTGTTTCTTTCTCCACAAGGAGAAGTTTTAACACAAAATAAATGTAAAGAATTATCTAAAAATGAACATTTAATATTTTTATGTGGACATTATGAAGGCATTGACTCTAGAATTATAAACAATTTTGTGGATGAAGAAATTTCTGTGGGGGATTATGTTGTAACTGGTGGTGAAATTCCTGCTATGTTACTTATGGATGCTATTTGTAGAATGGTTGATGGAGTATTGGGAAATTCTGAAAGTGCACCTACTGACTCTCATTATAATTCATTGTTACAATATGATGTTTTTACAAGGCCTAGAGATTTCAATGGATTAAAAGTTCCAGAAGTTTTGCTTAGTGGGAATCATAAAGAAATTGAAAAATGGAGAGAAAAGTCTTCATTAGAAAATACTAAGAAAAAAAGACCTGACTTATATGAAAAATATATTTTGAAGAAAGAATAGGGTGCTCCTCTGATTTTAGATAGAAATTTAAGAGCATTGATATTAGGAGGAATCGTTGTGGATATAATAAAACAAATTGAAAACGAACAATTAAGACAAGAAAAATTTGATTTCAATGTTGGTGATACTGTTATTATCGGATATAAAATCAAAGAAGGTAATAGAGAAAGAGTTCAAGCTTTTGAAGGAACAGTAATTAAGATTCAAGGTAAAGGTTCAAGAGCAACTTTTACAGTAAGAAGAGTATTACAAGGAGTTGGAGTTGAAAGAACTTTCCCAATTCATTCACCAAGAATTGAAAGCTTAAAGGTAGTTAGACGTGGTAAAGTAAGACGTGCGAAATTATACTACTTAAGAGATAGAGTGGGTAAAGCTGCTAAAGTTAAAGAATTAAAGAAATACTAAAATTTAAGTACCTCGATTTTTTCGAGGTACTAATTTTATAGAAATGAGGAAAATATGGATTTATTTAAAATGAATTACAATTTATTTTCTAAATCATCAAAGCCATTAGCTGAAAGAATGAGGCCTGAAAATTTATCTAGCTTTGTTGGACAAGATAATATAATAAAAAATAATTCTGTGCTAAAAAATATGATTAAAAATAATAAATTTGCATCAATTATACTTTATGGACCACCTGGAAGTGGTAAAACTTCTCTTGCAAATATTATTTCTCATAGTACTGATAATTTTTTTGTTAAGATTTCTGCAGTTACTTCTGGAACTAAAGAAGTAAAAGATATTGTTGAGCTTGCAAAAGATAACTTATCAATGTATAATAAAAAGACCATATTATTTATAGATGAGATACATAGATTTAATAAAATGCAACAAGATTTTTTACTTGAATATGTTGAAAATGGAGATATAATTTTCATAGGGGCTACTACAGAAAATCCTGCTTATGAAGTTAATAGTGCTTTATTATCAAGGGTTATAGTTTTTGAACTAAAAACTCTCGCATTTGATGAATTAAAAAATATAATTGATAATGCTATTTTAAATGATGAATTATTAAAAAATAAAACAATATCTTATACAGAAGATGGTATTAATTATTTAATAAAAATGTCAAATGGAGATGCAAGGACTGCTTTGAATTATTTAGAGCTCATTGTTGACAATATTGAAGAAGATAAAAAAGTTATTTCTGAAGATGTAATAAAAACTATATTTGATAAAGTCAAAGTTTATTATGATAAAAATTCGGATAAACATTATAATTTTATATCTGCATTTATAAAGTCTATGAGAGTTGGTGATGCTGATGCCGTTGTTTATTATTTGGCATCTATGTTAATTGCTGGAGAAGATATAAATTTTATTGCAAGAAGAATGATTATTTTTGCATCAGAAGATATAGGAAATGCAAATCCAGATGCACTTGTTTTAGCTAATGCTTGTGCTGAATCTGTTAGAAAAATTGGTATGCCTGAGGCTAGGATAATCTTATCGCAATGCGCAATATATCTTGCTTGTAGTGAAAAAAGTAATAGGTCATATATTGCTATAAATGATGCGTTAAAATATATTAGAGAAAATGGACTTGAAGAAGTTCCTGATTTTTTAAAAAGTGGTAGAACTATTTCAAAGAAAAATGAGGAATATAAATATCCTCATGATTACGAAAATATGCATACAGGTCAAGAATATTTACCTGAAAAAGTTAAAAATTTAAAATTTTATAATCCTAAAAATATTGGATATGAAAAAAATTTTATTGATAAATTAAAGGAGGAATAGTATGTTTTTATTAAAAGATATTTTTGCAAATGAAAAAGATTTTATTAACAAAGAAGTTGAAGTGGCAGGTTGGATTAAGAAT
>UMJL01063986.1_pt1 | contig 30145 bp, 27 predicted proteins | sample 1966071 | NCBI WGS metagenome assembly UMJL01 (sample SAMEA4836148, study PRJEB28245) | human gut metagenome | biome: gut microbiome; material: fecal sample | place: Denmark | collected 2008
GGAAAATCATCGCTCAGACGATTGAAATACGGTCTCAAGGCAGCTCGTAGAGCTCCGCAGTTCAGCAAGCGTTAATCGGGATTACCCAAGAGATAACCGAACAGTTATTGAAATTGCAGGCAAACCCTGGAAACATCACGTTTCCGGGGTTTTTCTTTTCGCCCTGGAAACGCGGTGGAATGGGGGAAAACCGGGTGAAAATCACCGGATTAGCAGCGCGTTTGTAACACGTTTGCAACAAAAATATCTTTACTCAAGAGTCCTGTTTATGGCGTCAATCAGGATCCGTACATCCAGATGGGTGTAGACCTTTTCAGTCAGTGTCATGGCTCCGGAATGCCCCACAATTTTCTTGATGACCGTTTCCTGCACACCGGCTTCGGACAACATGGAGATACAGGTGTGGCGGGTGCAGTGCGGTGTCCGCTGGATACCGATCTGCTCCATCAGGGGTGTCCAGTAACTGTCAAAGTAGTTGCGGTACTTGAACGGTTTTCCGTCTTCTGTATGGAGAAGATATTCACATTCCGGGCAGGAGTTGTACCAGTTCCGGTAGAACGGGAGCAGCTTGTCGGCAATGGGCACTTTCCGGATACCGTTTTCTGTTTTGCTGTCGATCACATCAAAATACTGCTCATCCAGGTGTACATTTACTTTTTTCAGGGACAGGAATTCGGAAATCCGGGTGCCGTTATAGAGCAGCATGAGGACAATCTGGTAATACTTATCATCCTGCATGGTCCAGATCCTGTCGATCTCTTCCCTGGGAAATTTGTTCCTGCTGTGTTTGTTCGGGTTCCGGTCTTTGTACTGCACGATATCCACGTAGGTGGAATAATCTTTGTTGCAGATATCATTCTTCAGGGCAAATCCGTACAGCTGGTTAAACAGGATCTTTACTTTCTTCAGTGTCGGATAATTTTTGCCGCAGGTATCGATCACCTGCTGAAGATCCGCCAGTTTCAGGTCTTTGAAAACCCGGTGGTAAAGGAGGGTACAGGCCTTGTAGGAGGCTGTGTATCCTTTTACATTGCTTTCAGATACGGTCGGATATTTCTTCTTTGACCATTCTTCGTACACCTCGGAAAAAGTCATTTTTGCGGCTTTCGTATCATAAGGATTATGATTATAATCAGCCAGCATCTCCAGCCCTTCGGATTTTGTCCGGGCATAGCCGATGATAATATATTCTGCAATCTTCTTTTCTTTTACGGGATCGATCCGGTATCCTGTTGTCTTGCGGACCATATATGGTTTTCTCCGTTTTCCGGATAATTTCACTACACTTCCGTAGCCGTTTGGTAATTTCATTCAGTCATTGCTCCTTTCCTTTGAAGGACTTATGATCTGAACTGCTCCTTTAAAAAGGCGTTCCGGCGGCTGATGCGCTCTTCCTCTGTCAGTTCTTCCGTTTCCGTTTCGGATAACGGGACAGCTGCATAGTAGGCCAGTGTCTTGTCTTTCCAGTCCTGATAGGAACTGGCAGAATGGCCATATGCAGCATATTCCTCTCTGTTTTCCCTGAATTCTTCCAGGAATAAACACATATCTGCATTTTCAGAGGACGACAGGTCTTTGCCGTTGAAGGTAATGGAGCACTCCCAGCGGTCGTGTTCCGGCGGACGTTTCACATCAATCCGGAAGCCGAGCTCCCGGATCTGATCCAGCTGGAAGAGAAACTGCATGACGTCTGCCATATTGGTCAGCGGCTTCTCCTGCGTGTCATAGCCGGTCAGATAAGTAGAAGTGGTGTCCAGTACCCCGGCAAGTTCGTTGATCATGGCGAGCGATACTTCAATCTCTCCGCTTTCGTATTTCTGGATTGTGCGGAGGGATTTGCCAAGTGCGGCTGCCAGCTGCGTCTGATTCATGCCTTTTTGTTTTCGGGCAGTCCGGATTCTCAGTCCGATCTGTTTCGTATCATGTTTCATGATTGAATTCACCTCTCTTTCGTCCATCTTATCATATTAAAATACGAATTACAAGTGCGGATTTTTAGAAATATATCTTGACGCACGCAATTTTAATGCGTATAATAAAATACGAACTAATAGTGCGGTTCGCGTGTAGAGAAAGGAAATAGCAAGAATAAAAGTGCACTAAAAATACGGATATCGAATCCGGAAGGAGGTGAAGATAATGGAAAAGAAAATGTATGTGGAGCTGCCGCCGTTTACAGGCAGAAATGTTCCGATCAAAGAGATCGCCCGGGCAATGGGAAAAGATCCTCATTATGTGAGGCTTGCCATCCAGCAGGGTGTCGTCAAGTTCGGTGTGGCGATGAAAGTGGGGGACGCCAGCGAATTCAGTTATTACTGCCCGGACCGTAAAGTCTGGGAAGAAACCGGATACTTCCGGGATGTGACAAAAGAAAAAGCCCATGCATGATCGCACGGGCAAATTCTCCAGAGGTATTGCTACACTCTGACCTAGCAACTCAAGTATAGCAAATACCTCTGCGAGATACAATGAAAAATTTCAGCAGAGGAGGTTATAAGTGAATATATTTCAGGAAGTAAAATCATACGTTACCGCAAGGCAGGCGGCGGAGCAGTACGGGATCCGGGTCGGCAGGAACCAGATGGCATGCTGTCCGTTTCATGACGATCATCATCCCAGCATGAAAATTGATACTAATTATTACTGTTTTGCCTGCGGAGCAAAAGGAGATGTGATCGGGTTGACCGCAGGGCTGTTTGGTCTGTCGCCTTACGAAGCGGCCAGCAAACTGATCGCAGATTTTCAGCTGCCGTTGACAGCAGAGAAGTGTCAGGAAAGACGAAAAAAATACAGAAACAGGAATCCGGTTTCTGTCAAAGAGAAGATGACAGACTGGCACCGGCATGCGGTAAAAGTCCTGACCGACTATCTGTCATGGATCCGGTTCTGGAAACGGTTCTACGGATTGGAACCGGACGCCTTTGAGCAGGAACAATTTCTGGAGGCGTTGGAAAACGAGAGGAAGATCAATGATTATCTGGATATTCTTCTGGCCGGAAGCGGAGAAGAAATTGCAGAATTCTTTATCTGTAAGCGGAAGGAGGTGGCGGAGATTGAGCAGCATGTGGAACGATATCAGCGAAGAGTCCATGCGGAAATTAAAGCGTATTGCAGAAAATGAAATGCTGACTCAGGAAGAAATCCGGGAGAACCTGGACGTGACAGAGAAAGGCAAGATCCGTCAGTCGATCCAGAACTGCAAATATGCGCTGGAGCATGATCCGTATCTGCAGGGAGCAATTTGCAGAAATGAAATGACCTGCCAGATCGATATTATGAAAAAGGTTCCATGGAAACGCCGGGGCGTCCAGATGACGGATACGGATATGAACAATCTGTCCCTTTATCTGGAAAAGAATTACGGATTGACCAGTGACAGGGTGATCGCCAAGGCGGTGGATATTGTGGCAAACGATAACAGCTTCCATCCCATTATTGATCTGCTGGAAAGCCTGACCTGGGACGGAACGCCGAGGATTCACAACATGCTCAACCATTTCTTCGGGGCGTCTGATCCGGAGTATTCCGGTGAGATCATGAAAATGCATATGCTGGCGGCCATCAGCCGTCTGTATGACCCGGGGAAGAAATATGATATCATGCTCTGTCTGGTGGGCGGACAGGGAACCGGGAAATCTACATTTTTCAAATATCTGGCGATCCGGGATGAATGGTTTACCGATGATGTGAAACGTTTAGACGATAAGCGGGTTTATGAGTATCTGCAGGGACACTGGATCGTGGAAATGTCAGAAATGAACGCGGTGGCCAATGCCAGGAGTATTGAGGAAACAAAATCATTCCTGAGCAGACAGAAGGACACCTATCGGATCCCTTATGAGAGACGGGCAGAAGACCGGTACCGGCAGTGTGTATTCTGCGGAACTTCCAATGATCTTGCATTCCTGCCCTTTGACAGGACAGGTAACCGCCGGTTCGGACCGGTCAGAGTATGCCCGGAAAAAGCAGAAACGACCATTTACAGTAATGAGAAAGAGTCCAGGGAATACATCCTGCAGGCATGGGCGGAAGCCATGGAGATCTACCGCAGCGGAGATTTTTCCCTCACATTCTCGCCGGATATGGAAGATTATGTGAAAGCACACCAGAAAGAGTTTATGCCGGAAGATACCCAGACGGGCATGATCCAGGCGTTCCTGGACCGTTATGAGGAAGACTATGTATGTTCTACCATTATTTATCAGGAAGTGTTCCACCATGAAGGGATGGTGCCGAAATGGCAGTCCAAAGAGATTGGCGACCTGATGGATAATGAGATCATCGGATGGGAAAAACACGGGACACACCGGTTCCCGGGAAGCCTTGGAACTCAGCGTTCCTGGAAACGGATCCATCCGAAAAAAGACGGGGACGGCTTTATAAATATAGATGAAAATACAGAGCTGCCCTTTGAATAAAAGATAACTTTTAAAATGTTTTGAGCCTTGTTTACAAAAGTTTGTTTACACAAAAATGAGAAATCTGTAAACAAGAACCTGTAAACAGGATGAAAAAAACTTTGAAAGTTAAAAACCAGAGAAAAGGAAACATCCCGGATACGGGCATAAAATAACAGGCGGATACGCCGGAAACCAAGCCCTCGGCGCTTGAGAGCGAAATACACCCATCGCGCAGATCTGAAGATCTGCACTCTGTGTATTTCGCGACTGCGTCGGGCCGGGACGCCCCGCAGGGCGGATCAGAACCGAAAGACCGGTTCATTTCTGACGTACCACCGCCGGAAAGGAGATGTATGGCAAATGGAAAGAATTGTTTTATCCAGACGGTCAAGCTGCCTCACGTCCGGGGCAGGGTACGTTATATCTCGGATCCAAAGCGGCAGGAAAATCTGTATGCTGCCTATACCAGTGCGGATCCGAAATTCTGGCAGTATCTGTCAAAGGAGAATCAGGCGGATTTTGCCAGAAGCGGAACGGAAGGAAAATGTATTGAGGCCAGGGAAATGATCATCATGCTGCCGCCTGGCCTGATCCATTATGATCATGACACGCTGCTGAAATATTTTACTGCGAAATTTGTGGAACGGTACGGCGTGGCTGTGGCAAGCGCCCTTCACCACAATAAACGGAAAACCAATCTTCATATCCATCTTATTTTTTCAGAGAGAAAAGCTTATGATGAGCCGGTGGAGAAGATCGCTTTAAGAAATATGTTTTACGATGAAACGGGGAAACATGTCCGGACGAAGAAAGAAATCCTGGATGAAAATGGAGAAATCCGTTCCGGCTGCAGGATCATCAAAAAAGGAGAGGTTTACGAAAAGCATTTCTTCCAGCCGAAGAATCCGGAATTCAAGTCGAAAAAATTTACAGAGGATATGAAATATTTCTATACGGATCTGATCAATGGACTGGTGCAGGATCCGGCGGAGAAACTGAAGGTGTTTGATAAGAACAGTCCGTATCTGCCAACCAGAAAAATCGGGAAGAACAATCCGAAAGCAGAGGAGATACGGATCGATAATTATCTCCGGCAGGAGTGGAACAACATGGTAGACCGGGCAGTAGTGGAAGGCGTGACCGAAGAGGAACTGCGCTTTGCAAAGAAAAAAGAGCTCACAGATCCGGCGGCAGAATCCATCCGAAGGTCAGGGTGGAAACCGGAGATTTTTCGGACGATCCTGCAAAAGGCGATTGGAAAGCTACGGGGCTTTATCCAGTATATCAAAGAACTCCGGAATGCAGAATATGACAAGAATGGACAGCCAATATTTCACCGTGACCTGAAATTTGATGTGACGCCGGCGCCGCTGCCGGAGATCGCAAAAGGGAAAAGACCATCTTCAGCAGCGCAGGAAGCAGAAGTAATGAGGCTGGATAACATTCTGCAGAAGATGAAGAAAGCAGAGCAGAGGATCTATGCTGTCGAGAAAGTTCTGATCCGGCTGGAGAAAGAACGGCAGAATATTGACGGGAAATGGTTTCACGGAAAAGAAAAGAAGGAGCTGGATCAGAAGATTGCCGGAAAACAGCAGGAACTGAAAAAAGCGAAGGCTACACTCGCCGGAATACCTGGACTGCATGGATATGAAAATGCGTTGGCAGTGAAAAAAGCATATACATCTGCAACGAAGGAACTGGATAAAATCCGTAACAGGCAGAAAGAATGGGATCAGAAAAGTGTTCCGGAAAAACAGTATCTGGTGATCCGAAGTAATAAGCCGGAACAGAGGGCAGAGCGGCAAAGTGTACTGGAGCAGCTGGATAAAAGGAAAAGGGAGATGGAAAAGAGGCAGCGAACAAAGAAACGGGGATATGACAGAGATTGTCTGTAAAAAAATGTTCACAGGAAAAGCAACCGTTTTATGCCGGAGAGCTACGGTTGCTTTTTTCTAAACTGATATGAATTTGGACTGATCGCCTGTGAACGGGAGTGAACCTGTCCACAGATCGATAAATGGCAGATGGACTGCCAGATGGTCTACACCAGTCCGCTAAAAAATTCAGATATATCAGCGCTGAAAATTTTGCTGAGAGCAACAAGCTCACTGACTTTAATGTTCATCCGGTTGGTTTCAATTTTTGCATAGGTGCTTTTGGATATTTCAATTCCCATGAGCTGAAGGCGGGCGATCACCTGATCCTGCGTCATGTTTGAAGCTTTTCTTAATCGTTGGATGTTATGTCCGATATCCATATCCGGTCTGAGTTTCTGCATATCTGTACAACTCCTGAAAATTCGTAATAAAGAAATATATCTTGATTGTATGCAGTATTGAGATTATAATGTTTCGTAATAAAGAAATGTTTCGCAATAGAGAAAGGATGGAATAACATGAATGTAGATAAAATATTTGAGAGAGCAACAATCAGGGGAGTTGCGGATTATCTTCTGTTTGGCCTGGGACCGGATGAAGATGACAGGAGTTATGAGGAACGGCTGGATGAGATTTATATGAGATTTGAAAAGACTGTGGGAAAGTATGATGAAAACCCGACTTCAGAACTGCTGGATCTGTGTAATGAACTCAGCAGCGAGACGGCCAGTGTGTATACGGAAATAGGGCTGCAGGCGGGCATACTGCTGATGATGGATATGATCGGGAATATGAATCAAGAGAAAGAAAACAACGATTAAGATGGAATGATAAATGGGAGCATGCAACAGATGCCTGTACATGCTCCCATATTAGGAAGAATTACATATCTGAATCTTCATCGTTGATTTCTGCCAAAGTATTGTCCCAAATAGTTTCTTCTATAACTTGGAGGCATTCATCGGTGTGCTTTTTAATATCGCTCCCCCAAAAATGAATAACAGTATATCCAAGGAAGAGAAGTTTTTATCATTTTCCGAATCTCTTGCACGGTTCCGTTCTATCTTCTTAATCCAGTAATCAGGATTATTTCCCTTTTCAAGCCGTAGTTTCAGGTATTCCCAGTCCTTCCCGTGAAAAAATTCACTGTCGCAAAAAATAGCGATTTTATATTTGGTAAGTACGATATCTGGAGATCCCGGGAGCGATTTGTAATTTTTACGGTATCGGTATCCCTTATGCCATAATGCTTTGCGAAGCTGAATCTCAATAGAAGTATCCTTGCTATGAATTTTACTCATGTTTTTCGAAATAGTTTTGGCATCTCGCAACATATGAACCAATTCCTTTCATAGAAAGTTAGATTATACAAAATATAGTAGTATTATCATATCAAAGTGCTTATTATTCTACAAGAATAAAAATATTTCTAAGAACCCAAGAAGGAGATTATCTAACGATATGGTGAGAAAAGGATTGAATGGATAGTTGTTCTATGATAATATTATTTCCATAAGTGATGGTGTTTAGGAGGAAGAGGAATGTCTATTTGTTATGATAGATTATGGAAGCTGCTAATAGATAAAAAAATGAATAAGACAGAGTTGAAGGAGGCGTCTGGAATCAGCTTTAATGTTTTAGCAAGACTAGGGAAAAATGAGCCGGTTTCATTTGAAACGATAGAAAAAATATGCTTTACCTTGAACTGTAATATAGAGGATGTTATAGAAATCAAGCGTAATACTGATAATGAAAGTGCTAAAAGCAAATATACAACAATAGAACTTTTTGCTGGAGCTGGTGGACTTGCATTGGGAATCGAAAAAGCAGGCTTTGAAACATTGGGGCTTGTAGAGTTTGATAAAGATGCAGCAGACTCTTTGAAAATTAACCGGCCTAATTGGCGTGTTATTAATGATGATATTGCAAATATTTCTTGCTTGGATTTGGAGGAATATTTTGGATTGAAGAAAGGCGAGTTGGATCTTTTATCTGGTGGAGCACCGTGCCAGGCATTTTCCTATGCTGGAAAGAGGCTTGGCCTTGAGGATGCAAGAGGAACACTATTCTATCATTATGCTACCTTTTTACAGAAACTACAGCCTAAAATGTTTTTGTTTGAAAACGTACGAGGGTTGTTGACTCACGATAAAGGAAGAACATATACAACGATTACGAATATTTTTGAACAAGCAGGATACTCCATTCAGAAAAAGGTGTTAAATGCATGGGATTATGGAGTTCCTCAAAAAAGAGAAAGACTTATTACAATAGGAATCAGGAAGGATCTGTTGGACTGCGTTACGTTTGCGTTTCCTAAAGAACATGATTATAAACCGGTATTACGAGATGTTTTGCTGGATTGCCCCGAAGGACCAGGGGTTCCTTATGGAGAAAGCAAGAGGAAAATATTTGAACTTGTTCCACCTGGAGGCTATTGGAGAGATATTGATCCTAAAATTGCAAAGGAATACATGAAAAGTTGTTGGGATATGGAGGGAGGACGAACTGGGATATTGCGAAGAATGAGCCTCGACGAGCCGTCTTTAACTGTTCTTACTTCTCCTTCTCAAAAGCAAACAGAAAGGTGTCACCCGTTGGAAGCTAGGCCATTTACTGTTCGCGAAAATGCCAGATGTCAGACGTTTCCAGATGATTGGCAGTTTTGTGGAAATGTTCATTCACAGTATAAACAAGTTGGAAATGCAGTACCGGTTAATTTAGCCTATGATATTGCAATAGAAATACATAGATCTTTGGAGGCGATTAAATGATGGGATGGAATCTTGATTTTATAACGGAAGAACAATTTAAATGCCATGTTCGTGCAACTATTATGAAGTATGGCGAGAAACTGGAATCGTATGATTTAAAAAGATTCAATAGCAATCTGATTGATCCAATTAAGCTGATTTTTGATAAATCAGTGTATCGGACAAGTTGGGAGGAGATTGTCAATAATGAAATATTCCGACAGAGAGATAAATCCAGCAATAATGATATTGGTTACTTCCACCAGAATATTTTTTCCTACTTTAAGGGCTGTGAAGTTCCACAAGCTGGGTGGGATGTGATATATAGAAATCCGGAAGGGATACAAATGCCTGACGGAGACATTGTACATACGATTTATGTGGAAATGAAAAATAAGCATAATACAATGAATTCCGCATCTTCTGCAAAAACTTATATAAAGATGCAAGGACAGATTCTAGAAGATGATGATTGTGCTTGCTTTTTAGTAGAAGCAATCGCCAAGAAGTCACAGAATATAAAATGGGCAACAAAAGTAGATGGGAAAAATGTGCAACACAGACTGATACGCCGTGTTAGCATGGATCAGTTTTATGCTATATTAACGGGAGATGATGAGGCATTTTATAAAATGTGTATGGCACTTCCAGGAGTAATCAATTCTGTTGTGAATGAAGAAGACAGTGTTGAAGTTCCAAATGACACGGTGATTGACGAACTCCGTAATGTGGCATCCTTATATACGGATCAGACAGAAGAATTGTCCATGGCAATGGCAGTTTATATGCTTGGTTTTAACACCTATAGCGGTTTTGGAAATAAAATAATACAACGACTTGGTGGGAAGAATGAAGGGATGCTTAAGCGGATTTATGAATATGCGAAAAGGTTAGGATGAGAAAACCATGGGGGAATGATTATGAATAAAGTGGTATGTGATTTAACAAATTGTTATGGGATTCAAAAACTTCATCATGAATTCGATTTTTCTAATACTAATGCTATTAGTATATATGCTCGAAATGGGCTAATGAAGACATCTTTCTCAAAGACCTTTAGAAAAATTCAAGAGGGGAAAGTGGCCGAAATAAAAGATGAAATTTTTGGCATGCCCGGAGTGGCTGATGTTAAGGTTGATGGTAATTCTATTTTGCCTGAAAATGTGTTTGTTATAAAGTCTTTTGAAAGCGCATACGAATCGAATAGTGTGACATCGCTTTTGGTCAATGATGATATTAAGGCAAGAATATCGACAGTCTTAAAATTGAAGGAAAAATTCTTGAAACTGTTAGAAAAATATTCGGGATTAAAAATTACCAAAACGTCATTGGGGAAAAAAGTCTATGAATTAGAGCCTCAGATTGTAAAAGATTTTCAATTTGAAGAAGATAGTTTTTTGCTAAATATAAAATTTCTGGATCAAATGCGGGCAAAAGTGGTCTTTTCAGGAATAAAATATAGCAATATATTCGACTCAACAGTATTAAAGAAAATTACATCTGCAGAATTCCAGGAAAAAATAGAGGATTTTTGTTTAGCAAGCGACAAGATTTATGAAAAATTTGGTTTTTTGGAAAAAGGAAACTTTACTTTGCCAAAGTTGAAAAATCTTTCAAAAACGTTAGAGAGTGATAGTTTCTTTGTAAAGGATAATCAATTATATCTTGAGGGCAAATATGAGATTAAAGAGCCATCGGAATTAAAGGAAAAAATATCCGAAATAGAAGAAAAGATAAAAGCAGTACCTGTATTTCAAGAAATTGAAAAAATGCTTAGTGATTCAAAAGGAATAGTATTGAAAGAATTGCTAGAAAATAATCCAGATGTTATTCCATATTTGAAAATTGAAAAACTCGATGATTTGAGAAAAGAATTATGGCTGACATATTTAGAGTGCGAAAAAGATAAATTTGAAGAACTCGTAGATGAATATAAAAAACTAGAGGATGAAATAGGGGATATAGATTTAGATGCCACTCCTTGGAAAAAGGCTCTAGATATTTTTGAAGAACGCTTTACAGTACCGTACAAAATGGAAATTTCTAATATGAAGGGCGCAATAATAGGAGAAAGTATTCCCAGAGTGGAATTTTCATTTAAACGTGATGGACAAATTATTAAATTGGCAAGAACGGATCTTGAAAATCTTGATGTCTTAAGTCAAGGGGAAAAAAGAGCATTATATCTTTTAAATATTATATTTGATATTGAAAAAGTAAAAAATAGCGGGAAGGATGTACTGTTTGTTGTTGATGATATTGCAGATTCATTTGATTATAAAAATAAGTACGCTATAGTTGAGTATTTGTATGAAATGTCAACGAATCCTAATTTCCGTTTGCTCATTTTATCACATAATTTTGATTTTTATCGTACGGTGTCTATGCGTTTGGCTATAGGACGAGAAGATCGGTTGACCGCAGAAATAGTAGGAAATACTATTGTTTTGAAACAAGAAAAATATCAGAATCAACCATTTGTGGCATGGAAGGACAATTTAAATTTGGTTAATGTTGTGGCTATGATTCCATTTGTCCGTAATATGATAGAATTCGGAGTCGACAAAAATGTTGGAGGGATAACAGGGATAAGCAGTGACTATGTTTTGCTTACACATTTGTTGCATGAAAAAGACAAAACCAAATTAATTAGATTCAGTGATTTGAAAAAAATATATAAAAAGTATTTAGGTATAAAAAACTTTAAATCTGACGTTGTAGAGAGTAATCTTGTTATAGATGAGATATTTAATATTGCAAATAGAGTTACAAATATGGATGTTCAGCTAGAGCATAAAATTATTTTAGCTATTGCTATTCGCCATTTGGCTGAAAGATACATGCTAACAGAAATAAAAAAATATACAGGTCAATTAACTTGGCGTGTAAAGAAGAATATAAGAACGGGACATGTAACTGATTTTTTACTATATTTAGATTCGGGAGTTAATCAAACGAGAGAATTATTTAATGTATATAAACAGTTTGGCCATCAATATGAAATCAAAGTGCTGGAAGAAGTTAATATTATGACGCCGGAAAATATTCATTTAAATTCATTTATGTATGAACCGATACTAGATATGGATATTAGCGAGTTGTTAAATCTATATCAAAAGGTGCAGGGTATGTAGGAAAAACGATAGAGGATAATATAAAGAGAGGTGTCCTCAATCGTATTCAGTCTTCTACAGTTTGTAACGTATTTGCAACAAATTCCAGCAGAATCCCCGTGTTTCCGCCATTTTCGGTTACCCAAACGTTAAGCAAGCGTTAATCGGATACAACAATATACGATCCAGACGCCGCAAGGCGCAGTATGGCCTCCCAGGACAGTTGTTCTGGGAGGTTTTTGATTTTGGTATCTTTCTGAAGAGAGGTGTGATACTATAAAAGAAATCGAAAAATAGATTGAAGATGTTTTATTTTTAATTAATTTTGTTGTGGAGCGGATCATATGAATGAACTTAGATCTATTGTAAAAAACCTTATTTCCCATAAGCATGAGGAGGAATGGTTTGAATTTAAAGAAAACTGGTTTGAGCCTCATGCGTTGGGAGAATATATTTCTGGTATGTCCAATGCGGCAGCAATGGTGGGCGAGGAATATGCGTACTTTGTATGGGGAGTAGAGAATAATACTCACATAATAAAGGGAACAACCTTTGACATCCATCAGGATGTTAAAAATGAGCCGCTCAAACACTATCTGGCGCGGATGGTTAAACCGGATATAAGTTTTGATTTCCATGAAATGGGGCTGGAAGGCAAACGAATTGTCGTACTTGTGATACCTGCTGCAAAAACGGTGCCTACCGCATTTGATCGCGTGAGATATCTTCGGATCGGTTCCAGTAAAGTGAATTTGATGGAATATCCGGAGAGGGAATCAAGGTTGTTTGATATTCTGAAAAATGGTTTTCCGACAATAGAAAATACTGAATCGGAGTTTCAGGATCTGACCTTTAATAAATTATTTGTATACTACGAGGCGAAAGGTATTACTCTGAATAAGCGTACATTTAAAAAGAATCTCGGGCTCTTAACGAAAGATGGAAAATATAATCTGATGGCACAGCTGCTTTCTGACAATAGTCATATTCCAGTCCGTTTTTCCTTGTTTTCAGGAGAGTCAAAATCAACAACAATGTATTCTGTCAGAGAGTTTGGAAATACTTGTCTGTTGTATTCTTTAGATGATGTGCTTCGTTATGGGGAAGTACTGAATATTCCACAGGCAGATGAAAGAAACCGTATTGTTGAACGTAAGGAAGTGCCACTGTTCCATGCTGAGGCGTATAGAGAGGCGGTAATCAATGCATTTGTGCATAATTTATGGATAGATGGTAATGCACCAATGTTTACAGGATTTCGGGACAGAATTGAAATATTGTCTCGGGGACACTTGCCGCCGAAACAGACAGTTGAAGGTTTTTTTGCCGGGGAATCAGTTCCGGTCAACCAGAAACTGTCGGATATTTTTCTTCAGCTTCATATAAGCGAACGTTCTGGACGTGGTATACCTAAAATAACGGAACTTTATGGTGAAGACTGTATTGAACTTAGAGAGAATAGTATTGTGGTGACGATTCCTTTTGAACGGTTAGAGACAAAGGCGTATGCACCAGTTGATGATGAAAATGTACCAGATAGAACAGAAATTCCCCCAGTTGGAGCAGAAATTCCCCCAGTTAGAACAGAAATTCCCCCAGATAGAAGCGAAAATCCTCTACTTAAAGAACCAGGTATAGAGGAACGTATACTAAGATTTTGCGCTGAAGCAAAGAATATACAAGAAATTATGGAACATCTTGGATATCGCGACAAAAAAACTGTGCGTAAATATTTATCTCCGCTTCTTCAACAAGGCCGGATATCTATGACCATACCAGATAAGCCAAACAGCAAAAATCAGAAATATATTACGATTAAATAAAAGATTTTAGGGCATGGAAGAGCCAGATTAAAGAAGGAGACACGAAAACTTCCAAGGTAAAATGAGAAAATCCGTTGAAAATATCAGTTTACTGCAGAAGCAGATCAATGATCTGCAGCTGGAAAATCAAATACTGAAAAACATTCTGGAACGTTCTGGTATTTCATATACACATGAAATTTCCCGTATCAGTGAGCCCGAAAACACAGAGGAGTATGATCCGGATCAGGGGGCGCGGATTATCCATCCGGGACAGATTACGGATGAAATGGCAAATTTATTTTATGCCAGATTCTGGGGGCGGCAGGATGTCTATGCGAAGAGAAGTGAGAAGAAAAGCACGGGGGAAGCAGGATACTATACGCAGTGTCATAATCGCTGGGAAAATATCTGCCCTAAAATGCGCCATGAGAAAATGAACTGCAAAGACTGTCCTTATCAGGTATATAAACAGCTGACGATAAAAGACATACGGGCTCATTTGCAGGGAAGATCTTATAATGGCTCAGATGTGATCGGTGTTTATCCGCTGCTAAAAAATGGAACATGCCGTTTTCTTGTATTTGATTTTGATAATCATGAAAAGGGTGCTGAAAAGAAAGATTTTGCAAATACGAATGAGGCATGGATGGAAGAAGTAGAAGCTATGCGGACCATTTGCAGTTTAAACGGGATTGATCCTCTTGTCGAACGCTCCAGATCCGGAAGAGGGGCACATTTGTGGATCTTCTTTGATAAACCGATTCCGGCAGCGCTGGCGAGAAGGTTTGGCTTTACTTTGCTGGAAAAAGGGGCGGAGCAGGTTAATTTGAAATCATTTAAATATTATGACAGAATGCTTCCGGCTCAGGATACTCTTCCGGAAGGCGGTCTGGCGAATTTGAGTGCTCTTACGTTGCAGGGACAGGCTTTACAAAAAGGAAACAGCGCTTTTATTGACAGTAACTGGAATGCTTATCCGAATCAGTGGGATGTGCTTTGGAGCAAGCCGCGTCTTTCTATTGAGTTTATAGAAGCTAAAATAAAGGAGTGGGCGGCATCGGATATCACAGAAGCGGCGGATGACAATGGAAATGCAGAAGAGCGGGAACAACCGTGGAAAAAAGAAAAGCCGTTTCGCCGTGAGGATGTGAAGGGAAAATTCAGTCTCGTTTTATCAAATGGTATTTATATAGACAGCCTGAATCTGAAAGCGGCGCTCCAAAATCAGATCAGGCGGCTGGCAGCGATAAGAAATCCGATTTTTTATAAAAATGCGGCAATCGGTATGTCGAACTTTGCTACCGCTCAGTGGATATATCTGGGAAAGGATCATCTGAGCGGGTATATTGAAATCCCGAGGGGCCTGTATGACAGACTGATTGAGAAGATAAAAGAAGCAGACATTCCCTTCGAGATAAGTGATGAGCGTCAGTGCGGCAGACATATTAATGTTACATTCGCAGGAGAACTAAGGCAGGAACAAAAGCCGGCGCTGGAAGAGATGATGAAATACGATAACGGAATTCTTCAGGCGGCCACAGCCTTTGGAAAAACAGTTGTATGCAGCGCAATGATTGCAGAGAAGAAAGTAAATACTCTGATAATCCTTGAATCTTCTGCTCTGCTGGAACAGTGGAAAGATGCATTGGAGAAATTCCTTGATATAGATGAAAAACTTCCAGAGTATAAAACAAAAACCGGACGGATCAGAGTGAGGAAAAGTCTGATTGGAAAACTGCAGGGAGCACATGATTCCATGACAGGGATTGTAGATATTGCTATGGCAGGCTCATTATGTAAAAAAGGCGAATGGCATCCGCTGCTTGATCAATATGGAATGGTCATTGTTGATGAATGCCATCATGCGGCTTCAGATACGATCGCAGAAGTACTGCAAAAAGTCACTGCGAAATATGTATATGGTGTTACAGCCACACCAAAACGATCGGATGGACTGGAAAAGATCAATTATATGCTGCTTGGCCCAATCCGATACAGTTATTCTGCAAAAGAAAAAGTAAAAGCGCAGGGAATCCCTCATCTGGTGTACCCAAGATTTACAAGGACAGTACTTCCCAGAGGTGTTACAGCAGAAAAGATGCATCCCAATGAAGCCTATGAAATGCTCCGGCATAATGAAGCGAGAGATGAACAGATCCTTTCGGATGTGAAAGATTGCATTGCGGCAGGCAGAACGCCGGTAATATTATCTAAATATAAGGATCACTCAGAAAGACTGTATAACCAGATGAAAGGGTATGCGGACAATGTCTTTTTGATGACGGGAAACAATTCAAAGAAAGAACATAAGCAAATCCGTGAACAGTTACAGCAAACCGCTCCGGAGGAAACGCTGGCGCTGGTTGCCACAGGCAGTCTGATCGGAGAAGGTTTTGACTTCCCGCGCCTGGATACATTGATCATGGCGACACCGGTTTCGTTCCGAAGTGTAGTTGAACAGTATGCCGGACGTCTGAACCGGAACTATGCAGGCAAGAAAGATGTAATCGTATTTGATTACGTTGACAGTCATATTCCAATGTTTGAAAGAATGTATGGAAAAAGGCTGAAAGCATACAAGCAGATCGGATACGAAATATGTTGCGGATTGGATCGTGAAAAGCAGGAAGTAAATGCCATTTTTGACAGCGAAAATTATAAAGAAGTATTTAAGAGGGATCTGCTTGAGGCAGAACAGAGGATCGTAATATCCAGCAATGTTATCAGTGCGAAAAAGGTCTATGAAATTATAAATATATTGAAAGAAAAGCAGGCATTGGGGATAGAAGTGACTATAGTTACCTGGGAACCTGATGACTATGGCTTTGGTGATGCTGCATTTTGGATGCAATTGCATGAGGATATGCGCCAGGCTGGGTTCTTTATTAAAACAGTGGAAGATTCCTGTGAAAATTTTGCGGTTATAGATCAGGAAATTATCTGGTATGGAAATATTCATTTGCTGGGTAAAGAAAAAGTCGAAGATAATATTATGCGAGTGAAGGATAAAAAAATTGCAGCTGAGTTATTGGAACTGGCGTTTAAATAATAAGAGAGATGTCCTCAATCGCTGTGAAAAGCCATGGGTTTGTAACATATTTGCAACAACTTTCCGTGTAACCCCTTGATTTTCCAGCATTCTCGGTTACCCAAACGTTAATTGCAGTTCAGCAAGCGTTAATCGGATACAACAATATACGATCCAAACGCCGCAAGGCATTGCATGGCCTCCCAGGACATTGTTCTGGGAGGTTTTTTATTGTTTAAAAGGTGGAAAAGAGTTGGAAATAATACTTGAAACAGAACATATGTTCTAATAAAATGAAGCCAGGCACTATCAGAGAACGGTAGGCGGTTAGTCCTTCGACAGAGGGACTGAACCCTCTGATTACATAGAAATCTCAGTAAAGAGAAATCTTGGAAAGGAGGGCAAACTTATGAGTGATTTCGAAATGCTCTCCATCGTTTTGATGATACTTGGTATCGTCGTTACGATCTTAATAGCATACATAGATCACACAAAAAAGTAACCGCCCTCAGCCAAAGTGTGCGGTTACTTCTTTGTAACTAACATTTTTTGGACTAACCGCTTATCGGTAGTGCCTATTTCTATACTTATATTAGCAAAGTGAGAGGGGGATGTCAAATTATTTAAATCAGCTGTTGAATGGAACATCTATGTGGATTCTATCACGACGTATGCTTTGTGGTGCTGGCCGTGGCGTTTGTGTTTGTGAAGCGGTACAGCAGAAGACCGGTGAAGCAGTGAGTTGTTTTTTTGTTCGTATCTTGTTAAATCCGATTGCTTTTTCTATCTTTCTGCGGGAAATTATGATAAACTGAAGAAGGAAATATTGACAGAAATTGCCGGGAAAGGATAAGAGGGACATCATATGCAAAGGATCGGAGAAGAACAGGCAAGGGAGCTTCTTACTGCAATTTTCAGAAATAATGCGTTTATCATCTGCGAATATGTGGTGGAGACAGATACGTTTGTCGTTTATGATGAAGAGATGAATGCAAGAAAGATGATCCCGAATTATCTGGAGTATCTGGAGCAGGATTCGATCATCCACCCGCAGGACAGGCAGAAAGTCGGGGATCTCTATCTGGGGAAGGCAAGAGGCCAGACGGAGATCCGAATCCAAAAGGCGATAAAACGGTCCGTATGCTCGTGCAGATCCTTTCTATTAATGGAATAGACAAGAGCAAAAGACTTTCTTTGATGGTCACGGATATTACCAAAGAGAAGACCAGGGAAGAAATCCTGGAAGAGCAGGCGACAAAAGATGCACTGACATCCCTTTACAATTACTCTTTTGGGCGGAAGCTGATCAGTGAATACCTGCAGCATAAGGATCCTTACGCTACCTGCGGCATCATGTTGCTGGATATTGATTATTTTAAATATGTAAATGATACCTATGGCCATTTGTTTGGAGATTATGTGCTGGTAGAACTGGCGCGTCTTCTGCGGAATTTTTTCGAGAAAAAGGATATCGTGGTCCGCTTTGGCGGGGATGAATTTGTAATCTTTCTCAAGGATATCAGTCATTCTACTCTGGTAAAGAGAGGGATGCAGCTGCTTAACGCGGTCCGTGAGCTGAAGTTTCAGGACAAAGACTATTCTATGACCTGCAGTATCGGGATCTGTTATCTGCCGGAGAATGAGTCGGGTTATACTTATGACCAGTTGTTTGGCAACGCGGACTGGGCGCTTTATCAAGCGAAAGAAAAGGGAAGAGATCAGTATGTGTTCTGTGATAATCTGCGGCGGTATGAACTGACGCAGGATGTTCTTTTTTCGCGGGGGCCTATCGATGCGCGATACCTGCATAACGATATTATTTCTACGGCGTTTGAAATATTTGAGAAAATGAACAGCTTTTCATCAGCGATAGAGCAGCTGATGGAGATTATCGGTTACCGGCTCCGTCTGGACCGGATTACCATCATCCGTACAGATATCCAGGATAAGAATACAGGACGTCAGTATCAGTGGACGTCAGAGTATGCGCCGGAGGTACTAAAGGAAAAGGCCGGGTTTACCAAGGAGGATTTCCTGACACTTTTTCAGAGTTATGACGAATATCAGACCGTTGTTCTGCAGCATGACGATATGGGTATGTATTCTCCGCAGGGGGCGGCTCTTCTGATGCAGGGAGAGGCCAAGACGGTCCTGTACGCGGCGATGTACTGTGAAGGAAAATACACAGGAGCTATTTCTTATGTGGCCTGTCGGGAGAAACGGTACTGGTCCCGTCAGAGCCGGAAAGAGCTGGGGGAAGTGACCAAGATTATATCTGCCCATCTGGCCAGAGCGATGGCAGTTAACAGGACAGGGAAAGAACGGGTGGAGGACCAGAGTACGACAGCCTTACTGGTTTGCTTTCTTTTTCCCGGTTCCGGGTGGAGCTGGAACGGCTGATCATTGGAAATTACGCGGTTTCGGATTATCTTTTATATATGGATTTCGCCGGATTTAAATATTTTAATCAGAAATATGGATATAGTCGTGGAGACCAGCTTCTGCGGGAATTTTGCAATTATTTTATTGAGGAGCTGGACAAAGAGGAGGGCGTCTATTTTACGCGTGTGGTTTCCGACCAGTTCCTGATGTTGCTGCCGGGGAAAAACCGGGAGGATGTAATGGGAAACCTGAACCGGATCTGTCAGGGCTTTTCAGAGACGGAATCCCGCAGGATCAAAGGATATAAGCCCTGGGTAAGGATTGGGATCTATCAGATCGAAGCAGACTGCGTGGGGGCTTCCTATGCTATTGATGCGGCGAATTACGCGAGGAAACAGGTTCCCGGGAAGTTGGGGGCGGCGTGCGCGTCTATCCGCCTGTATGATGAGGAACTTGGCAGAAAGCGGAAATTGGAAAATGAGATTGTGAATGAAATCGGTGAAGCTATCCGGGAACAGCGTTTTCAGGTTTACCTGCAGCCTAAGATTTCATTGGAAGACGGTGCAGTGATCGGGGCAGAAGCGCTGGCCCGCTGGAGGACCCGGGACGGGAAGATCATTTATCCAAATCAGTTTATTCCTCTGTGCGAATCTACAGGACAGATCCAGGAACTGGATTTCTTTGTATTTGAGCAGACTTTAAAACTATTGGCGAAAAATCGAAAGCTGGGGAGGAAACAGGTTCCTATCTCCGTAAATGTATCGATTGTGCATGCGTCTGACGACCATGCGATCCAGCGGTTTCTGTCGCTTCTCGAGAAATATGAAATGGATACAAAATATACAGAGATCGAACTGACCGAGACTGCCACGGTAAAAGAATATGAAGAGGCAAAGCGCCTTTTCCGGGATCTGCAGGCGATTGGAATTCATACGGCTATTGATGATTTTGGCGCAGGATATTCGGTGCTGAATTCTATCATTGATATTCCCGTTAACACCATCAAGCTGGATCGTATTTTTATCACAAATTGTACCACCAGCAGAAGAGGGATCTATTTTCTGCAGCGGATCATCGAGATGATCCAGGGCCTGGGGTATCATGTGATCTGCGAAGGGGTTGAGTCGGAAGAACAGGCCCAGATCCTCCGGGAAGCAGGCTGTAAGGAGGCGCAGGGGTATCTGTTTTCCAAACCTCTCACGATTGAGAAATATGAAGAGTTTGTATATTCAAAGGAGAGAAAAGTTTAAGTCATTATAGAACATGTGATTCACAGATTGTATTGACAGAACTGGAAATGAGTGTTATATTACACGTAGAACAGGTGGTGATAATATGACACAGAAACGAGATTACTATGATGTCCTGGGGGTAGGCAGAGACGCGGACGCCGGGGCGATCAAAAAAGCATATAGAAAATTAGCGAAGAAGTATCATCCGGACACCAACGCGGGCGATGCGGAGGCAGAGCGGAAGTTCAAGGAGGTCACAGAGGCTTATAATGTACTCAGCGACCAGGAAAAGAAGAAGCTGTACGACCAGTTTGGCCATGCCGCATTTGACGGCAGCCAGGGCGCCTGGGGAGGTCAGGATCCGCGAGATGGCCAGAGGTATTGGAGCGGCCAGAAATCCGGAAGCAATGGCGGTTATCAGGAATTCCACTTTGAAGGCGGCGATATGGACGATCTTTTCAGAGACATTTTCGGGGATGCTTTTGGCCGGCGTAGTTACCGGCGCAGGGGAGAGGATCTTCATGTGGATATTTCCGTTACCTTTGACGAGGCCGCCTTTGGGTGTGAGAAGGTGATCCATCTGGAGAACAGTGCTGACGGAAGCGTTCAATCTCTTCAGGTGAAGATCCCGGCAGGGATCGAAAGCGGCAAGACCATCAGGCTGAAAGGCAAGGGCCACCCGGGTGTGGGCGGCGGAGAGCCGGGGGATCTTCTGCTGCGGGTTGCCGCAGGGGAGAAACCTGGTTTTGAGCGGAAAGGGATGGATCTTTATACCACGCTGCGGATCCCGTTTACCACAGCGGCTCTTGGAGGGGAAGCCACGGTGCAGACCATTTATGGGAATGTACTGTGTAAGATCAGGGAAGGCACCCAGTCGGGGAGCAAGATCCGGCTGAGAGGCAAGGGCATTGTTTCCATGAAGGATTCTTCCGTCCATGGAGACCAGTATGTGAAGATCGAGGTTCAGGTTCCCAGGAATCTAAGTTCGGAAGCCCGGCAGAAGCTCAGGGAATTCCAGCAGCTTTGCCAGGGCGGCGCAAGATCTGGGAGCGCCAGCGCGGCATAAGAAAGAGCAGGAAGATAAGATAGGAATAAGATGCAGCCGGCAGTCGGCGGGAAAAGTCCCGTGGTGAGATGCCGGCTGCGTTTTTGTCGTAAAGAGCGCAGGACTTGTGTTTTGACTTTTTTTTGTGTATCATCTATGAGGAAGATTTATGAACACAGGAGGAATTATGGCAGCACTGTTTTTTGATATTGACGGGACTCTGATCAGTGAATATACGGGAGGAATTCTGGAAAGCGCCAGAGAAGCATTGAGCAGCGCCCGGGCAAATGGACATAAGATTTTTATCAATACCGGACGGACCCTTTGCTGCCTGCCGGCCTCTGTGGCAGCCTTTGGATTTGACGGTCTGTTGTGTGGCTGCGGGACATATCTGATCTATCACGACCAGTTGTTGCTGGAAAGCAAGATTCCTTTTGAGCGCGGACTTGAACTGATTGAGGCAATGAAGGTCTGCGATATCGAGGGGTTTCTGGAAGGGACGGACAATGTGTATTTTTCCGGTCTGCCCTCCCGGTTTAAAGATCTGGAAGATTCGAAAAGGTATATTATGGAGCTGGGCGTTGGCAAAGAAAAGTGCATAGAGGAACGGGATTTCTTATATGATAAATTCTTTGTCTATACCGATGAGAAAAGTGACAGGCAGCGTTTTTTTCATCTGCTTGGATCAGACATTGATGCTATCGACAGAGGTGGAGGAACGTATGAGTGTGTCCAGAAGCAATATTCCAAGGCCACGGCGATCGCATATATGCAGGAGTATCTGGGACTGAAGAAGGACGAGATCTATGTTGTAGGAGACAGCGCCAATGATCTTGCTATGTTTCAGTATGGAGGACATGGGATCGCCATGGGAGACCACGATCCGGTGCTGGACCCTTATGTGGAGTATGTGACGGATCAGGTGGAAAGGGACGGGATCAGGAAGGCGCTGCTGCACTATGGTTTGATCTGAGACTGGTATATTTTAAGACAGATAGGGTGATGAGAAGGATGTGGAAGGAGATTCCGTATTTCAGGATTGAAGGGGCATTTGGCGGAAACCAGGATTGGTTTACCAATATTGTGATGAATATGGGGGGCTGCGGGGCGGCTACAGCATGCGACTGCTGTATTTATTTTGCCCGGTTTCTGGGATTGAAAGAATTGTATCCCTTTGATGTGGATGCGTTGTCCATTCAGGATTATAAAGATTTCAGCCAGATCATGAAGCCCTACATCCGGCCGCGGGTAGGGGGCGTGAAGAATCCCCAGTGGTTTATCGATGGATTTGAGAAATATATCCGGGATGTAAATGAGAAGACGGGAAGCCAGATTCGGATCGATATGGATATTTTTAGTGGAGAGAGAAGTGTGAATGAGGCCAGAACCTTCATCATGGAGCAGATCGACCGGGGGATGCCGGTGCCCTGTCTTCTCCTTCGTCACCAGGATGTGAAGCAGTTTAAGGATTATACCTGGCACTGGTTTCTGCTGGTTGGGTATGAGGATCTGGAAGAAGATCTGAGGATCAAGACCGCTACCTATGGAGAGGCGGAAGAATTTTCCCTGAAAGAAATGTGGGATACCGGGTATGAAGAGAAAGGCGGCCTGATCTGGCTGCGCGTTTAAGTGGGGACGTGGTATTTTCGAAAATACCACGTCCCAGATTGAAAATACCCTGTCCCTTTTTGAATCTAATGGCCGGAGGTGGCCTTAAGCCCGATGATCCCGACCAGGAGAAATGCCACGAAAAGCAGACGGACGGGGCTGCAGGATTCTTTGAAAAGAAGGATTCCCACAATAACCGCGCCCAGTGCGCCGATGCCGGTCCAGATGGCGTAGGAGGTGCCAAGAGGCAGTGTTTTGGTGGCCTGTGCCAGGAACAGGAAGCTGAAGATCATACCGATCACTGTGAGAATGGAGAATTTTATCACGCTGAAGCCCTCGGAAAGCTTCAGGCAGGTAGACCAGAATACCTCCAGAAGTCCGGCTGCAAATAAGAAGATCCATTCCATATAGTATTCCCTCTCTTTCTCATTGGTTTTGCTCTGCCGTTCATAAAAAAAGCGCCAAATCTGTATCCTCTAAGGCCTATGGATACAAGGTTCAACGCTGATTGCCCGGCGGCAAATTTCATTTCTTATATTTTTCGTCCATATGGTATCAGAGAACCTGAGGGATGTCAAGATTCCCGTGGTAAAAACTTGATTTTTCCGGCTAATCCCGGTATGATAAAACGCAGAGTGACTGCGGCCCCTGCTGGCGGGGCGAGGAAAGGAAGTAAGAAACGTGGAGAAAAAGGATCTGCCTATAGGATTTATGGATTCCGGGCTGGGGGGCTTAAGTGTCCTGAAGGAAGCCCTGCGGATCATGCCCTATGACGATTTTATCTATTATGGAGATTCCCGGAACGCCCCCTATGGGGTCAAGGATCAGGAGACCATCCGGCGGCTGACCTTCCAGGTGGTGGAGATGCTGCTGGAGAGGGGGATCAAGGGTCTGGCTATCGCCTGCAATACAGCGACCAGCGCAGCGGTGGCAAAGCTGCGGCTTACTTATCCACAGCTTCCCATCGTAGGGATCGAACCGGCGGTAAAGCCGGCGGTGGAACATAATCACGGGGGAAGGATCCTGGTGATGGCGACGCCTATGACCATTCGTCAGGAGAAGTTCCACAAGCTGCTGGAACGCCACAGAAATGGGAAAGAAGTGGTTCCGGTTCCCTGTGAAGGGCTGATGGAATTTGTGGAACACGGAGAACTGGACGGGGATATGCTGGAGGCTTATTTCCGGGAACATCTGACTCCCTATCTGACGGAGGATACAGAGACTATCGTGCTGGGGTGCACCCATTATCCTTTTCTGCGGAGATATCTGCGGAAATTCCTGGGAGAGCGCAAGATCGATCTGATCGATGGAAGCCTGGGGACAGCTGCGGAACTAAGACGCCGGCTTCTGGAGCAGGGCCTTTTGTGGGAGGAGCCCAGGGAGCGCAGCGTGGTGATCGAGAATTCCCTGGACGATCCGGAGATGATCAGGAGAAGCTGGAAGCTTCTGCAATTACCGATCGATTAAATTTAAGTGGGGACGTGGTATTTTCAAAATATCACGTCCCCATTTTGTATCATGGTCTGCAAGATTATTTTTTGTTTTTCTCTACTTCCAGCATCTTCATAGCCCGGACTTTCAGCGGCAGGCCAAAGAGATTGATGAATCCGTCTGCGTCGTGATGGTCGTACAGATCTCCGGTGGTGAAGCTTGCCAGGGACTCGCTGTAGAGAGAGTAGGGTGAAGTGGTGCCGGCTTTGATGATGTTGCCCTTGTAGAGCTTGAATTTCACTTCGCCGGTCACATATTCCTGAGTGCTCTCGATGAAGGCCTGGATGGCTTCCCGCAGGGGGGTAAACCATTTTCCTTCGTATACTACCTGAGACAGCTTGTTGCCCATCTCTTCTTTCACTTCATAAGTAGCGCGATCCAGTACCAGCTCTTCCAGCTGCTGGTGCGCCTCGTAGAGGATGGTTCCTCCGGGAGTCTCATAGACGCCGCGGGACTTCATGCCCACAACGCGGTTCTCTACGATGTCGCAGATCCCGATGCCGTGCTTGCCGCCCAGCTCGTTGAGCTTGCGGATGATATCAGAAACCTTCATTTCTTCTCCGTTAATGCTCTTTGGAACACCCTTTTCAAAAGTCATGGTCACGTATTCCGGAGCGTCCGGAGCCTTCTCCGGCGTTACGCCAAGGACCAGAAGATCCTCGTAATTAGGCTCGTTGGAGGGATTCTCCAGCTCCAGGCCCTCGTGGCTGATGTGCCACAGGTTCCGGTCGCGGCTGTAGCTGTGGCTGGCGTCGAAAGGAAGATCGATGCCGTGCTTGTGGCAGTATTCGATCTCGTCCTCCCGGGACTGCATGGTCCACAGGTCAGTCATCCGCCAGGGGGCGATGATCTTCAGATCCGGAGCCAGGGCGCGGATGCCAAGCTCGAAACGGATCTGGTCGTTGCCCTTGCCGGTGGCGCCGTGGCAGATGGCAGAAGCGCCCTCCTTGCGGGCGATCTCTACCAGTTTCTTGGCAATGGCCGGACGGGCCATCGCGGTTCCCAGAAGATATTTGTTCTCATAAATAGCGTGAGCCTGCACGCAGGGAACAATATAGTTGTCGCAGAAATCATCTACGATGTCTTCGATATACAGCTTGGAAGCGCCGGACATCTTGGCACGCTCCTGGAGTCCTTCCAGTTCTTCCCCCTGTCCGCAGTTCACACAGCAGCAGATCACGTCATAGCCGAAGGTTTCCTTCAGCCACGGGATGACGGCGGTAGTGTCCAGTCCGCCGGAATAGGCCAGTACAACTTTCTCTTTCATAATGTCAAATCCTCCTGATCTATGTATTCTTCTTTTTGAAAATGGTTTCTTGCCGTAACCAATACTATACACTAAAGTTTATAAATATGCAAGGATAAAATGAATAAATTTATAAATATGCAAAATATGCAAAAGAAATGCATAAAATAGATTTTTAAAACAGGGAATATGGAAAAACGGGTTGACATATGTAGATAACCGATATAATATATAGATAAGCGATATATAGATTTCCGATATATAATGAAAAGGAGGAATACTTATGCCAGTAGATAAAAGTCTGCTCTCCGGGAGTACCTCTATGCTGATTCTGAAGCTTCTGGAAGAGAAAGACATGTATGGATATGAGATGATCGAGACTCTGCGGGAGAAGTCCCGGAATGTGTTTGAACTGAAGGCGGGGACCCTGTATCCGCTGCTTCACGGGATGGAGTCCAAAGGGTATGTGGACGCCTATGAACAGGAGGTGCTGGGAAAGACCCGGAAATACTATCGCCTTACCAGGGAAGGGAAACGGTTCCTGAAGACGAAGAAGGAAGAGTGGGAAGAATACTCCAGGGCGGTAGCCGGCGTTCTGGGAGGTGTCTGTTATGGATAGGAAAGAATATCTGGATACCATGGAACAGCAAATCCGCTCCCGGCAGGCGGGCCGCGCCGCGCGGCGGGAAATGGAAGACCATATTGAAGAACAAAAAGCCGCGTTCCAGGCGGCTGGCATGACGGCTGAAGAGGCGGAAACGGCGGCGGTAGCAGAGATGGGAGATCCGGTGGAAGCTGGTGCGGCTCTGGATCTGGTCCATCGGCCCCAGGTGCCGTGGGGGAGCATTGTGCTGATCGTTTTCCTGAGTCTGCTGGGGCTGGGAGTGCGCACGGTTATTACCGCAAAGCTTCCCGGCGTCATGGTTACCATTGGGGATCCGCTGCGGCAGCTGATCTATCTGTGCCTGGGACTGGCGCTGATGATCGGAGTGTGTCTGATCGATTACAGCAGGATTGGAAGAAGGGCCAGAGGCTGTACGCTGATGTTGGCGGTTCTTCTGCTGCTGGGCGGGTTTGTGTTTGGTGTCACTGTGAACGGCATGGCAGGATGGGTTTACTTCATGGGCGTGGCGGTGAGCATATATCTTTTCTGGCCTCTGTTTGCGCCTCTCTACGGGGGGATCTTGTATCAATACCGGCAGGAGGGAATGATAGGACTGGGAAAATGTCTTGCGTGGATGCTGCCGGGGCTTCTTGTTACAGCTCTGTGCGCCCGTATGGGGACGATGCTTCTCCTTCTGGAGATCGATCTGATCCTTCTTGGCATTGCCGTTGGGAAAGGCTGGTTCCAGGTGTCGAAGAAAAAAGTCCTGGCAGGGATCGGGACGGGAATGGCAGTGATCCCAGTCGCAGCTGCGCTGTTCACCGGGATCTTTGGAAATGGGTATCAGAAGCTGCGTCTTGCCCTCCTCTTTGGACAGGCGGAGGGAGAGATGAGCTGGCCTAAAGAGGTGCTGCGGGAAGTCCTGGGCGGCAGCAGGCTTGTGGGAACCAGCGATTCTCTTCAGGGACAGGTTCAGGAGTTCCCGGCAGTGGATTATGTGCTTACCTATGTGACGGGATATTTTGGCATCCTTGCGGCCCTTGCCCTGCTGGGACTGATCCTGTATCTCATCGGCCGGCTGTTCCATATCTCCCTGGGGCAGAAGAACCGGCTGGGTATGCTGATGGGCGCCGGCTGCTGCGTGGCCATGCTGGCTCAGATCGGCGTGTATGTGCTGCGTAATCTGGGGATCCTGCTCCCGGGCGAGGTGTACTGTCCTTTCATCACCACCGGCGGAAGCGTTATGCTGGTGACCTATCTAATGTTCGGCCTTCTGTTATCCATATGCCGGTATCAGGACATCCCGCTGGAAGAAGAAAACGGGCGGTCTTCCTTGACAAAAGAGACCGGGTTCCATATAATAAAGAAGCGAACAGACGAAGGCTTGTCTGCGGACCAGAAGAAAGCACAGGAATAAGGGCTTGTACTGGTTTCGACGGGGGTCTGGAAGTCGGGGAAGCCATCCGTAGCGGGACACTACGTTAAAAGTTCCACCTAAATATAAACGCAGACGATAGACAGTTAGCGTACGCTGCCTAATTTTGGCAGTAGTCGGCCTTAGGTCATCCGCTGCTTAAGCGTCCGGCTTCAACGAGGCGGAGCACTTCACCTCCAAAGCTTTGAGGAGATGGAAGAACTTATGAAGCTACTGAAGTCCGTAACCTGTCATTAGGTGACGGACGGAGGGAATGTCAAAATAATGACTGTGATGGGAGATGCCCTGGTGGATGGGCTTTCGGACGCGGGTTCGATTCCCGCCAGGTCCATAGGAAAAGCGCCGTTTTTGCGGCGCTTTTTTCGACTCATTGGTTTTTATGTTTCAGATTCGGGACGCAGGAGCGTGGATAGAACTGAAATTGTAAAATCATCAAGACAAGGAGAAAAGGTTATGGAAGAGAAGATCATCAGAAGCGCCGTTCAGGCACATGAGAGCAACAAAAGTTTTCATTTTGAGCTCCGGGAAGAATTGAAGCCCAAGCAGATTGACAATGCGATCCGCGCGTATGCCAAAGGAGTCACTGCTGCGGAGGTCATTGCCCTCCTTGATGAAACCATGCTCTCAAACGGGAAAAAGGGGTATCTTATTACCGAGAAGGGGATTTACTCCAGCACGATGTTTAACAAAAAATGCAATCCGCTCCCGCTGGATCACATGGTGTCCGTTGAGGTAGAGGAGTCGGACTGTATCGTGACCTATGAGGATGGAACAAGACGGAGCTTTTTCTTTAGTATTTACAAGGAATTTCCGGAAATCTTGAGGGCAATCCTGGAAGGCGGGGACCAGAGCGTGAGCAAGCCGGAAAAACCGGAGAAGGCAGCAGAGCCACCAAAACCAGTGGAGCCACCCAAGCCAGTGGAGCCACCCAAGCCGGTGGAGCCGCCAAGGCCAGTGGAACAAGAGCCTGCCGAGCCGGAGCAGAAAAAGTATAAGATTGCTGTCGTGGGAGAAGCGGACAGCGGCAGACATACGCTGGTGGAGCGCCTGTTAGAAAGCGGGAAACTTTCAGATGATATTTCCCTGATCATCTTTGAGAATCCATTGGAATTGTTCCGTTATCTGGAAAAACCTGGAGCTTACCTGAACGGTTATATAGGCGTCTGTGACGCCACAACAGGCACATCAGATGAACTGACGGATGCGATCCGGATCATGAGCGGGAAACAGATTCCTCTTTCTGCGTTGTTTTTTAATAAGCGGGATTTGTTCGAGGATGACGAAATGTTTCTTCTGTCAGCGCAGATGACGCTGGGAGATATGGAAGATATGGGTTTCGACGGTTTTTATCAGCCGGAAAGTGTGGAGATTCTGCTTGGACGTCTGTATTCGGTTCCAGTCTATATCGGGAGTGCGGTTGATATCAGGGCGAATGATCTGGAGCCGGAATTTGGAAATGCAGTCCGGGAATTAATCCTGGCATTGAATGCCCATGAAGGGGTCCTGCCGGACGGAGAAATGGAACCGGTATCCCTGGAGGAACTGATTTCCAGATATCAGGCATAAATGTAATTCATTCTTCGGGATAAGAATAAAAAAAGCCAGAACCGGGAAGCTCTGGCAGAGAAAAGGGAAATTTATATGAAAAGGATCTCTCCTTGTTTGCTTATGAGTATACGCCGGGAAGGTGAAGAATGTGTGTCTTCCGGGTTAAGGGTTTCTAAAATCTGTTAAGAAAGCCTGAAGAAATTGGAAAATCCCTGCGCGCGTGGTATAATAATTGCGCAGAGCGAAAATTAAACTGCTTTTCACAGAACGGTCATATTTCTCTGCTATGATGTGGGGAAAATGGAGGTGGACGATATGGATAAGATCAAGATTCTCGTGGTGGACGATGAGGCGAGGATGCGCAAACTGGTGCGGGACTTCCTGGAACGGGAGGGATTTGTTGTCCGGGAGGCGGGAGACGGCCTGGAAGCCATGGAGATCTTCTATGAAGAGAAAGATATCGCCCTGGTGATCCTGGATGTGATGATGCCGAAGATGGACGGCTGGCAGACCTTAAGGGAACTGAGGCAGTCCTCAGATGTACCGGTGATCATGCTCACTGCCAGATCGGAAGAGCG
>UMJL01024506.1_pt1 | contig 29973 bp, 25 predicted proteins | sample 1966071 | NCBI WGS metagenome assembly UMJL01 (sample SAMEA4836148, study PRJEB28245) | human gut metagenome | biome: gut microbiome; material: fecal sample | place: Denmark | collected 2008
GTGGAGGTAGCGAGTTCGAGCCTCGTTGCCCGCTCCAGATGCGATGCCCACACGAGAGTGTGGGCATCGCAATTCAAAAATAAGTGTGGACTTTTCCGGAAGGTTTGCATATAATATAGATGTCCCCAGATGGTGACATAGCCAAGTGGTAAGGCAAGGGTCTGCAAAACCCTGATTCCCCGGTTCAAATCCGGGTGTCACCTCCAAAAAAAACACCAGCCAATCGGCTGGTGTTTTTTTTGCTTTTGCAGTGGCTGCCGCTGTATTACAGCCAATGTTACAGTTTCATTACAAGACAAAAAAACATCTTGAAAGTTTCCCGTTTGTTTGCTAAGATGCATGCTGTGAAGAGATTCTGTTCTCATTTCCCCGGCTTAGATACGGGACCGGCTAGCCACAGTATGTGGGCCGGGAAAAGAAACGACGCAGAAGATCTTCCGAACTTCTAAATGCCGAAAGGCCGGTACATACATCTTTTAAAATGGGTTCCTCCGGGAATCCGGCTTGAAAGAGGAATGGGCGGGCCGGACGGTAAATTCAAAAGGAGGAGAAAATCCCATGAAGAAGTTCCTTTCTCTGGTTCTGGCTCTGGCGATGACCATGTCTCTGGTCACTGTCTCTGCTGGCGCCAAGGACTTCACGGACAACAGCAAGATTGATTACAAAGAAGCTGTTGACGTGGTGTCCTCCGTGGGGATCGTTGACGGCTACGAAGACGGCGCCTTCAACCCCCAGAACACTCTGACCCGTGGCGCGGCTGCTAAGATCATCTGCAACCTGATCCTCGGGCCCACCACCGCCAGCGCTCTGCGCGCTGACACCGCTCCCTACAGCGACGTTCCTACCACCAACAACTTCTCTGGCTACATTGCTTACTGCCAGAAGGAGGGCATCATCTCCGGTTATGCCGACGGCACCTTCAAGCCCGGCGCTTCTCTGACCGGCTATGCCTTCATGAAGATGCTGCTGGGTGCCCTGGGCTATGACAGCTCCATCGAGGGCTACACCGGTGCCAACTGGTCCATCGCCGTTGGCAAGCGCGCCATCGGCATCCGCCTGGACGACGGCAACGACAACTTTGTTGGCGTGAACGCTGTCACCCGTGAAGAGGCTTGCCTGTATGCCTTCAACACCATGAAGGCCACCATGGTCGACTATGATTCCAAGATCACTGTCGACACCAACGACGGCGGCTCCGTCACTGTTGGCAACAACAGCGCTTACGAGCTGTCCAACTCCTCCAAGACCGACGGCTATATCAAGGACGACGGCAAGATGCAGTTTGCCGAGAAGTACTTCGATAAGCTGAAGGGCGTGGCTGACACCGATGACTTCGGCCGTCCCGCTACCACTTGGAAGTATGATGGCGACACCATCGGCACCTATGCTGACGACGCCGATGCCACTTATGTGGTTGAGGATGCCAAGAAGGATCTGTCCGTGCTGGTCACCGACAGCGATTACCTGGGCTACTCCGCTAAGGACGTCAAGGATACCGCTGACGTGTATCGCAACGGCAAGCTGATGGGCGAGTACGCTGACCTGGATAATAAGGACACCCTGGCCGGTAAGGGCGATATTATCGAGGCTTATGAGAACGACGACAACGATGTTGCTACCATCGTCATCCGTTCTTACACCTATGCCAAGATCGACGACGTTGACAACGATCTGTCCTCTTCTCTGAAGAACAAGGGCGCTTCTGTCGGCGTTGATCTGAAGGACATCGACGGCACCAACATGGGTACCTACTATGATAACCATGATGATGACGACAAGGTCCTGAACGGCTTCGATGCTGATACCTATGAGGAAGGCACTGTCCTGGCCGTGGCTATCTCCGACAAGGACGACACCACCATCCTGGACAGCTATGTTGCCAAGTCCGTCAAGGGTACTCCCACTGCTGCCCGTCAGGTTGCTAAGGATTCTACCTACAACGTGACTGCTGGTGACATCACCATCGACGGCACCAAGTACGTCTATGCCGCTCAGATGACCGGCATCGAGGACGGCGAGAATGTTGACTTCGACAACGAGTACACCGTGTACCTGACCGCTGAGGGCTATGCTCTGGCTGTTGACGGTGCTGCGTTCGCTACTCTGGACGATGTCTACTATGTGGCTGGCGTGTACACCGAGAACACTCGCGGCACGATCAACTACTATGCTCAGGCGATCTCCGTCACCGACGGCACCGAGCATCAGCTGAAGCTGGCTGGCCAGACCGCTGGCGATCTGACCTATGATGCGGCTGACAACAAGTTCGACAATCAGGGTACTACCGGCCTGTACGTCATGACCGAGGACGACGACAAGTACACTGCTAAGAAGTACATTGGCCAGGACGGCTACACCGTGGTCGAGGATACCCTGTCCAGCAGCGTTGACAGCGCTTCCACTGTGATCCGCTTCACCGCTTCTGGCAAGAACGCCTACAACAACTCTGCTTCTAAGAACGAGACGGCCAGCCGTCTGTATCTGGACGACACCACCTTCTTCATTGGTATTGAGAAGGATTCCACCGATATCGACATCAAGACTGCCACCGGCAAGATGAGCGTCGATAAGGCCTCTTCCAGCCTGAATGTCTATGCCATCTACAAGGACGGCAAGGACGACGCCGTGTTCGTGATCTATGCGGCTACCAAGCTGGATGGCGCTGTCAACAAGGACGACGTTGTCTACCTGACTGACGATGCCAAGACCTCTGTGAAGGACGGCTACTCTGTGGAGCTGTACTTCATGAAGGACATGAAGAGCGAGACTGTTACCATCGAGGACAAGGAGTCTCAGGGCTTCTACACCTACACCGTCGATAAGGACGGCATCTATGATCTGAAGACCAGCACCGGCTATGCTCTGACTGCTGGCGAGGTTGAGAGCGGTGATGACGGCTATGCTTCCGGCGTGGTCTTCGACTCCACCAAGAACACCACCGTTTCTGGTAAGGCTGGTTCTGTTGAGTTCGTTGCTACCTCCGCTGCCGATGCTACCGTGATCGATACCCGCGACAACACCGACAAGAAGGCTGACGTCTACTCCAACGACATCACCTCTGTGTCTCGTCTGACCGCTGCTATCGAGAAGGGCGACGTGACCGCTGACGTGTACGTTGAGGATGGCGATATCGTCTTCGTGGCTGTTACCGCTTGCGAGAACGCCAAGGCTGACGATACCCAGACCAACGTCAACGCTGCTGACTACAACGTCAGCTACAGCGGCAACACTGTCAACTCTGTTCTGGTCTACACCAACGTGCTGGACAAGAGCACTGCTGTTGACGTGCGCAACATGGTGATCGCTGCTATCGAGAAGCGTGAGAACTCCACCGTGGAGGAGATCTCCAGCGTTGGTGCTACCTACACCTTCAAGATGGCCAACAAGACCACCTACACTTGGGATTCTTCCACGAATGCTGCTAAGGCTGCTGTGAAGATTTCCGTGAACGGCAAGGATCAGCTGGTGGACGCTACCACTCAGCTGAACTCCCTGAAGACTGCTTCCGAGACCTACTTCATGGTCAACGGTAAGCCCGTTGAGCTGACCTCTCATGGCACCGATAAGGTTGCTGACAATTCTGTCATCGTGACCGGCTACTACAAGGTTACCGCTCCCGCCACTCTGGAGGCTTCCGGTCGGTCTGGTAAGTACTCTGCTAAGGTTGACAAGGAGTATGCTCAGAAGGACGAGGTCGTGACTGTTACCATCACCACCGAGACCGCTGCTCTCTCCGGCGCCGACACCATCACTCTGACTGGTGTCACCGGCGGCACTGCTGCCACTGGCGCGAAGGCTGCTGCTCTGAACGAGAGCATTACCCTCACCTATGTGATGGGCGCTGCTGATTCCCAGGCTACTATCAGCGCGGCTAACGCCTAATCTGATTAAAAACACATCCGTGTTTTGATCACAAAAGACCCGCCCCTTTTGGGGCGGGTCTTTTGCTGTGCTAACAGATTATTTTTTAACTCCATACAGAGTGATGCGGCTGTTGGCGGCGAGCAGGCCGTCTTCTTCCTTAACGTAAAAATTCAGTTTCCGCAGACTGGCGGCACTGAGCCGCAGGGTGCAGCAGTTATTACCCAGAGAAGTATAGCGGAGATCACTGCTGTCTGTCCATCTGCAGCTGTCTTGGATCCCCACCAGGGCACCGCTGCCCAGCAGGATCTGCCCACGGAAGGCGCCGGGCATATCGGTCCCGAACAAGGGGAATGTCATGAGATACGCCCAGCCATACCCGTCTTTACCGCAGTAGCCGCTGCTCAACCCATTGCATCGCACAGACACCTGTCTGGCTGCGTCTCCGACGGTCACGGTTCCGCTGGTGAAGTAGAAAAACAGCTCATAGTATTTGGTCAAATCAAAGGCGCTCAGGTCCAGGTCCACCTGCGCGGTGTCAGAGGAAATGATCTTGTCCACTAGCTTTGCCATGGGGCAGGCGTCCCGCACTGCCGCAATGGCCTCGTCGATCTTCGCGTTGTCAGCGTTGAAATTGGTACGCAGGATTCGGTCCTCCGGGTCCCACTGATTCAGCGCATAGTTTTCCGTTTGCTGCATAAGAACTCCTTTCCGGTTTCAGAATCAATCTGTTTAGAATGGAAGTTCAGGCGGCGACGGCGCGGACTTGTGGGCGGATGGGGTGGGGAGGACCGGCACCGCTGCACTCCCCAGAAAGAGTTTGACAGTGCCATAGTTGCACGCCAGCGTGCAACTGCCGCAAAAAAACACCCGAGTCCTCCATACAGGGGGCCTCGGGTGTTTTGCGTCAGAGCCGGAGTTACAGCTGGCAGGCGGAGGTGAGCGTCCGGCAGATGTTGAGAATGTGGTCGCCGATGCGTTCAAAGTCCGTCAGCATTTCGGAATAGAGGATGCAGGTCTCGCCGGAGCAGGTGCCGGTTTGCAGCCGGTCCAGCTGGTGCTGGCGAAAATCCACCGTCATGTCGTCCATCCGCTGCTCCAGGGCGGAAACCTGGGTCAGAGCATCCAGAGAAACGGCGTCCAGGTCCTTGACCAGAGTCATGGCCTTCAGGCTGATCTCCCGCATCTGGGTGATCTCCCGGCGGGCGCCCTCAGAGAAGTTCAGCTGCCGGGACTCCAGGATCTGGGTGTACTGGCAGATATTGATGGCGTGGTCGCTGATCCGCTCCAGATCGCTGGAGATCTTCAGATACGCGCTGATGAGGGCGGAATCCCGGGCGTTGTTCTCATAGGTGATGACCCGGGAGATATATTTGGTGACCTCCCGATTGATATAGTCCACGTAGTCCTCCGTCTTTTCCACCCCGGGCAGCCGCTCTGCCTTGCCGTCCAGCACAGCGAGAAAGCTCTCGTCCACGTTGTGCTCCACCATGCCCGCCATCCGGCTCAGCTCCTGGCGCAGGCTGTTGACGGCAATGGCGGAGTTGCCCATCTTGGAATCCGGCAGGGTGTCCAGCGGCTTGATGTAGAGCAGCTTCTGGGTCTGGCTGTCCTCATAGGCCCGCTCCGGCAGGATGCGGGTGGCAATGGCCGCCAGCTGATTGCCCAGGGGCAGCAGCAGGATCGTGGTGGTGATGTTGAAGAGCGTGTGCATATTGGCGATCTGGGCCGCCGGATTGCTGGGGGTGAAGCTCTCCACCAGATCCGTCAGCGGGAAGAACATGCAGATGGTGGTAAAGAGCACAGTGCCGATGATGTTGAACAGCAGATGGATGATGGTGGTGCGCTTGGCGTTGCGGCTGGTACCGATGGAGGCCAGCACAGCGGTGATGCAGGTGCCGATATTTTGACCAAAAAGGACATAAACCGCGCTGGAGAGGCTGATCAGACCGCTGCCCGCCAGCGCCTGCAAAATGCCGACAGAGGCGGAGGAGGACTGGATGATGGCGGTAAACAGCGCACCGGCCAAAATGCCCAGCAGCGGATTGCTGAACCGGGTCATCAGGCTGATAAAGGCCTCCGACTCCCGCAGGGGCAACATGGAAGAGCTCATCATGTCCATGCCCAAAAAGAGGATGCCAAGGCCTGCGATGATCTGCCCGTAGTGGTGGAAAACGGCCTTTTTCAAAAATACCACCATCGCCACGCCGATAAAGGCAAACAGCGGCGCCATCGCGCCCACGTCCAGCGCAATCAGCTGTCCGGTGATGGTAGTGCCGATGTTGGCGCCCATGATGATCCAGACGGCCTGCCGCAGCGTCATCATGCCGGAGTTGACAAAGCCCACCACCATGACGGTGGTTGCGGAGGAGGACTGGATGACCGCAGTAATGCCCGCACCCACAGCTACGCCGAGAAAGCGGTTCGCGGTCAATTTCTCCAGAATCTGCTTCATGCGGTTGCCTGCCGCCGCCTCCAGTCCGGTGCTCATCATCTGCATACCGTAAAGAAACAGCGCCAGACCGCCCAGCAGACTTAGAAAATGAGTGATGTCCATGGTTGATCGTCTCCTTTGTGGATGAAGTTATATCGGGATGTGGAAAGCGGAAATCTCCGCAAAAAAAGCGGAATAGCTCGCAATCATCGGGTCGTGAGTTATTCCGCACAATTTGCCTATTACATAATAAAGAAAGAAGGGAATCCTGTCAAGAAAATGGTTCAATGCTTAATAAAATATTGATGCCGTACATTCTGGAAAAAAACGCCTGCGCCGGGAGAACCGGCTGCAGGCGTTTTTAAATATCCTCTCAGGTCAGGTATGGGGCTGTTCCTTCTCCGCAGGGCAGGCGGGAGCGGCTTCGGGATGAAACAGAGCACGGAAGATCCGCCGGACCAGAGGACCGCAGAAGAAAACCTGCCAGCAAAGCGCCATAGGGAAGTTACAGGCCACGGTTTGGAGCCACTGGGCGGGGAAGGACCAGCTGACGCCATGGAAGATCAGCGTGGCCCAGAAGCTCATGGAGGGGCACATCAGGCATACTGTGACACCGGCACGGACCAGCGTTACAAAAAGCGGGTGATCCAAGCCAGGAGTGACCTGGGAAAAGGCGATTTTCTGCGCCAGAGGATCCATCAGAAAGAAGCTGGTGACAAAGCACAGCGGCAGCATAAAGCGCATCTCCGACAGGGCCTGGGGTACACACGCACCGGAGAGCCCGCCCCGCAGCAAAGAGGCGTTGTAAAGCTCCATGGCCAGCACCATAAAAAAGCACATCAGTATGGTGAAGACCACTTCCTGAAATTTGTTCTTTGGCATTTGGCACGGCTCCTTTCAGCAAATAGAAAGAACGCGCAGTGCAACTGGACTTACGTGTCAGGCACTGCGCGTTTAAGTTCATCATACGCGAAAATTCAGAAAGACGCAAAGGAAATGATGCACGAAGTTTCCCGCTGGAAAGTCCGCACTTCCTTGGCAATATGCGCATGGGGAAAAGAAGCGGCCCGTGCAGCGATTCGCAGATGGAAGCAGAAAGATGAAAAGCGGCCGTACCCATTTCGGATACGGCCGCCGGCAGTCGAAGGACCCGCCTTTAGTTTTTCTTGACCAGCTTGCCTTCCCACTTGGAAACGCACAGCGTGCAGGAGATATCGCCGGTGACGTTCATGCAGGTGCGGCCCATGTCGAAGAGCCGGTCCACAGCCACGATCAGGCCGATATAGTCCACGGGGATGTTCAGGGCGGTGAGCACCATGGTCAGCATGACCATGCCGGCGCCGGGAGTACCGGCGGTGCCGATGGAGGCCAGGGTGGCGGTGATGACAATGGTCACCATCTGCCCAAGCCCCAGGTGCATGCCGGCGCAGGTGGCCAGGAAAATGGTAGCCACACACTGATAGATGGCGGTGCCGTCCATGTTGATGGTGGCGCCCAGAGGCAGCACGAAAGCAGCCACATCCTGATCGGCGCCCATCTCATCCGCACACTCCTTGGAAACGGGAATGGTGGCGGCAGAGGAGGTGGTGCTGAAGGCGAACATCATGGCCGCGGAAGCGCCCTTGAAGAACCGCAGAGGGCTGATGCCGGCAAAGACCCGAACGGCAGAGGAGTACACCACGACCGCGTGGACCACGTAGCCGATATAGGCGCACAGGATCACCAGCGCCAGAGAGCCCAGGATCTCGACGCCCTGGGTGGCCACCACCCAGGACATATAAGTGAACACGCCGATGGGGCTCAGGCTGATGATGAAGGCCATCAGCCGCTCGATGACAGCGTAGAAGGAGGTGACAATATCCCGGCACAGCTTTGCCTTCTCACCAGCGGCCAGAATGGCGCCGCCGAAGAACAGGGCAATGACAATGACCTGCAGCATGTTGGCCTCCGTGAAGGACACCCACATGTTGGAGGGGAAAATGCTCACCAGCACGCTCATGAAGCCGCCGAATTCGCTGGCCTCATAGGTGACGCCCTCGGTGGAGAGGGTGGGAAAGAGTCCTGCGCCGTTGAAGAGGTTGGCCAGGATCAGACCGATCACGCAGGCAATGGCGGTGGTGCACATGAAGTAGACAATGGTCTTCCAGGCAACAGAGCCTACTTTCCGCATATCACCCATAGAGATGATGCCGTCGATCATGGAGAACAGCACCACGGGAACTACGATGAACTTCAGCAGGTTGACGAAAATATCACCAAAAGGCTTCAGGTAATTGGCGGTGAAGTCTCCTAGTCCGGCAAAGTAGCAGATCAGGCCCACTACGATGCCCAGCAGCAGTGCAATGAAAATCTGCACGGGGAGGGACAGTTTTTTCTTCATTCAAAACACCTCTCTCAATTTCTCTCAGATCTCTCTTGAAAAGAACAGACAGTCTTCATGCACTGTCTCTTTGTTCACATTATAGCCAAAATTGAAGATTGTGTAAAGGCAAGCGCAAAAAAGCGTAGGTTCTCATAAAGGTCTCGACAAAATAAAGCCTCTGATTTAACAAATCTGCCAAATCAGAGGCTTTTCTGCCGTCATTTTCGGACACAATAGCCGCAAAAACGGATGGCGGCTTTGGCCAGTTCCACAGTGGGGTCCACGGTGGGGGCTGTGAGCCCCATCTGCTCCGCCGCCAATGGGAGCTCCGTACAGCCCAAAATAAAGTATCCGGCACCCCGGCGGCGCAGCGCATCCACCACGGCTTCCAGATCTGCCCCATAGGTTTCCGGTCCCCGTCCTGCCTTGACGCCGTCATAGATGACCCGCATCAGGGCGTCCTGCTCGTCATCTTCCGGAATCAAAAAGGAGACGCCGGCATCCGTCAGAGCCTGCTGGTAGAGACCGGCCTTCAGGGTGCCCCGGGTGGCCAGCACGGCGGCAGTATCATTGGGGAACTGCGCCCGGCATGCCGCGGCAGTGGCCTGGAGCATGCTGAGGAAGGGCACCTTCGTCAGCGACTGCAGCTGGGGCAGGAAGTAGTGAGCGGTGTTGCAGGGCATGATCAAACAGTCGGCTCCGCAGACCTCCAGTTTCCGCAGAGAGTCAGTCATGGCCGGCAGCGGGGAGGGACCGTCCTCCAGAATGGCCGCTGTCCGGTCCGGGATAGAGGCGTTGTCATCAATGTAAATACGGATGTGGTCATTGTCCCGGGCAGCATCGGTGAGGGTAACGATCTTTCGGAAAAGATCCGCAGTGGCCAGCGGCCCCATGCCGCCCAGAATACCGATGGATTTTTTTTGCGTGTTCACAGAAAAACCTCCTTAATTCCAGAATTCTGGAAACAGCAGCTCACTGCCGACTTTTACGGCCAGCAGCAGCAGTACGACGATGACTGTGGGGCGGACGATGCGGCTGCCGTTTTTGATGGCCAGGCCCGCACCCAGGTAGTGGCCGGCAATGGCTGCGGCGGCCGAGATGAGCCCCACACCGATATAGACATAGCCGCCGGCCAACGCGGTAAAGAGACTGCCCAGATTGGAAGCCAAGTTGATGACCTTTACACCGCCGGCGGCGTGCCGGGTGTCCATCTTTCCAAGACGGATGAAGACCAGCATCAAAAATGTCCCCGTGCCGGGACCGTAATAGCCGTCATATCCACCGATGATAAACGACGCAATCCAGACAATTGCAGCCCGGACATGGAAATCCATCTCGCCGGGCTGGTCCGGCCAGCTGCGGTTGCGCAGGGTAACGAAAGCCACCACCGGCAGCACCGCCAGCAGCAGATATTTCAGGACTACGTCCGGCGTATGATGCTGGAGCCAGGTGCCTGCCACCGATCCCATCAGTGCCAGAGCCACAGCGGGGGTAAAGAGTTTCCAGTCTACCAGACCGTTTTTAATGAAGCGGGCAGTGGAGAACACGGTGCCGATGCCGGAGGAGAGCTTGTTGGTTCCCAGGGCGTAATAGGCCGGCAGACGAGAAAAGGCGATAAGGTAGGTGGGGACGGTGATGATGCCGCCTCCGCCGGCGATGGCATCCATAAAGGAGCCAAGGAACACGCCGACGCAGATCAGCAGCACGATCCAAAGTGCAAAGCCGTCCACCGTCACATCGGTGAGCAGGGAAAGAATGGGATTCATGGGTGCAGCCTCCTGATGCGTCTATTTTACAAAATCTTCTTTATTCTAGCAGGCGGACCCCACAAAATCAAGGCGGGATGTCGGCAGATACCCTGCGGAGCCGGAATTTTCCGGATTTAACAAGAAAAAATATGATTTTACATGGACTTAACAATCGCGTGGTGACGGATTTTACTTGCGGCTGTCTATACTATGACCGTGGCACAAAGCACCAGACATATAACAAAAAGGAGATTATTTCGATGAAAAAAGTATTTGCAACTTTGCTGAGCCTGACGATGGTCATGTCCCTGCTGGCCGGCTGCGGCAGCAATGATGCTGCCACCGATGACGGCGCTTCCACCGATGATCAGAATACCCAGACCGAGCTGAGCGGCTCTGTTTCTACCAATGGTTCCACTTCTATGGAGAGCGTGATCGGCGCTCTGAGCGAGCAGTTCATGACGGATAACCCGGGCGTGACTGTCACCTATGATGCCACCGGTTCCGGTACCGGCATCGAGTCTGTGAAGAACGGCACCTGCGATATCGGCCTGAGCTCCCGCGCTCTGAAGGACGAGGAGACCTCTGCCGGCCTGGTGGGCACCACCGTGGCTCTGGATGGTATCGCCATCATTGTCAACGCCGACAGCAAGGTCGCTGACCTGACTGTTGACCAGATTGCCCAGATCTTCACCGGTGCCATCACCGACTGGAGCGAGGTTGGCGGCGACGCCGGCACCATTTCCTGCATCGGCCGTGAGGCTGGTTCCGGCACCCGGGACGGCTTCGAGTCCATCACCGGCACCGAGGACACCTGCGTACTGGCCCAGGAGCTGACCTCCACCGGCGCTGTGATCGAGGCCGTGAAGGGCAACCCCAACGCCATCGGCTATGCTTCCCTGTCTGCTGTGGAAGGCCAGGATGGCATCAAGGCTCTGACTGTGGGCGGCGTTGCCTGCACTGAGGACACCGTTCTGGACGGCAGCTATGAGATTCAGCGTCCCTTCGTCCTGGTGACCAAGGACGGCACCGAGCTGAGCGCTCAGGCCCAGGCCTTCTTCGACTTTGCTACTTCCACCGCTGCCAACGACCTCATCAAGAACGCCGGCGCGGTGCCCGTGGCCCAGTAAGAAAACCGGTCACCAACACATCACGAATTGTGCCCCCTCCGGGATGCCTCCGCCCACGTCAGGGTGGAGGCTATTCCCGTGAAAAAGGAGTTTGACATGGAAATGGAACGCAAATTGTCCGGCGGAGTATTTGCCGCCAGTGTCCGGCGTGAGCGCGGACAGGAATCCCCCAAACAGACGGTGCGGCGCAAGCCCAACTCCGCCCCTGCCGGCAGGAAAAATGCCCGCGCCGGTATGGAGGCGGTGGTGCACCTGATCTTCTTGCTCTGCGGCATCGTGGCCGTGGCTTTCGTGCTGTTTATCAGTGTGTATCTGATTGTCTCCGGCCTGCCGGCCATCCGGACCATCGGGCTGAAGGAGTTCCTGCTGGGTGAGGTCTGGGCGCCCACCGCCACCACGGTGGAACCCTCTTACGGCATTTTGCCCTTCATTCTCACCTCCATATACGGCACCGCCGGAGCGGTGCTTATCGGCGTACCCATCGGTTTGATGACCGCCATCTTCCTGGCCAAGGTGGCCCCGCCCAAGGTGGCCAAAGTCATTCGGACGGCGGTGGAACTGTTGGCGGGCATCCCCTCTGTGGTCTATGGCCTGGTGGGCATGATCGTGCTGGTCCCTGCCATTCAAAAGACGTTCGGCCTCAGCTCCGGCGCCTGCCTGCTGGCAGCCATCATCGTGCTGGCCATCATGATCCTGCCCTCCATTATCAATGTTTCGGAGACTGCCCTGCGGGCAGTGCCCCCGGAGTATGAAGAGGCATCCCTGGCCCTGGGCGCCACCGCCATTGAGACGGATTTCAGGGTGATCCTGCCCGCCGCCCGCAGCGGCGTGGCCACCGCAGTGGTGCTGGGCGTGGGCCGCGCCATCGGCGAGGCCATGGCCATCATCATGGTGGCCGGCAACGTGGCCAACATGCCGGGCCTTTTCACCTCCGTCCGTTTCCTCACCACGGCCATTGCTTCGGAGATGTCCTACGCCGCGTATGGCAGCCTTCAGCGGCAGGCGCTGTACTCCATCGGCCTGGTACTGTTTTTGTTCATCATGCTCATTAACGTGCTGCTGAACGTGTTCATTAAAAAGAAGAAGGAGGACTGAGCGCCATGGAACATACCCTTTCTCCCAGACGCCGGCTCTATGACCACGGCCTGCGGCTCTTGCTGTGGGTTTGCGCGGGAATTACCTGTGCGCTGCTGATCTTCCTGATCGGCTATATCTTTTACCGCGGCCTGGGCAATATCTCCTGGAAGCTGCTGACCTCCCAGACCAGCTATATCAAGGACACCATCGGCATCCTGCCCAATATCCTCAACACCCTCTATATCATCGTGGTGGCCATGGTCATTGTACTGCCCCTGGGTGTGGGCGCCGCCATCTACCTGACGGAGTACGCCACCAACCGCAAGGTGGTGGAGATCATTGAGTTTGCTACCGAGACCCTGACGGGCATCCCCTCCATCATTTTCGGCCTGGTGGGCATGCTGTTCTTTGTGCAGAAGCTGGGCCTGGCCCCGGGCATCCTGGCCGGCGGCCTGACGTTGGTCATCATGATCCTGCCCACCATCGTCCGCACTACCCAGGAGAGCCTCAAGACCGTGCCCCAGTCCTACCGGGAGGGTGCGCTGGGCTTGGGAGCGGGCAAGTGGCACATGGTCCGCACCGTGGTGCTGCCCAACGCCGTGGACGGTATCGTCACCGGCTGCATCCTGGCAGTGGGCCGGATCGTGGGCGAGAGCGCGGCACTGCTGTTCACCGCTGGATTCGGCCTGGTGCTCAACGACTTTTTCACCGCCCTGCACTCCTCCTCCGCCACGCTGACCGTGGCACTGTACGTCTACGCCAGCGAGCGAGGCGAAACCGGCGTGGCCTTCGCCATCGCCGCCATTTTGATGGTTCTGACATTCCTCATCAACCTGGCTGCCACTGTGGTGGGCCGGAAACTGAAAAAATAACGGAGGCCTCTTATGGCAACGATCATTGAAGCAAAGGACCTGAATCTGTGGTATGGACAAAACCACGCACTCCACGATATCAATGTGGCAATTCCGGAGCATGAGATCACCGCGTTCATCGGCCCTTCCGGCTGCGGCAAGTCCACGTTTTTGCGAACGCTCAACCGGATGAACGACCTGATCCCCGGTGTTCGCATTACCGGCGAGGTCAACTATCAGGGCCAGGATATCTACGAAAGCAGTGTGGACCCCACCTGGCTGCGCAAGCAGATCGGCATGGTGTTCCAGAAGGCCAATCCCTTCCCCATGAGCATCTACGACAATGTGGCTTACGGCCCCCGCACCCACGGGATCCGCTCCAAAGTGCAGCTGGACGAGATTGTGGAAAACTCCCTGAAGGCCGCTGCGATCTGGGATGAGGTGAAAGACCGGCTGAAGAAGAGCGCCCTGGGCCTCTCCGGCGGCCAGCAGCAGCGGCTGTGCATCGCCCGGGCACTGGCGGTGGAGCCGGAGGTGCTGCTGATGGACGAGTCCACCAGCGCCCTGGACCCCATTTCCACTTCCAAGATCGAAGACCTTGCAGCGGAACTGAAAAATAAGTATACTGTCATCATGGTGACTCACAACATGCAGCAGGCCGCCCGTATTTCCGATAACACGGCCTTTTTCCTTCTGGGTGAGCTGGTGGAATTCGGCAAGACGGAGCAGCTGTTCTCCACACCCCGGGATAAGCGCACGGAAGACTACATTACCGGCCGGTTCGGCTGATGGGAGAGATACAACATGCGAAACAAATTTGAAGAGCAGCTGGAGCGGCTCCATGTGGAGCTGATCCAGATGGGTGCCCTGTGTGAAGACGGCATCTCTGCGGCGGCGGAGGCGCTGCTGCAGAATAACCCGGATCTGGCCCAGACCGCCATTGACGCGGAGAGAGAGATCGACCAGAAGGAACGGGAAGTGGAGAACCTGTGCATCAAACTGCTGCTTCAGCAGCAGCCGGTGGCCAAGGACCTGCGGGAGATTTCCGCGGCGCTGAAGATGATCTCTGACCTGGAACGCATCGGTGACCAGGCGTCTGATATTGCAGAGCTGGTGCCCTATGTGCATCTGGATGAAGGCACCGGCCTTCATATCGGGGACATGGCCCGGGCGGTGATCCGAATGGTCACCGACAGTGTGGATTCCTTCGTCAAGCGGGACCTGGATCTTGCCCGTGCGGTCTATGCCGCCGACGACAAGGTGGACGCCCTGTTCGATCAGGTCAAGCGGGAGCTGATCGGCTTGATTGCCCAGGATGCCAGCCGGGGCGAGCAGTGCATGGACCTTTTGATGGTGGCCAAGTACCTGGAGCGGATCGGCGACCACGCCACCAACGTGGCGGAGTGGGTGGAGTATTCCATTACCAACGTCCATCCCGATAAAAACTAAAAAAAGAAAAAAGGGGGACACACCGTGCTGACCTTTGAACAAGTCCAGAACAATCCGGCGATCCGCACGTATATCCAGCGGGCGGATGAATCCCTGATCGCACTGGGATTTACGGAGCATAGCTTTGCCCACGTGGGGATGGTGGCCCGCAACGCCGCGTATATTTTGGAGACTCTGGGTTATCCCCAGCGCACGGTAGAAGTGGCGAAGATCGCCGCGTTCCTCCATGACATCGGAAACCTGGTTAACCGGGTGGATCACTCCCAGTCCGGCGCTGTCATGGCGTTTCGGATTCTGGACAATCTGGACTGTGACCCCGAGGAGATCGCAACCATCGTCACTGCCATCGGCAACCACGACGAGGGCACCGGATTGCCGGTGAACGCGGTGGCGGCGGCCCTGATCCTGGCGGACAAATCCGACGTCCGCCGCAGCCGGGTGCGCAACCAGGACCCGTCCACCTTTGACATCCATGACCGGGTGAATTATTCCGTCAAACGCTCACAGCTTAAGATCAATGAAGAACACACCCTCATCAAGCTCAAGCTGTTTGTGGATACCAAATACGGTTCCGTGATGGATTATTTTGAAATTTTTATGCAGCGGATGATTCTCTGCCGTAAAGCGGCGGAGAAACTGGGGCTGCAGTTCAAGCTGATGATCAACGAGCAGCAGCTGATCTGAGGCGGGATGACCCCGGGTGCAGCCCCGGCGGCCATTGGCAGTCAAAAGCAGAGGGAGAGTCTTTGCGGCGCTCCCTGCTGCTTTCACAGGCTAAGGGTCAAAAGACAGGAGGCAACGGTATGATCTACTTACTCGAAGATGACGACAGCATCCGGGATTTTGTCATCTATACCCTCAACAGTCAGGGCATGGAGGCCAGAGGATTCGGCCTGCCCTCGGAATTTTGGCATGCGGTGGCGGAGCAGGTCCCCTCTCTGGTGCTGCTGGACGTGATGCTGCCGGAAGAGGACGGGCTGAGTGTGCTCAAGAAGCTGCGAAGTGCCGCCCGCACTGCCAAGCTCCCTATCATCATGCTCACTGCCAAGGGAACGGAGTACGATAAGGTCCTGGGACTGGACGGCGGCGCGGACGACTATGTCACCAAGCCCTTCGGCATGATGGAGCTGCTCTCCCGTATCCGGGCACTGCTGCGGCGGACAGAGAGTGAGACCGGTCAGTACCGCTGCGGGATTCTCACCGTGGACCCGGGCCGCCACACTGTGGAGGTTTCCGGCCGGGAGGTGACGCTGACCCAGAAGGAGTTCGAGGTGCTGTGCCTGCTGCTGAAAAACCGGGGGCAGGTGCTCTCCCGGGAACAGCTCATCGAAAATGTGTGGGGCTATGCGTTCACCGGAGAGAGCCGGACGGTGGATGTTCATGTCCGCACGCTGCGTCAGAAGCTGGGTGAGGCGGGTGCCTACGTGGAGACGGTCCGGGGATACGGCTATAAAATCAGCCAGGAAGGCTGAGGGAAGGAGTCCCATCCATGACAAAACGCATTTTCCGCTCGATTTTGGCGGTTTCGCTGGCGGTTCTGCTGGCCAGTTTACTGCTGATTGTGGGCGTGCTTCACGGGTATTTTCAAGACAGCGTCCTGGCGGATCTGACGATTCGCACTTCTTACATCGCCCATGGCATTGAAAACGAGGGAATCAACTATCTGAACGAGGATCTTCCCGGCGGCTGCCGCATCACGCTGGTGGACACGGACGGCACGGTGCTTTATGATAACCGAGAGGACCCTGCCCAGATGGAAAATCACGCCGACCGGGAGGAGATCCATGAGGCGGCGGTGCTGGGGCAGGGCCATGCGGTCCGCCGCTCCGACACGCTGTCGGAAAAGACCATCTATTACGCCCTGCGCCTCTCTGACGGTACGATTCTGCGGGTGTCCGACACGGAGTACTCCGTCTGGCGCCTGGTGATCCAGGCTATGCAGCCGGTGGCCCTGGTGTTGGTGCTGGCCTTTGTGCTGGCGTTGGTGCTGGCGTCCCGGGTATCCCGGCAGTTGGTGCAGCCCATCAACGCTCTGGACCTGAACCAGCCGGGCGATCAGGCGCCTTATGAGGAACTGGCGCCGCTGCTGGGCAAGATCCGCAGCCAGAACCGACAGATCCACAAGCAGATGCTGGATCTGCAGCAGCGTCAGGAGGAGTTCACCACCATCACCGAGAATATGAGTGAGGGCTTTTTGGTCATCGACCAGGAGACCCGGGTGCTCTCTTACAACTCTGCGGCACTGCGGCTGCTGCGGGGCAGCGTGGATGGGCCGGCGCCCGACACGGCGTTCGCACTCAATCGGGAGGCGGGGTTCCGCCGCTGCGTGGAGGATGCCCTGGCGGGCCGCCGCCGGGAGGAGCTGCTGGAAAAGGACAGCAGCTGCCGTCAGGTGATCGCAAGCCCTGTGGAGCAGGACGGCGCCATCGCCGGTGCGGTCCTGGTGATTCTGGACGTGACAGAGAAGGAACAGAGGGAGAGTTTGCGGCGGGAGTTTACCGCCAACGTTTCCCACGAACTGAAGACGCCGCTGACGTCCATCCTGGGCACGGCAGAGATCCTGCAAAACGGTCTGGTTAAGCCGGAGGATGTGAGTCACTTCGCGGGCAATATCCACCGGGAGGCCGGTCGACTGATCGGCCTTGTCAACAACATCATCAAGCTCTCCCGGTTGGATGAGGGAGGCCCCACAACCACTTGGGAAACGGTGGATCTCTACCAGACCGCCAAGAGCGCACTGGATCGGCTGGCTGCCGCCGCGGAGCAGCGGCAGGTGACACTGGAGCTGCAGGGAGGTCCTGCACAAGTACACGGCGTCCCGCAGATCGTCGATGAGATCCTCTATAATCTCTGTGATAACGCTGTGGTTTACAACCGGCCCGGCGGGAAGGTCTGCGTCACGGTGGCGGATACCGATGAGGGCGCCCGGGTGACGGTGGAGGACACCGGCATCGGCATCCCCCAGGAGGTCCAGAGTCGTGTGTTTGAGCGGTTCTACCGGGCGGACAAGAGCCATTCCGCCGGCGGAACAGGGCTGGGGCTGTCCATCGTCAAGCACGGCGCCGCGTATCTGGGCGCCAAGGTGACACTGGAAAGTGAAGAGGGAAAGGGCTCCACCTTTACCTTGCTTTTCCCCAAGAACTCCATCTGAACAGATGAAAGCGCCGCATTTGCGGCGCTTTTTTCTGCTCTGCGGCATAGTGGCTTTGTCTTCGGCACATACTAGCGGCGTCTATGGAGGTGGAGCATGGAACAACTATCTGCCAATTTTACCGAAAATGTGCGGTGGTTCAATGAAGTACTGGGTGTAGGCCGCAGCTGTGACCTGGTGAACCGGGACTTGGTGATCGGCGGGCGCCGGGCCAGGATCTGGGTGATCGACGGCTTCGGCGGCGACGCTATTTTAGAGCGGATCGGCGCCTTCTGGCTGAGCATCTCCCCCGAGGCTGTGGCGGGGATCGACCGGATGCAGGCATTCGTGGACCGGTTCGTCACCTTTTTGGAGGCTGATGTGGGGACGGACCCGGAGGAGATTAGCACCAATGTTCTGCTGGGAAAGACGCTGCTGCTGGTAGAGGGAATCCAGGGCGCGGCGCTGATCGACGCCAAGGAATACCCGGGCCGGGGCGTCCAGGAACCGCCGGACGGAAAGGTTCTGCGGGGTGCCCATGATGGTTTCATTGAGGCCATGGTGCCCAATATGGCACTGCTGCGCCGCCGTATCCGGGACCCTCATCTGACCATGGAGGGCCATAAGGTGGGAAGCCGGTCCCATACGGATGTGGTGCTGTGCTATCTGGATGACAAGGCGGACCCGGAAATCCTGGAGCAGATTCGCCGCAAACTCTCCGCCATCGAGGCCAGATCGCTGACCATGGGGCAGGAGAGCGTGGCGGAGGCCATCGAGCCCAAACAGTGGTACAATCCCTTTCCCAAGGTCCGCTACACCGAGCGGCCGGACACCGCTGCCGCCTGCATCATGGAGGGCAGCATTATTTTGATGGTGGATACGTCCCCCTCGGTGATGATCCTGCCCACGGCCTTCTTTGATTTTACCCAGGAGGCCAATGAATTCTATTTTCCGCCGCTGATCGGCACGTATCTGCGGCTGCTGCGGATCATTGTCTTTTTCATCTCCCTGTTTATCACCCCGGCCTGGTATCTGATGGTCAGCGAGCCGGGGCGGCTGCCGGGGTGGCTGGATTTTCTCTCGTCGCCGGAACCGGTGTCCCTGAGCCTTTTGTCCCAGCTGCTGGTGGTGGAATTCCTCATCGACGTGCTGAAGCTGGCGTCTCTCAATACGCCGGACTCCCTTTCCAATTCCTTCTCCATGCTGGGGGCGCTGATCCTGGGCGATTTTGCGGTTCAGGCCGGTTGGTTGGGACCGGAAGTGCTGGTATATATGGCCTTTGTCTCAGTGGCCGGATTTGCCCAGCCCAGTTATGAATTGGGATATTCTTTCAAACTCCTGCGGGTGGTATTGCTGCTGATCACTGCAGCCTTTGACGTATGGGGGTTTTGTCTGGGCGTGCTGGGGATTACAGTGCTGCTGGCCACCACAAAGCCCGTCGCCGGGCGGGGATATCTCTATCCGCTGATTCCTTTTAATGCAAAAGCTCTGCGGCGGTTGTTTTTCCGGGAACCCATCAGCCGGGACAACACGTAAAAATGAAATTGGAATTATCTGGTACACCTTGAAATTTTTTCCGAATTAAGTATAATGAGTACAAACTTGTTATAAAACATGATTCCTATAGCCTGTCCGGCCCCGTACCGTGTCAACTTACGGCCGCCGGGGCCGGATAAGGCCATAGGGGATTTGACAGAACCTGTGTGTGGTTTGATGGGGGAAGGTGTATGGAGCGGCAGGAAAACCGATATACCGTTACAGTAATGCGGGATTTATTGAAAAATCTGCAGTCTATTTTTGAGATGGTGCGTCTGGTAGACCCCACAGAGGTGGCGGTCCTGCGGCTGGAGGAAAACGGAACCATCAGCAAGGAACCCTTCCCCTGCTACCAGACATGGAGCCGGGATCTGCGGTGCCGAAACTGCACTGGGATGCAGGGTCTGTTGGGCGAGCAGCCCAGCGTGAAATTCGAGTGCCGCCGGGACCACTTGTTTTACATTGTTTCCCGGCCGCTGGTTTTGGAACTTCCAGAGGGAGAGCTCCAGGTCGTGCTGGAAATCGCCAACCGGGCGGATACTGCCCTCATTCAGCAGGAAAAGGACCGCTCCTTGAGTCAGCAGCTGGACGAGATTCAGGAGGAGGTCTACCGGGACCCGCTGACGCATGCATTCAACCGCCGGTATCTGAGCGAATTCGGATTCTTGTATCATAACATGGATCAGCTGTGCCGCCGTCTGGGATTTATCGTGCTGGACCTGCGGCAGTTCAAACTGGTCAACGATACCAAGGGACATCTGGCCGGAGACCGGGTGCTGGTGGAAGTAGCCCGAACCTTGCAGTCCAGGGTCCGGGCACAGGACTCTGTGATCCGGATGGGCGGCGATGAATTTTTGGTGGTGCTGACCAACTGCGGCGAAGAAGTGGTCAGCCGGAAGATTCAGGAGCTGGATGAGGCGCTGCTGCCGGTAGCCGCAGCGGATTTTGGATATTCCTATACAGAGTTCTTTCAGGATGAAAAATGCTTTTTGCAGGAGATGCTGGAAACGGCGGACCGGCGGATGTACGCGGCGAAGCGTCAGGCCAAACGTCTTCAGCCTACATAAGAAGCCCCCCCGCACCTTTGGGTGCGGGGGGCTTTTGCCGGTCACTCCTCGATGCTGATAGCGCCCACCGGACAGCCATCCCGGGCGGTCTTTGCATCTTCCAGCATTTCTGCGGGAATCTCGCCGCCATGGGCCATGCCGTCATCTCCCATGTGGAATACAGCGGGGCAGGTATCGGCGCACAGGCCGCAGCTGATGCAGGATTCATTGACTGTTGCGTTCATTTGATTGCACTCCTTTGCATTAGTCCAGAATATTTCCATCCCGGCCCAGTGTTACCACCTGCCAGGGAATGAACTTGCCGCTCTGACGCAGGGCGGTCTCCACCGCCCGCTGGATGCCGCCGCAGCAGGGAACCTCCATGCGGACCACGGTGACTTCCCGGATATCGTTGCGCCGGATGATCTCCGTCAGCTTTTCCGTGTAATCCCCTTCGTCCAGCTTGGGGCAGCCGATGAGCGTGATGTGTCCCCGCATGAAACGCTGGTGGAAGTCCGCTCGGGAATAAGCCGTGCAGTCCGCCGCAATCAGAAGCTTTGCGCCGTTGAAGTAAGGGGCCTCCACCGGCAGCAGCTTGATCTGTACCGGCCACTGCATGAGCTGAGAGACTGCTGCCCCCGGTTCCGGAGCAGCCGCGGGGGCCGCAGGATGCCGCAGGGTCTGGCTCTGGCTGCCGGGGCATCCGCTCCGGGTCACAGGGGCGCTGCCCTTGAGGGCTTCCGCCTTCTTGGCCAGCACTGCCGCCTCGTCATATGCGGCGGCCTCCCGCTCCACAAAGGTGATGGCTCCGGTGGGGCAGGTGGGCAGGCAGTCGCCCAGGCCGTCACAATAGTCGTCCCGCAGCAGGGTCGCCTTTCCGTTCACCATGCCGATGGCACCCTCATGGCAGGCCGAGGCACAGGCGCCGCAGCCGTTGCACTTGTCCTGATCGATTTCAATGATCCGTCTTACCATAGTATGTCTCCTTTTCGGCATTTCAGCCGTCACTTGCTTTCTGAGTGAGATTATCGTATAATCAGTTCAAAAAATCAGTTGTTTTTCCAACAAAAAAGGAGGCTCTCCATGGAAATTTTCTCCGCAATGGAATATACCCCCCTGTTTCGGGGGCTTGACCGGGAACAGATTCAGGAGCTGCTCCGGCACAGCGGCGCCCAGCGGCGGGCTTATACCCGGGGCGAGCTGGTGCTGCGGGCTGGGGAGCAGACCGGGCGGCTGGGCCTCCTGCTCTCCGGCAGTGTGCATGTCATCCGGGAGGATTTCTGGGGCGGGCGGACCATCGTGGGGGTCGTGGAGCCCGGAGATGTGTTTGCGGAATCCTTTGCCCTGGCGGGGGAGCCTCTGGAGGTGAGCGTACTCTCTCCGGGAGAGGCGGAGGTGTTGTTTTTGGATGCGGAGGCGGCCTGCGGGTGCTCCGACCGCTTTACAACCAACCTGTTGGCACTGATGGCAGGCAAGAATCTGGCACTGACCCGGAAGATGGGTCATATGGCCCGCAAGACCACCCGGGAGAAGCTCTTGAGCTATCTCTCTGCCCAGGCACTGCGGGCAGGCGGGGCATCGTTTGACATCCCGCTGGACCGTCAGCAGCTGGCGGATTTTCTGGCGGTGGACCGCAGCGCCATGTCCGCAGCCCTTGGAAAGCTACGGGATGAGGGAATTCTGGAATTCCGAAAGAATCACTTTCGTCTGCTCCGCCGTCACCCGGAGGGGACAGGAGAGGAGGCGACATCATGCTGATCCGGGTACCGGAGTATTTTGATCGGTTTCGCTGCCTGGCCGGTGCCTGTCCCCATACCTGCTGCGAGGCGTGGGAGGTGGTCATCGACCGGGAGACTGCAGTCCGGTATCAGGCGGTTCCCGGTCCGCTGGGGAAAAAGCTCCGGGATGCCATGACCGTAGATGCAGACGGCGACATCTGCTTTCCGCTCTCCGGAGGCCGGTGCCCTTTTCTGGATGGGGAAAATCTGTGCGAGATCCACCGGACTTTGGGAGAGGAGGCTACCTCCGTCACCTGCCGGGAGCATCCCCGCTTCACGGAGGACTATGGCTCTTTCCGGGAGATCAGCTTGTCTGCCTCCTGTCCGGCGGCCAATGCGCTGCTGCTGGGGAGCCACCAACCGCTGACCTTCCAGACGTGGGAGACGGCAGAGGCTGGCGAGGCGACAGATCCCTGGACGGCAGAGCTGCTGCCGGTGCGAAAGCGTATGCTGGACTTGCTGGCAGACCGGAGCAAGCGGCTCCGGCAGCGTTTGGCGGAGGTGCTGCAGCTGGCCCTTGCGGCCCAGACGCTGCTGGATGCTGAGGAGGACGGACAGCTGCCGGCGCTGGCGGCATCGTGGCAGCCGGAACAGTGGGAAACGCCTCCGTGTGGGGAGATCTTTCCTGATGCCCTGCGTTTTTTGGGAGAGCTGGACATTTTGGACCCTGCCTGGCGAACGCTGCTGCGTCGTGCTGAGACAACTGCGCCGGCTCCGATTCCGGAGGAGCTGCTGGAACGGGTGGCGGCGTACTTGATTTTCCGCTATCCACTAAAGGCTGTCAACGATGGAGACCTGTTGGGGCGGACGGCCTTTTGCGTATTCGCGGTGCTGACCGTGGAATGGCTGGCCGCCGTGTGCGGTCTGGCAGAGGCACTGCGGCAGTTCAGCCGGGAGATCGAACACAGTCAGGAAAATCTGGAAGCCCTTCAGGATGCATTCTGGAGCCAGCCGTGGTTTCAGCTGCCGCGGCTGCTTGGTGCGCTGGAGGTATGACGTCCGTTGTGTAAAGTGCATTTTGGTGCGGCCTCAATTTGTCTAAAATGTAAAAATGCACAAAACCTGTTGACAATTTCAAAAAAGTATTGTACATTATAGTCACAGGAAAGGAGTGAGTCCCATGGGCTAGGGTAGCTCAAGAGATTCTCAAGATCTCCGATCTCAGCGCCGTTCGGAATCGAGGAATTCCTCAAAGTAAGTATAACTCCGGCAAGTTCCCAAAGACGAAACATTTCTCACTAGGATGAGCCACACGGGAGTACTTTGGCAGAGACCAGAGCAGACGTCTGCGTGTACCTGATGTTTTACGGATTGGCAAGTAACCAGAGTTTTCGATTCCCCAGATGTTTCCCCAGCATCCGAACGGTAATCCAATGAAAGCAAGAGGTAAGAGGTATTGGAAAATCCGATCCAGAAGTGAACCCCCCATTCGTCGTTGGAGCGAATGGGGGGTTGTGTTATATGTGGAGAAAGGAGTTCACAAGAATAGCTGTGGGACTGGCGGTTTTGCAAGAAAGGTGATAGCCTCCCTCCTGGGAATGAGAAATGCAGGCAGATGTTTGTCCGGTATCCTTCAAAGAAGGCTGCCGGCTTTTTATTTTCAGGCAGAAAATCAACGGCGGGAATGCCGCAAAAAGAGCCGCCCGGACTTTTGTCCGGGCGGCGTATTTTTTTGAAATTACTGATGATCCACAGAGGACATGTAGCGGATCAGCTCCACCATCTTGTTGGAGTAGCCGCACTCGTTGTCGTACCAGGAGACAACCTTCACGAAGGTGTCGGTCAGAGCAATGCCGGCCTTCTTGTCGAAGATGGAGGTACGGGGATCGCCCAGGAAGTCGGAGGAGACAACGTCCTCATCGGTGTAACCCAGAACACCCTTCAGCTCACCCTCGGAAGCGGCCTTCATGGCCTCGCAGATCTGCTCATAGGTAGCGGGCTTTTCCAGCTTGGCAGTCAGGTCCACCACGGAGACATCCAGAGTGGGGACGCGCATGGACATGCCGGTCAGCTTGCCGTTGAGCTCGGGGATAACCTTGCCCACAGCCTTGGCAGCACCGGTGGAGGAGGGGATGATGTTGCCGGTAGCAGCACGGCCGCCGCGCCAATCCTTCAGGGAAGCGCCGTCCAGCAGCTTCTGAGTGGGGGTGACGGAGTGCACGGTGGTCATCAGTCCTTCCACAATGCCGAAGTTGTCGTTCAGGACCTTGGCAATGGGAGCCAGGCAGTTGGTGGTGCAGGAGGCGTTGGACACGAAAGTCATGTCGGAGGTGTACTTGGTGTTGTTCACGCCCATGACGAACATGGGGGTGTCGTCCTTGGAGGGAGCGCCCATGACAACATGCTTGGCGCCGGCATCAATGTGGCCCTGGCACAGATCCTTCGTCAGGTGCTTGCCGGTGCACTCGCAGATGTACTCGGCACCAACGCTGGCCCAGGGAATGTCCTTGACCTCCATGGCAGTGAAAACGGGGTACTTCTTGCCGTTGACAACCAAGGCACCATCTTCGGAGGAGACCTCACCCGGGAACTTGCCGTGAACGCTGTCATACTTGAGCATGTAAGCCATGTACTCAGGGTTCATGAACGGATCGTTCAGGCCCACGACTTCCACATCGTCATGAGTCAGGGCAGCGCGGAACACCAGACGGCCGATCCGGCCGAAGCCATTGATACCGATTTTGGTTTTCATAGTGAATAGAACTCCTTTCAATCTGCGGCCGCACCGGGACAAGTGGCCGTCAAAACGTTTGCGCAAACGCTTTGGTAATCGTTTATATTTGTATACTAGCACAGCTCTGCACACCTTGCAACTGTCAATTCAGATAACAATTATAACGTTTAATTGTGAATTATCTCTAAGAAATGGGGACATTTTACGCGAAAACGTGGAAAAGAGGCCAAAACCCTCTTGACGGAGCGGAAGGGGTGGCATATACTGTGAAAAAATGAATGGATTACGTAATGGGAATATGCATTACGCAAGAGGGAAAGAACATGAAAGTGACAATCAGCGATGTGGCCAAGCTGGCGGGCGTGTCTACCGCCACTGTGTCCCACACCATCAATGCGACCCGCTATGTTTCCAGCGAGACCAAGGACAAGGTCTATCGGGCCATCCAGGAGCTGGGGTATACACCGGATGCCTCTGCCCGGAGCTTCCGCACCGGCAAGAAAAAGACCATCGGATTTATTGCACCGGATATTTCCAACAAGTTTTTCGGCACGATGATCGAGTCTGTGGAAAACTATCTTTCCGGCCATGGGTATCACCTGATTATTGCCAATACCAAGGAGGATATGGACCGGGAGGAGACGAACCTCCGGCTGCTGTCTGCCGGACTGGTGGACGGCCTGCTGATTGCCAGCACCATGGATGATTTCCAGCGGCTGGACCAGCTGATTCCTGCCGGATTTCCAGTGGTGCTGGTGGACCGAACCTTTGAGGAAAAGAAGTATTCCTCGGTGTGTGTCTCCAACTTCCAGCCCATTTATCGCAGTGTCTGCCGGCTGGCCGGAAAAGGGGACAAGCGCATCGGCATCATCGGCGGACTGCCCCGCCTCTCTACCACCAAGGAGCGGATCTCCGCATACCAGCAGGCGATGGCGGACTGCGGACTGCCGGTGGAGGATGCGCTGGTCCGCTACGGTGACTCCATGGAAAATAGTGCCCGAGCCTGTCTGGAGGACCTGCTGGGCGAGCACTGCGATGCCATCATCGTCTGCCAGGGCCTGATGGCCTCCGAGACCATCATCTATCTTCACAAGATGGGGGTTCAACTGGGCAAGGATATTGATCTTGTGAGCTTTGTGGATTACGACTCCAACTTCTATGATCTCTACTCCAACCAGATGGACTGCATCATCCAGCCGGTGGAGGAGTTGGGGACTGCCGCGGGAGAGCAGATCCTCCACCGGGTAGAAAAGCCCGACGCACCCATTTTTGAAAATGTCCTCACGTCCGCTTACCGGCCCTACGAACGCAAATAAATCTGCCCGCTTCAAGCCCCGCCTGGATTCAGGCGGGGCTTTTTTCCACGAATCTTGCAGAACACCTGCTTGACAAAACTGGTCTATTATTATAGACTCAAGACAGGAGGTCTATTAAAATAGACCAAGGAGGTGCGCAGATGGAGACCTATCATCTCAGTGACAGTGAATACCGCTTCATGCAGGTGGTGTGGGATACAGAGCCGGTGGGGTCCGGGGAACTGGTGGCCCTTTGCCGGGAGAAGCTGGGGTGGAAAAAGTCCACTACCTACACCGTGCTGAAAAAGCTGGGGGAGCGGGGCGTGGTGCAAAACGAGGAAAGCGTGGTGACCGCACTGGCGTCCCGGGAGACGGTGACGGAGGCGGCCGCGGAGGCATTTGTGGATAAAACATTCAACGGCTCACTGCCCGGTTTCCTCACGGCCTTTATGAGCGGGCGGAAACTGACAGAGCGGGAGGCGGAGGACCTAAAACGCCTCATTGACCAGTATCAGGAGGGGTGAATATGGAACTGCTGACAGCTGTTTTTTCCCGGCTTTTGTCCATGGCCCTCATGGCCCTGCCGGTGATGGCTGTGGTGTTTCTGGCCCGGCTGGCTATGGCGCGGCTCCGGGTTCCCCGGAAATACAGCTGTGCGCTGTGGTTTGCGGTGGGGGTCCGGCTGGTGTGCCCAGTGAGTTTGCGGGGCCTTTTGAGCATTTTCAACCTGCCGGGGCTCTATGATCTGGCGGAGGCTACCGGCAGCGTGGACGGCGTGGTGTCGGCCCTGCCGCCGGTGGCTGCGGCCATGGCTCCGGCTTCGTCCACGGCGACGGCCTTACCGCCGCCCTCCACCATGGAAGGGACGGTTGCGGTGACCGCTGCCGCCTCTCCCTCTGCCGGCGAGATCGCTTTGATGGCGGCCTCAGCGGTATGGCTGCTGGGGGTCCTGGCAATGCTCCTCTGGGGCGCGATGGGTATGGTGCGGCTCAAACGCAGGGTGTCCCAGGCGGCGTGGACCGGCGGTGAAGTGTGGGAGTGCGCGGAGATCCCCACGCCCTTTGTTCTGGGCTTCTTCCGCCCCCGCATCTATATCCGTCCGGGCCTTACGGGGATGGAGCGCACCTGCGTCCTGGTCCATGAGCGCCACCACATCCGCCGCGGGGACCCCTGGTGGAAACTGCTGGCGTGGTGCATCCTGGCGGTATATTGGTGGAATCCCGCCGTGTGGCTTTGCTGGATGTTCTTCTGCCGGGATCTGGAGATGAGCTGTGACGAGGCGGTGCTGGCCACACTGGGGGACCAGGCCAAACGGGAATACAGCCTTTCCCTGGTGGAAAACGCGGCGGAGCGTCCCATTCCCATGGCTCTGGCCTTCGGGGAGCATGACGCCACCCGCCGGGTCAAGAACGTGCTCAAGTGGAAGAAGGAGACCCCACGGGTGGCCTTCCTGGCGGCGGCCGCGGTGCTGGTGGTGGTGTCGGTGTGTCTCAACGGCGCCTCGGAACGCACCGACAGCTGGGTGCGGCTGGAGGAGGGGGACGGTTCCGATACTCGGACCTTTACCTATTGGATCGGGAAAGAATACCAGTCCTATTTACTCTACGCCGAGGTCTATGACCACGAGACGCTCCTCAGCCGAACCGTTCTGGACTGCTGGCCTCTGGGGGAGGACTGGCCAGACGGACAGCAGCCCGACCCTGGCCCGGACGGCACGGTGACGGAGGCCCGCTCTCGCCGGGGCACCGCCACGCTGCGGGCGGAGCTGATGTGGAGAGGGGACGGCACCGGCACGGACATGCAGTGGTGGGGTACCATCTCCACCGCCAGCGGCGGGACCATGGGCACCAACCTGGGCCAGGGCCTGGTGCCGGAGCAGCCCTATCACTTGATGATGTGGGGCACGCTGTGCACAGAGATCGGAGAACGGGTGGAGCTGGGGGAGGACACGGCCGTGGCGGTGGCGTGTCTCTCCACTTCGCCCGATGGCTCCATCTATGCCTTTGATGTCCCCCAGGGAACGGACTGGCCTGAGGCGGCGCTGCGCAACGACGTGACCATGGTGCTGCGGCTGCGGCTGAGCACCCAGGACACAGCATCTCTGCGGGCATCTTTTGAGGCGGAGCAGAACGGCTTCGCCCAGACGCTCTTTGCTCTGCATACCTCCGCCCTGGACGCCGAAACGGCAGCAGCGATGCTGGATGCCCTGGATACGGCGTCCCTGGGGGCGTATACGGAAACATATCAGCCGCAGCAGCACGCCCTGGACGTGGCGTTCTCTCAGCAGCCTGCCGATGCGGATGGGCTGGACCGGGCCATGATGGACCGGGGAACGCTGCTGCTGGCATTGGCGGAGGATCTGGAGGAGGTCCACTGGTCTTATCCGGTGATGGCGGACGGCGAGGAGACAACCACCACCGTCTACTGGGACCGCTCCCAGCCGGACGGCTGGGCCCGGAATCTGGGATATGAAGACCTCCGGGAACTGGGCCGGACTCCGGAGGGTATTCAGGCGCTGCTGGATTTTTTGGGCATCTCCGGCGGAGAAACCACTGGCGGGGAAACGGCGGATGCCATTTTCCGGCTGGCTGGGGAGCAATCCCCGGAGGCATTGGCTGAGACACTGGTGTGTAGCGGCCCTTGGGGAGATGCTGCCCTGGAGGGGACCTTTGCCGTGTCTGAGAAGGAAGGGCAGCTGCTGCTGGAGTTTACGCAGCCCAATGCCTGGACGCTGGCAGCGGTTGGAAACCGCATGGCCGCCAGTGCCACCGTCCTGCTGGCGTTGTATCCGGAATTGATCCAGGTGCGGGCCCAATCGGCGGACGGAAAATCTTATATCTGGGTCACACAGGAGACCGCCGTCCGCCTGCTCCCTGAGGGAGCGACGCTTTCGGACTATGGAACCTCCCCGGAGGCGCTGGCGGAGCTGTTCACCCTCCTGAATGGGATTGTGGAGCGGGACGGCCTTCTCACAGGAATGAACCCGGACGGTGCCGTGCCGTATCCGGCCTCCGGCGGATTTGTGGCTCAGTACAGGACATCTTTGCCGCTGGGGGCGGAGACGGCGGCACTGGAGGCCGTGACCTATTGTGAGGGCCGGGAAATGGGACGGCAGGTGGTCTGGCGGGGAAGCTCCCTGGAGCTGCCAAGCGATGGCTTTTGGCTGCGGGAATACCCTCAGCGCTCCTCGGGCGGATGGGGACCGGTGGAATTTACGCTGCTGCCCTGGACAGATGACCCGGATGGGGCGGGGGAGCCCTTAGCGTCGTGGACCATGGAGCTCCCTTCCAGGTTCCATTATGACAGCCGGGAGCAGCGGAGCGTGGAGAATGCGGTGGAGCTGGAAAGAAATACGTCCGCAGTGCTGTTTGCCGCCGCGTTTTCGGATACGGAGGCCTTGTCCTCCTCCGCGGGGGCGCAGCTGCCCGCGGCGGAGGAACTCAATGACCCGGCAGTGCTGGGCAGAACGCTGGAGGAGTGGAATGCCGTAATCCTGGTGGAGCTGCGCCTGGAACCCTGACAGCGTAGGCGCGAGGAGCTGTAAGGGTGGACCTTCGGCAGAGGATATCTCTTTCCATCCCAATCGCAAAAGTGCCGCTCCC
>UMJL01045333.1_pt1 | contig 29761 bp, 20 predicted proteins | sample 1966071 | NCBI WGS metagenome assembly UMJL01 (sample SAMEA4836148, study PRJEB28245) | human gut metagenome | biome: gut microbiome; material: fecal sample | place: Denmark | collected 2008
GGCCCGGAACTTGCGCCGGGTGGCGGCCGCTTCGGGCGGCGTGAGCGATCCGGCGCGGCGGGTCTTCACCTCGACGATGTGCAGCACCCCGTCGCGCAGCGCCACCAGGTCCAGTTCGTCGCGTCCCTGCCGCCAGTTCCGGGCCTGGATCGAGTAGCCCGCCCGGCGCAGGTAGTCGGCCGTGGCCGTTTCACCGCGCTGTCCGGTCTCGGCCGTCGTCGGAGTGTGCGTTTGCATGGTGCCTTCTGCTGTTTCCCGGGGAAGACCGCCCCGGCAGCTCCGGAGCGGTCGGATACCTATGTTTATTATAAAAGAAACGAAAGATCGTCGCCTGGCTGCACCTCGAAGGTCTCAACCCCCTTGCGGAACATCCGCATCGGGCGGTTGCCGATCAGCTCGAGCCGTCCGTCGACGAGCCGCAGCATGCACCCCTCGCGCAGTCCGGCCACCCAGCGCCGCGGATTGGCCTCGATGAACTCCAGGATGCGCTGTTCGCGCGTCTCGCCGGCATGCCCCGCGGGGTTGGCGTCGAGGTAGTGGGGGTTGATCTGGAACTTCACGGCACCGATGGCGCGGAACGATTCGGGTTCGACGATCGGCATGTCGTTCGTCGTCGAGATCGTCGGGCAGCAGACGTTGCTTCCGGCCGACCAGCCGACGTAGGGAACCCCGGCCTTGATCCGCCGCAGAATGGCCTGCATGAGCCCCTGCTGCTGCATCTTGCGCGTCAGGGCGAAGGTGTTGCCGCCGCCCACGCAGATCGCCTCGGCCGCGCGGACGAGGGCTGCGGGATCCTTGGCCCGGTGGACCGAGCGTACGCGGATGCCGAGCTCCGCAAAACGGGCCTGAACCTTCTTTTCGTACTCGGCATAGGAGAAGGTGACGGCGGCGTAGGGAACGAAGACGATCTCGCGGATTCCGGCCAGAAAACGCCCGATTTCGGGCAGCGGGTAGCGCAGGTATTCCTCGCCGGCATTGGTCGAATTCGAGATCAGAAGCAATTTCATAAATGGATGATTTTTAGGTTGTTATTTTGACTTTTGTGCTAAATGTCGAAAAAGTTGTGAATAAAAAATCACGCTCTTTTGTCAAAAGTAATAAAAAAAGTGTTACTTTTGCGCAAAATTACCCTGGAAATGTAAAGAACTGTTTCCAATAATTGTTTAACTAAAAACTTAAGATTATGTCAGATGTTCAATCAAAAGTTGTCGAGATTATCGTCGACAAGCTGGGTGTTAAGGAGTCGGAGGTAGTACCCGAAGCAAGCTTCACCAACCACCTGGGCGCAGACTCGCTCGATACCGTAGAGCTGATCATGGAGTTCGAGAAGGCTTTCGACATCCAGATCCCGGATGAGGACGCTGAGAAGATCGCTACCGTAGGTGACGCCATCAAGTACATCGAGGAGCACAAGAAATAATTTGAAATTTTTTACGACAAAGGCTTAAGTCTTAATTTATGACGGAAAGAAGAGTAGTTGTTACGGGCATCGGAACGATCAACCCGCTCGGTAATAATATTGAAGAGTATTTTTCGAACCTGGAGAAAGGCGTCAGCGGTGCCGCACCCATTACTCATTTCGACGCAGAAAAATTTAAGACCAAGTTCGCCTGTGAAGTAAAAAATTACGACCCGGCACAGTATTTCGACCGTAAGGAGGTCCGCAAGTACGACCTCTTCACGCAGTATGCCCTGATCGCTGCCACGCAGGCCGTGGAGGACTCGGCACTCGATCTGGAGAAGATCGACAAGGAGCAGGTCGGCGTTATCTGGAGCTCGGGTATCGGAGGACTCAAATCGTTCTTCGACGAATGTCTGGGCTATGCCGCTGGGGGAGGTACCCCGCGGTTTAGCCCCTTCTTTATCCCCCGCATGATCGCCGATATCGCCGCCGGGTTCATCTCCATGAAGTACGGCTTCATGGGCCCCAACTACTGTACGGTATCGGCCTGCGCTTCGTCGAACCACGGCATGATCGCCGCCTTCGACGCCATCCGCTACGGCAAGGCCGACGTGATGGTGGCCGGCGGTTCCGAGGCCGCGGTCAACGAACCCGCCGTCGGTGGATTCAACTCGATGCAGGCGCTCTCGACGCGCAACGACGATCCCCAGCACGCTTCGCGTCCCTTCGACGTCGATCGTGACGGCTTCGTGATCGGCGAAGGCGCCGGTGCCCTGATCCTCGAGGAGTATGAGCACGCCAAGGCCCGCGGTGCCAAGATCTATTGCGAGATTATCGGCGGCGGTGCATCGGCCGATGCATACCACTTCACGGCTCCCCATCCCGAAGGAAAGGGCGCCATCAAGGCCATGCGCGACGCCATCAAGGACGCCGGCATCCGCCCCGAGGATATCGACTATGTAAACGTTCACGGTACGTCGACCCCTGCCGGCGACCTCCCCGAACTGAAGGCCGTTGAGGCGGTTCTCGGCGACCACATCTACAACGTCAATATCTCCTCGACGAAGTCCATGACGGGTCACCTGCTGGGTGCCGCCGGCGCCGTAGAGGCTCTGGCCTGCATCTTCGCCATGACCCATGGTGTGGTGCCTCCCACGATCAACTGCGAGCACCTCGACCCCGCCATCGATCCGAAACTCAACCTCACGCTCAACACCGCGCAGAAGCGCGACGTCAAGTGTGCCCTGAGCAATACGTTCGGTTTCGGCGGTCACAACTCGACGGTGATTTTCCGCAAACTCTAACGTCCAAACGTCCGCGCAGTGATCGATTTTCTCTTGCGTCCGCTTCGGCGGAACTTCGGGCGTGACCGGGCGTATTACAGAATTGTCGACGATCTGTTCGGGTTCATCCCCCACAACGTCGAACTTTACAAGCTGGCTTTGATTCACAAGTCAGCTTCTTTGGTTTTGGAGGACGGCCGCGCCATCAACAACGAACGTCTCGAATATCTGGGCGACGCCGTGATCGAGGCCGTCACCTCCGATTACCTCTTCATCGAGTACCCCGATCGCGACGAGGGCTTCATGACCCAGCTGCGGTCGAAGATTGTCTCCCGTCAGTCGCTCAACGGCCTGGCCGTGCGGCTCGGTCTCGACCGCCACGTCATCTCGAATGCCGGGGCCGGAATCGCCCAGAAGCATATCTTTGGCGACGCCTTCGAGGCGATGATGGGGGCCATCTACCTCGATCAGGGATATGATTTCGTCAACCGGCTGCTCATCAACCGGATCTATTACAATTACCTGAATCTCGACGAGCTGACCACCTCGGAGACCGATTTCAAGAGCCGCCTGATCGAGTGGTGCCAGAAAAACCGCCATAGGGTGCTCTTCCAGACCGAAACCGAAAAGGGATCGGCGGCCAACCATCCGGTCTTCTACTGCAAGGTGCTGGTCGATGACATGGAGGTGGGGCATGGCGCCGGGGATTCGAAAAAGGAGGCTGAGCAGCATGCCGCCTTCTCCGTGTCGCAGTATCTGACCGATGAGCAGTGCGCATCGCTGCTCGACAAGTTCGACCGCCTCTCCCGTTAGCAGGGGCGGCTGTACCTCAGACCGCTTACGTAAAACGTCCGACCATGCAGGAAATCCGCAATAAAATGGCTGCCCGGGGCGTCGAGTCGCTCGACGACAGGGAGTTGCTGTCGCTGCTGGTCGAGGATTCGCAACTGGCCGAGTTGCTGCTGGCGGCGTATGGCGGTTCGTTGGCGCGTCTGGCCGCCGAGGCTGAGGCGCGTCTGCGTATGGTCGGCGGGCTGGGGTTGCGGCGTGCTCGGCTGCTGCATGTCGCGGCGGAGTTCGGACGCCGGGTCGCAACGGCTCAGGCGGCCGATGCCGAATGTGTCGCAACGAGCGACGACGTCGTACGGATCTTCCGCCCGCAGCTCGAACGTCTTGCGCACGAGGAGTGCTGGGTGGTCTACCTTACCGCCTCGAACCGCATCATCGAACGTCAGCGGGTCAGTCAAGGCGGGGTGACCGGTACGGTTGTTGACCACAGACTGATTGTCAAGCGGGCGTTGGAGCTGTTGGCAACGCAACTGATTCTGATCCATAACCATCCCTCGGGGGCGGCCGAGGCCAGTGCGCAGGACCGGGCGTTGACCGACCGGATCGCCAAGGCCGCGGCGCTGTTCGACATCCGGCTGCTGGACCACCTGATCATTGCCCGGGGTGGCGGGGACTTTTCGTTCCGGCGCGAGGGGTTGATTCAGTAGATCGCTGGGGGCCGAGAAGCGGGGTCGACCGGGGGGGGAGAGAAGAAAGGACAGGACCGGGGGCGAGAGAGATGAGAGGACTGGACCGAGGGGCGAGAGAGATGAGAGGACAGGACCGGGGGGCGAGAGAGGGGCAGATCCGGAGCCGAAAAAGGAGAAACCCCGGAGCCGTGAGACAAAAGAGAATGAAATCCGGAGGCGAGGAACGCAAGAGGTCGGATCGGGTGCGAGAGGGAAAAGAGGGCTGGTCCGGTGCCGAAAGAGAAGAGAGCACAGGACCGTGAGACAAAAGAGGCTCGGGCACCGGAGCCAAGAGTTGAAAAAGAACCGGACTCCTGGGCCGAGCGACAAAAGAAAACAGAACCCGGGAGCAAAAGCGTCTCCTCGCAGCGCCCCTTCCCGAAATTGTAGCCCGGATGCCCGGGAAAAGTTGCCCGGATGCCCCGGGAAATAAAATCCGCCTGAATGGGCGGCTTTTCTGTTTTATTTTGTATTTTTGTCGTTCGGAAAAACAAACCGGAAAATCAGTAAATTCATAATACGATGACTCAGGAAGAACTTTTCAAAAAGCTGGTCGCTCACTGCAAGGAGTACGGATTCGTATTCCCCTCGAGCGAGATCTACGACGGTCTGGGTGCCGTCTATGATTACGGTCAGAACGGCGTCGAGCTCAAGAACAACATCAAACGCTATTGGTGGGATTCGATGGTCAAGCTGCACGAGAATATCGTCGGCCTGGATGCCGCCATCTTCATGCACCCCAAAACCTGGGAGGCTTCGGGCCACGTGGCTGCCTTCAACGACCCGCTGATCGACAACAAGGACTCGAAGAAGCGTTACCGTGCCGACGTGCTGATCGAGGACTGGATCGCCAAGCAGGATGAAAAGATCGAAAAGGAGGTCGAGAAGGCCCGCAAGCGTTTCGGCGAGTCGTTCGACGAGGCCAAGTACCGCGCTACGTCGCCCCGCGTGGTCGAGACCCAGACCAAACGCGACGAGGTGCACAGCCGCTATGCCGAGGCGATGAACGCCAACGACCTGGCCGCCCTGCGTCAGATCATCCTCGACTGCGAAATCGCCTGCCCGATCTCCGGTACGCGAAACTGGACCGAGGTGCGGCAGTTCAACCTGATGTTCTCCACGCAGATGGGTTCCACGTCCGAGGGCGCCTCGACGATCTACCTCCGCCCCGAAACGGCTCAGGGTATCTTCGTCAACTTCCTGAATGTCCAGAAGACCGGCCGCATGAAGATCCCGTTCGGTATCGCACAGATCGGAAAGGCCTTCCGCAACGAGATCGTGGCGCGTCAGTTCATCTTCCGCATGCGCGAGTTCGAACAGATGGAGATGCAGTTCTTCGTCCGCCCGGGCACCGAGATGAAGTGGTGGAACGAGTGGCGCAACACCCGTATGGCCTGGCACCGCGCCCTGGGATTCGGCGACGACAACTACCGCTTCCACGACCACGAAAAGCTGGCCCACTATGCCAACGCCGCTACCGATATCGAGTATAACTTCCCGTTCGGATTCAAGGAGGTCGAGGGTATCCACTCGCGTACGGACTTCGACCTGGGCAACCACCAGAAGTATTCGGGCAAGAAGATGCAGTATTTCGACCCGGAGACCGGCGAGAGCTATGTACCCTACGTCGTCGAGACCTCGATCGGCGTCGACCGCATGTTCCTGCAGGTGATGTCGGCCGCCTACGCCGAGGAGAAGCTCGAAGGCGGCGATTCGCGCGTCGTGCTGCGCTTCCCGGCCGCACTGGCGCCGGTGAAGGTTGCCGTGCTGCCGCTCGTCAAGAAGGACGGCATGCCCGAAGTGGCCCAGAAGATCGTCGACCTGCTCAAGTATGACTACAACGTCGTCTACGACGAGAAGGATTCGGTCGGCAAGCGCTACCGCCGTCAGGATGCCATCGGCACGCCGTTCTGCGTGACCGTCGACGGACAGACGCTCGAGGACGGTACCGTTACGGTGCGCCACCGCGACACGATGCAGCAGGAGCGCGTCAAGATCGAGGCGCTGCACGACATGGTCGACGAGGAGTGCTCCTACCGCAAGCTCTTCAAGAAACTCAATCTGTAGAGGAGTCCGGACGCTGGCATGGGACGCATTCTGGCCATAGACTACGGTACGAAACGCACGGGGATCGCGGTGAGCGATCCTCTGCGGTTGATTGCCGGGGGGCTGGAGACGGTCCCGACGCATGAGCTCGAGCGCTGGCTCGAAGCCTATTGCGCCCGCGAGGAGGTCTCGACCATCGTCCTGGGAAAACCCATGCAGATGGACGGCTCGCCCTCGGAGACGTGGCGCTACGTCGAGCCCCTGGCAAGGCGTCTGCAACGCCGGTGGCCCGACAAGGAGGTGGTCTTCCACGACGAACGCTTCACCTCGGTGATGGCCCACCGCACGATGCTCGAAAGCGGCATCGGACGCATGGCCCGCCGGAACAAGGCGCTGGTCGACAAGATCTCCGCGACGATCATTTTACAAAGTTACATGGAATTCAACCGATGATTTACCCGATCGTGATTTATGGTAACGAGGTGCTGCGCAAGGCGTGTGCGCCCGTTACGGCCGAAACGCTCGACGTCAAGAAGTTCGAGGAGGACATGTTCCTGACGCTCGACGAGGCCGGCGGCGTGGGTCTGGCCGCCCCGCAGGTGGGCAAGAACCTGCGTTTCTTCATCGTCGACTGCACCCCCTGGGCCGAGGAGGATCCCTCGTGCGCCAACTACCGGCAGGCGTTTGTCAATGCCGAGATCTACGAGTACTCCGACGAGAAGAAGACCTACAACGAGGGATGTCTCTCGTTCCCGGGCATCTACGCCGACGTGCCGCGTTCGGTGTCGATCCGGATCCGATACCAGGATACCGACTTCGTCGAGCACGACGAGGAGTTCACCGGCCTCAAGGCGTGGGTTATCCAGCACGAGTATGACCACATCGAGGGCAAGGTCTTCACCGACCGCATCTCGCCGCTGCGCCGCCAGCTGCTCAAGAGCAAGCTGTTGAACCTGGCCAAAGGAAAGTATCATTGCTCCTACAAAACCAAATAGCATGAAAAAATTTCTCGCATGCGCATTCGCCGTGGCCGCGCTGCTGAGCACGGGATGCGTCAAGTCGCCGGTCGTCGGCGGCGTCTATACGGACGTGAAGGACGGGTTGGCCGTTACGGGCAACGCCGGTTCGAGCAAGGTCGGCACGGCCGAGGTCAAGGGCTATGTCGGCCTGGTGGCCATGGGCGATGCCAGCATCCAGACCGCTGCCCGCGAGGCCGGTATCACGCGCATCCACCACGTCGACTACCAGTCGAAGTCCTACCTGGGGCTCTACACCATCTACACGATCATCGTCTACGGTGACTGATCGGTTCGTGCGGGAACTGGCCGCGGGGATACTCCTCATCGGGGTGTCACTGCCGGCCGCGGGGCAGAAGATCGGGTCGTACTACGTGGCGAAGGCCGAGCCGGACGGCATGATCTACCACACCTTTCCGGTGACGCTGTTCGAACATCCGCAGGCGGGCGATCTGACCTTCGACCTCACCTACAAGGAGCATCGTGCGGGACGTGCGACGCTGAACTTCACGTGTCGCATGGAGCGGGCCGATCGGGTCGATTCGGTGCGTTTCGAGTCGGGTAGGGTAGTGATGGCCGGGCAGGTCGAGAAACTCTATCTCGAGCCCGAAAAACGGGGCTGGAAGCACCGCTATACCTTCGACCTCGACGCCTCGCAACTCTGCGGGTTCTTCGACGAGAAGGCCCAGCCTGAAGTGGTGCTCTACGTCGGCGGTGAGCCGTGGATCTATCGCGTCAAGCGGTCGGCATGGCGCTCCTATGCGCCGGTCGGCTACCGGATCTTCGAGATGATCCGCATCAACGAGGAGCGTTGATCCCGGGGCCGGTGGAGAGGCAAATTCCGAACCTGGAGGCGTTGATCCCGGGGCGGAGGAGAAGGACCGGATGTGTAGGCGTTGATCCGGAGGCGGAGGAGTGTCGATTTCACGGCTGCCGGCGGGGCGTTGATACAGCGTCGGTTGCCCCCTTGTCTCAGAATGATTTCCGCAACTGTGGGTCCCTGTCCGATATGGAAAATCCCGACTGCCGAGAGGCGGTCGGGATCTTTCGTTTTCAGACCCGCAGGTGCGGTCAGAACCGGTAGCAGGCGCCGATACTGATCGTGACGGGATTCTTCCGCAGATCGTCGAACATGGGCTGCCACTTGAGACCGGCCGTGAGGTCCCAGTCGCGGGCGACGCGGTAGTCGAAGCCGCCGCCGATGTTCAGACCGGCAGCCCAGCGACCGATGTCGTTGGCCGTCAGACCGACTGCCGGGTAGATATCCCAGTCGTCGGAGAGGTGGAAGACATACTGTGCGTCGACATTCATGTCGATCGAGCAGCCGTTGTGGAGCAGGGCCAGCATCGACGGTTCGATGCGCCAGTTGTCGGTGAAGCTGTAGCGGGCGAAGACTCCCAGACCCACTACGCCGTCACCCGTATTGGTATAGATGTTCATGCGCGGGCCGATCGCCCAGTTACCTGCATCCTGTGCCGATGCTGCCGTGGCTACGAAGAGTGCCGCGATTGCTGTAAAAAGAAGTTTTTTCATGATTTTCCAGTTTGATGAATGAATCGTTCAAATCATTTGCCAAACAAATATAGGAAAAGTGCGGGTCTATAGCAAATAAATTCAGCCAATCCGACATTTTTGACAATATACAGGAAAAATCCCGCAACCGGTCGGATTGCGGGATTTTCCGTATGTTTCGGGCTTGCTTCCGGGGGCGTGAGCTCTGTTTAGTCACCTTCCCTCCCCCTCGGCTCGGCCCGGGGAACTATTTCTGGTTCAGAGCTGCGTGAGCGGCTGCCAGGCGGGCGATGGGCACGCGGAAGGGCGAGCAGCTGACGTAGTTCAGACCGGCGTAGTGGCAGAACTCTACCGACGAGGGCTCACCGCCATGCTCGCCGCAGATACCGCACTTGAGCGTCGGACGCGTACCGCGGCCCTTGAAGACGGCCTCGCGGATGAGCTGGCCCACGCCGTTGCGGTCGAGGATCTGGAACGGGTCGTTCTTCAGGATGCCCTTCTCGAGGTAGATCGGGAGGAACTTGCCGATATCGTCGCGCGAGAAGCCCAGCGTCATCTGCGTCAGGTCGTTCGTACCGAACGAGAAGAACTCGGCCACTTCGGCGATCTGGTTGGCCGTCACGGCGGCGCGCGGAACCTCGATCATCGTGCCGACCATGTATTCGATGCGGTCGTTGCGCTCGGAGAATACCTGCTCGGCCGTCTTGTCGATGATGTTCTTCTGGTAGCGGAGCTCCTTGTGGTTGCCCACCAGCGGAACCATGATCTCCACGTGTACCGGAATGCCCAGGGCGCGGACGTTCATGGCAGCCTCGATGATGGCACGGGTCTGCATCTCGGTGATTTCGGGATAGGTGTTGCCCAGACGGCAGCCGCGGTGACCCAGCATCGGGTTGAACTCGGCCAGCGACTCGACCTTCTCGACGATCTTCTGCAGGGGCACTCCCATCTCCTCGGCCATCTCCTTCTGACCCTTCTCGTCGTGGGGCACGAACTCGTGCAGAGGGGGATCGAGCAGGCGGACCGTCACCGGATAGCCCTTCATGACCTTGAACAGACCCTCGAAGTCGCCGCGCTGCATCGGCAGCAGCTTGGCCAGGGCGACACGGCGGCCGGCCTCGTCGTCGGCCAGGATCATCTCGCGGATGGCCTTGATGCGGTCACCCTCGAAGAACATGTGCTCCGTACGGCACAGACCGATACCCTCGGCGCCGAACTCGAATGCTTGGGCGGCATCCTTCGGCGTGTCGGCATTGGCGCGCACCTTCAGTACCGAGTATTTCGAAGCCAGCTCCATCAGCTTGCCGAAGTCGCCGCTCAGATCGGCGGCCTTCGTGGCCACCTGACCCAGGTAGACTTCACCCGTCGAGCCGTTGAGCGAGATCCAGTCGCCCTCCTTGACCGTGAAGCCGTTGACCTTGATCGTGCGGGCCTTGTAGTCGATCTGCAGCTCGCCGGCGCCCGAGACGCAGCACTTGCCCATACCGCGGGCAACGACGGCTGCGTGCGACGTCATACCGCCGCGGGCCGTGAGGATACCTGCGGCATCCAGCATGCCCTTCAGGTCCTCGGGCGAGGTCTCGATGCGCACCAGAATGGCCTTCTGGCCCGTCTTCGAGAAGATCTTCTCGGCATCCTCGGCGAAGAAGACCACGGGACCCGTGGCGGCGCCGGGCGAAGCGGGAAGACCCTTCGTGATGACCTGGGCCGAAGCGATGGCCGACTTGTCGAATACCGGGTGGAGCAGCTCGTCGAGCTTGGCGGGCTCACAGCGCAGCACGGCGGTCTTCTCGTCGATCAGACCCTCGCGCAGCATGTCCATGGCGATCTTCACCATGGCGGCACCCGTCCGCTTGCCGTTGCGGCACTGCAGCATCCACAGCTTGCCGTCCTGGATTGTGAACTCGATGTCCTGCATGTCGGTGAAGTACTGCTCCAGGTGGTGCTGGATTTCGTTGAGCTCCTTGTAGACCTCGGGCATCACCTCCTCGAGCGAAGGATACTTGTTCTTGCGGTCCTCCTCGGAGATGTTCTGCGCCTTGGCCCAGCGTTTCGAACCCTCGATGGTGATCTGCTGCGGGGTGCGGATACCGGCCACGACATCCTCGCCCTGGGCGTTGATCAGATACTCGCCGTTGAAGATGTTCTCACCCGTTGCGGCGTCGCGCGAGAAGGCCACGCCCGTTGCGGAGTTGTTGCCCATGTTGCCGAACACCATGGCCTGTACCGATACGGCCGTTCCCCACTCCGAGGGGATGTTGTTGAGCTTGCGGTAGAGGATGGCGCGCTCGTTCATCCACGATCCGAAGACGGCGCAGATGGCGCCCCACAGCTGGTCCCACGGATTGGTCGGGAAGTCCTCGCCGGTCTGCTTCTTGACGGCGGCCTTGAACTCCTTGACCAGGTGTTTCAGGTCGTCGGTCGTCAGGTCGGTGTCGTTCTTCACGCCGCGCTTCTTCTTCAGTTCGTCGATGATCTCCTCGAAGGGGTCGTGATCCTCCTTCGAGGCGGGTTTCATGCCCAGCACGACGTCACCGTACATCTGGACGAAGCGGCGGTACGAATCCCATGCGAAGCGGGGGTTGCCCGTACGCTTGGCGACGGCCTCGACGGCCTGGTCGTTCATACCGAGGTTGAGGATCGTGTCCATCATGCCGGGCATCGAGGCGCGGGCGCCCGAGCGTACCGATACGAGCAGCGGCATCTCCTTGTCGCCGAACTTCATGCCGGTCAGGCGCTCGATGTTGGTCATGGCCTTTTCGACTTCGGGCTTGAGGAGGTCGATGACGGCCTCTTTGCCGTGGCTGTAATATTCTGCGCACACTTCGGTGGTGATGGTGAATCCCGGGGGTACAGGAATGCCGATGAGGTTCATCTCGGCGAGGTTGGCACCCTTGCCACCGAGCAGCTCACGCATTTTGCCGTTTCCTTCGGCCTCTTTGTTGCCGAAGGTGTAGACTCGTTTAACGTCTGCCATAGTTTTCTGATTTTTGGATTGTATCTATAAAATTAAAAAAAAATTCACAAAATCAACCCTCTGGAGCCGAAAAAATCGCGGTTACGACAATTCGACCGCGTTCCAAAAGGATATTTTCGTTCGGAGGGATTGCGAAAATAGGAAAACTTTTCGGAATTTCCAAATCTCACGGGCGGATATGTACGTAGACAGGCAGTGAATACCCGAATCCGCCGCGATAGCGGCCCCGTTCGAAGGTCCGGAGCGGATTACCGCTCTTCTGGTCAACCAGATAGCGGCGCACGTAGACATCGCCGCCGACGTGCTGCAGCGCCGTGTCGACGAGGATCCGGTCGCGCATCTCCCAGCGTCCCGCGCGGCGGATGTTCCCGCGGCCGGCCTTTTCGGCACGCGACAGGGCATCCGTCAGTCCGTACCTCCGGGCGCGGAGGCGTCCCGTGCGGCCCATCACCACGAGCGGTACGCCGGGGTGCTCCTCGCGCAGGTCTCCAGCGAGCCAGCGGGCAGTCCCGTCGTCGCTGCACAGCGTCAGTCCGATCCGGCGGCCGTCGAGTTCGCCCTCGACGTAGAGGTAGCGGCGTCCGGTCTCGGTAAGGTCGGGGTAGAAGCGGTCGCCGAAGTACAGCAGGGCGAAATCCATGCCGTCGAGCGAGTTGAGCGTGCGGTGGAGATAGGTGTAGTCGCCGCGGCACGCTGCGGTCAGGTCGCGCACGACCGTTTCGTTCTCGACGCCCCACAGGGCGACGATCTCCAGCCCCATCGAGTCGATGACCGAGGCCGTGTTGCGGATCTTGCGTTCGTAACGCTCCGTGTTCCAGCCGTATCGGCCGTCGGGGGTATAGTCTTCGTCGTTGTAGAAGAGGGCGGGGAGGGTGTCGTAGAGGCGGTCGACGTCGTAGAAGGCGATGCCGACGGGCGGGTGTCCGAAGGCGGCGGGCGCCGACACGACGAGTGCGGCGAGGATCGACAGCAGACGCATCATGACCGACCGCACGGATTAGAGGGGTTTTTCGGGGAGGAAGTCCCGGGGCGAGCAGCCGAGAAATTTGGCAATTTTGTTCAGATGGTTGAGATTGTATTTCGAAGGACTCTTCGGACTTTCAACCTGGGATATGAAACCGTCGCTCACTCCGATCCCTATGGCCAGATCGACCTGTGTAATATTTTGAGCGATACGCTTTTGACGAACCGCTGAGCTGACATACAGATCGAATTCCGATTTTGGTTTCACGGGTACTTCTTTGATTCCGTAAAACTAAAAAATTATGTCAGCAGGTAATTTTAGCTATAACTGGAATAATGCTATCTATGACTAAACATCTGGCCTTCTTTCTTCCGCCTCCCGGAAATGCAAAACCGGACCCCGCGGTGGCTGAAACCCTGCGGAGCCCGGTTTTTGGTCGATTCACCTCTAATAATATCGGACCGACGGGGCGGCGGCCCCCCGGTATTGGTCGTTGACGTAGACGCGGACCCAGTCGACATCCATCGACGGCGGTGCCGTGGGGTCCCACTCCGCCGGATCGACCGCCCCGGGCCACGCCTGCGGATTGACCGAAAGCCCCGAGCTGAAGATCAGAAAGAAGCCCGCCGGATCGCTCCACGGCCAGTCCGTATTGCCGTCGGCACCCTTGCGGTGTTCGAAGTAGGCCCGGCCGTTCACCCCGCCCACAATCCGGTCGGGATACCACTCCAGCCAGTAGATGTTCCACTGCGTCATGTCCGAAAGGTCGGTCGTCGCCGTCACGCTCCCCGCTCCGCCGACTACGCCGGCATAGTGGTGTTCGGAGTGGAGCGTGAAGTGCGCCCGCTGGTTGATCGTCCGTTTGGGGTTCTCCAGCAGGTCGATCTCGCCGTTCGCCGGCCACGGCCGCCCGTTGTTGCCCATGAACCAGAGGGCGTCGTTGAAGCCCCGCGTATCGCTGCGCCGGAAGCGGATCTCGATGCGCATGTTCTCCGTGAAGTTGCACCACGCCTCGGCCGTCCCCGGCTTCGCCGTGCGGTAGCAGGCGTGCGAATACTTCACCCGCTGCCCGTAGCGGTTGTCGATCGAATCGGGCTCTTCGCGGGCCCACATGTGCAGATGCCCCTCCTCGACGCGTGAGCAGGTGGCGTTGTCGACCCGCGCCGAGCGGCTCATCGCCCGTCCTGGATGCTCGATGAAGCCCAGCGGAAGCCCCCCGCGGGTATCCTCCGCGCGGAATTCGTGGGCCGTGTAGAGGCGCCATCCTCCGACGTGGGGGTGGGGGTCGCCGGGCGAAAGGGTCAGCTCCGCTCCGGGATCGTCGTAGAGCGCCGTTTCGTCATCCTTCGGATCCGCCAGCGTCACCCCCAGCTCCTCGGGAAGGATGCGCGCCTCGCCCGCCTCGGGGGTCGTCGCCTCGAGGCGCAGATAGCGGCCCACGGCCTTGCGCGGGAAGGTGATCGTTTGTGGCAGCGGGTTGTTCACGATGTTGCTGAACTCGCCCGCGTCGATCACGGTCCGCCACTGCGTGCCGTCGTCGCTGATCGAGAGCCGGTAGCGGAACGCCATGTCGGGTTTGGCCTCTCCTCCGGCCGGGGCGTAGGTGAAGCCCGAAAGGGTCGTCGTGCGTCCCAGATCGACCGTCAGCGGGGTCTGCGAGACGATGCGCCACGTCGCGCGGTCGAGATCGTTCCATTTCTCGACGTGCCGCTCCTCGGCAAGAGGCTCCGCACGGAAGGCCCCCACGCGGCTGAGGTGTCCCTCGAGACGCGTCTCGCAAAGCCGGATGCGCAGGGCCGAGGCCTCGACCTCCGGGATCCGCAGCAGCCGCTTGTAGCCGACCGTCGTCCCTTCGCCCACGGGCTGCCATCCCGCCTCGGTGAGGGCCTCCACCGTGAAGCCCTCGATGCGCTGTCCGCGGGCGATATCCTCCTGCAGCAGCACGACGTTGATCCGCGAACCGGGCTGCAGGCGGTAGATCCGCTCGTCGCCGCCCGAGGCGCTCCACGTCTGGCGGCCGTCGATGACGCGGTCGTCGGCAAACGACCTGCTGAGGTAGCCGGCCAGCTCCATCAGCCGCGTCGAGTCGGCCGCGTGGATGCGTCCGCGACGGTCGGGCGGAATGTTGAGCAGCAGCACCGAGTTGTAGCCCACCGACTGGAAGTAGATGTCGACGAGCTGTTTCAGACTCTTGACCTTCGTATCCTCGGCCGCGTGGTAGAACCACCCGGGACGGATCGACACGTCGACCTCCGAGGGGTACCAGAAGAGCTCCGTGGCCTGCTCCAGCATCCGGCGGCTCCCCAGATCCGGCGCCTTGCCGTCGATCCCCAGCCGGCGGTTGTTCTCCGCGGCGCGGGCGTAGACCCCGGGCGTGAGCACCGTGGCGCTCCATTCGGTCGGGCGGCCGAGCCCCTTTTCGTTGCCCACCCAGCGCACGTCGTCGCCCATGATGGCCGTCACGGCCCGGGGCTGCAGGCGGCGGATCGTCCGGTAGAAGGCATCCCAGTCGTAGATCTGTTTCTTGCCGTTGGGGCCCTCGCCGTTGGCGCCGTCGAACCACACCTCGTGCACCTCGCCGTAGCGGGTCAGCAGCTCGGTCAGCTGGCGGATGAACATCCGGTTGTAGGCCTTCGAATCGCCGTAGCAGGGGGCGTTGCGGTCCCACGGCGAGAGGTAGACGCCGAACTTCATGCCGTAGCGGTCGCACGCCTCGCGGATCTCACGCACGACATCGCCCTTGCCCCCGCGCCACGGCGACGAGGCGACCGAATGTCGCGTGGTCTTCGTCGGCCAGAGGCAGAAGCCGTCGTGGTGCTTGGCCGTGAGGATCACCATCCGGAATCCGGCCTCGTGCAGCGTCCGGACGATCTGGTCGGCGTCGAACTCCGTGGGGTTGAACCGCGCGGGATCCTCCTGTCCGTCGCCCCATTCGCGGTCGGTGAAGGTGTTGATGCCGAAGTGCAGGAAGGCCGTCAGCTCCAGCTGCTGCCAGGCCAGCTGCTGCGGGGAGGGGACCAGCCGGGCGGCCCGGTCGATCTTCTCGTCGAGCGTGCAGCCCGCGGGGAAGGTCACGTGCTTGACAAAGAGCTCTTCCGGCTGGGCCGCCGCACGGCCCGCCAGAAGCAGCAGGGTGAGAAACAGAAGTCGGCGCATGGCTATTTACGCGGATAAAGGGTGAATTCGAACTCCATCGGGGTGAGCGGCACGCGGAATTCGGGCCGCACGCCCGGGCCGCACGTCGCCGTGCCCACGCCCGCCTGTACGGCGTCGAGGTGGAGCGTGATGCGGCCGCTGCGTTCGAGCTGGTTGATGTGGTCGCAGGCGTCGATCATCCGGTCGGTGAAGGGCAGCGCCCCGAATTCGAAGGGGCGCGGCGACTGCACGCCGAGGCCGAATCCCTCCTCGTCGCTCAGCCGCACCCAACGCACGTCGGTACGGTTGCCCGTGGCCTGCGGGCGGACGTAGTAGTGGAACATCCGTTCGGGTGTGGTTGCATGCAGCCCGATCGTGCCGCCCTCCTTGCGGTCGGCATAGCTCTCCACGTCGCCGCGGCCGAGGTAGTCGATGCGGCTGAGGCTGCGGTCGAGGTTGCACGTAAGACCCACGCGCGCCAGCGAGCGGACCCGCGACGTGTCGGGCGCAAAGGCTACCTGCACGCGCAGCCCTCCGTCCGCCGTGGGCGAGTAGCGGAACGTGGCGTCGGCCACCTTTTCGCCGCGGGCGTTGCGGACGACGGTGACGGCCTGCGTGCCGCCGCTCGTGCTGCGGAACGAGACGACCTGCTGTTCGAGCGAGTCGAGTCCGGCAGCCTTCCAGAGTTTCGCCCCGAAGCGGTCGCGCAGATCGTTGTCCGTGGCCGGGCGCCAGAGGCTCAGCGTGAGCGGCGTGGCGAGCAGTTCGCGGCCGTCAAGCGTGAGCGAACGCAGGGCGCCGCTCCGTTCGTCGACGGCGTACTCGAGCCGACCCTCCGCGGCCGGGAAGGGCTTCAGCGTACGGGCCGGACCCGCCACGACAAACTGGTCGCAGGCCACCGTCCAGGCGGTATCGACGAGCGGCGTGGCCTCCTTGCGGTGCCACTCCAGCGTGAGGTAGGCTTCGTGCACGTCGCGCGGCAGGCGCACCGCCCCGAGCTCCAGTTCGATCGTCCGGTGCGGAGCGCAGGCCACCGAGGTCTCACCCCCGGCCAGCCGCTCCCCGGCATCCGAAACGAGCTGCCAGTGCAGGTCGAACGCCGCGAGATCCGTGAAGTCGAACCAGTTCTTCACCCGGATGCCGAGCCGGCGTGCATCCGTCAGTTCGGCCTTGATGTTCTGGTAGTTTCGCTTCACCTCCTCCAGATGGGGGTGCGGTTCGCGCACGGCGTTCACCAGTCCGTTGCAGCAGAAGTTCCCGAAGCTCGGGATCCCCTTCGGACCGTAGTCGCCGCCGTAGCTCCAGTACCAGCGTCCCGCCGGATCGATCTCTCGGAACGACTGGTCGACCCAGTCCCAGATGCAGCCGCCCTGGGCCATCGGCTCCCGCTCGAAGAGGTCCCAGTAGGCCTTCATGCCGCCGCAGCTGTTGCCCATGGCGTGGAGATACTCGCAGAGGATGAACGGACGGTAGATCCCCTCCTTGGAGAGATACTCCTCGATCTCCTCCGTCGTGCGGTACATCCGGCAGAAGATGTCCGTGTTGTACTCCTCCTCGGCCCGCTCGTACTGCACCGGACGCAGCGTGTCGGCCGCCTTCAGCCAGTCGTACGTGCGGCGGAAGTTGATGCCGTTGCCGGCCTCGTTGCCCAGCGACCAGATGATCACCGAGGGGTGGTTCTTCGACCGTTCGTACATGCGGCGCGTGCGGTCGAGGTGCGCCGCCAGCCACGTCGAATCCTTCGCCAGCGACTCCTTGCCGTAGCCCATGCCGTGCGACTCGATGTTCGCCTCGTCGATGACGTAGAGTCCGTAGCGGTCGCAGAGTTCGTACCAGTAGGGATCCGACGGGTAGTGCGAGTTGCGCACCGTGTTGATGTTGTGGAGCTTCATCAGGCGGATGTCCTGCTCCATCAGTTCGTGGCTCACCGTGCGTCCGCGCTGCGAGTGTTCGTGGCGGTTGACCCCCTTGACGAGGATCGGCACGCCGTTGACGCAGAACCGTCCGTCGCGCACCTCCGTCGTGCGGAATCCGACGCGGCAGCCCGTCGTGTGGAGAAGGCTTCCGTCGGCCCCGCGCAGCGTCAGCGTCAGCGTGTAGAGGTTCGGCTCCTCGGCGCTCCAGCGCTTCACGTCGGGAAGGCGCACCTCGTCGAAGGTATGCATCCCCCCCTGCGAGGCATCCATCCGCCCCTCGGCCACCCGGCGCCCCGCATCGTCGCGGAGCGTGTAGGCGAGCTGCGTGCCGGCCGCCGCCGGACCGTCGGTCTTCACCTGCAGGGCGAAGATTCCCTCCGTGTAACCGTCGCGGTCGAGCGTCGAGGTGACCCGGAAGTCGGCGATGTGCGACGGCTCCGTGGCGTAGAGGTAGACCGAGCGCTCGATGCCGCTCATGCGCCACATGTCCTGACACTCGAGGTAGGAGCCTGCGCTCCAGCGGTAGACCTCCAGCGCCACAACATTCTCGCCGTCGGTCAGGTAGTCGGTGATGTCCCATTCGGCCGGGGTTTTCGAATCCTGGTTGTAGCCCAGCAGATGGCCGTTGAGCCAGATGTAGTAGAACGAGTTGACCCCCTCGCAGCAGAGCACCACGCGGCGGCCGTGCCATGCTTCGGGCAGCGTGAAGGTCCTCCGGTAGGAGCCCACTTCGTTCTCGTCGTGGGGAACCAGCGGCGGATTCTTGCGGAAGGAGAACATCGGGTCGTCGAACTCGTAGGTCTCGTTCACGTAGATCGCCGTACCGTAGCCCTGCCGCTCCCAGTTGCCCGGGACCCGGATCTCGGCCCAGCCGCCGTCGTAGAACGACGGTTGCTGGAAATCCGTCGGCCGGAGGTCGGGATTCTTCGTCCAGTGGAATTTCCACAGGCCGTCGAGACTCAGGTAGTAGGGCGACTTTTCGTGCGCCTCGTGTCCCACCTGCTCCTCGGAGGCGTAGGGCCAGACGTAGGCGTGGGGTTCGAGCTTGTTCAGCCCGATGGCGTATTGACTCTGCCATTCGGGCAGCGACTGCCCGGCGGCCGGCTGCAGTCCGACGGCCGCCAGCAGGGCCAGGTAAAGGTTCCGGTGTTTCATGCTTTTCGCGTATTCGGATGGTTATTCGATAATGATTTCGTCCAGATAGAGCTTGGTGTTCTGGCCCGGGCGGACATGGTCTTCGGGGCAGACTCCCGCACCGCGCAGCCGCAGCCGCACGTAGCGCGCCTCACCTCCCCCGAGGTCGTAGCTCAGATCTTCGATGAAGGTCCCCTCGCGGAAGATCTCCCCGGGCGAGAAGCTCCGCTCGGCGGCCGGCGTGAAGTGCACGTTGTCGTCCGAGAGGTCGACGCCCATCCACGAGGGCAGGTGCACGGCCATGCCGTAGTTGGTGATGCAGCCCGCCGTCAGCCGTTGCAGCGGCTGGCGCTGCCCGAGGTCGATCGTCAGCGAGACCTCGTCGCACGAATCCCACGTGCACCACTCCGAGTCGGTGTACTTGTCGCTGCCGCGCAGTCCGTTGACCAGCAGCCAGCCGTTCGCTCCGCCGCCCGTCAGCGGCCGTGCGGTCGCCTTGTTGAAGCTCAGCGGCAGATCCAGCACCTCGCCCATGCGTTCGCCGTCGCGAAACGTAGCGCAGCGCAGCGTCGTGCTATGGTCGATGCGCAGCGGAGCCTCGTAGCGGGCCGAGCGGGCCGTGGGCTCCCCGCCGTCGGTCGTGTAGCGGATCTCGACGTCGGGACGGATGCACGCGAGTTCGACACGCAGCGCTCCGGAGTCGGGACGGATGCACTCCTGGATGTTATACATCGAGCGGGCGTAGCGCACCCCCTGCTCGTCGAGCCGCGGCAGGAAGCGGTCGAGCCGTCCGAGGAATCCCGCCCAGTCCTTCGAGCCGCGCGGCTCCCAGGCCACCTCGGCCAGTGCCGTCAGTCGCGGGAAGAGCAGGTATTCGACCTCCTTGGGCGAGTTGCAGAATTCGGTCCACATCGAGGCCTGGACACCCATGAGCAGCCGTTCGTAGGCCGGGTCCCACCCCTCCTGCACGGGTTCGTAGTTGTAGACATCCTCGAGCGTGTTGTTGCCGAAGTAGGTGACCGGTTCGAAACGCTGCGGTCCCTGGTAACGGATCAGGTAGAGGATGCGCGCCGGGGTGAGGATGAAGCGGTGCCCCTGGGCGGCGGCCTTCAGGGCGGCCTGGCCGTAGCCCTGCCACCCCATGACGATCGCCTGGTCGGGGATGGTGCTGTTGGTCAGCTCGTCCCAGCCGATCACCTCGCGCCCCTTCGAGCGGATGTAGTCGCTGATGCGGCGCATGAAGTAGCCCTGCAGCTCCTCGGTCGAGGCGAGCCCCTCTTGGCGGATGCGGCGCTGGCAGCGCGGACACCGCTCCCAGTTGCTTTTCCACGCCTCGTCGCCGCCGACGTGGATGTAGTGCGACGGGAAGAGCTCCAGCACCTCGTCGAAGATCTGCTCGAGGAAGTCGAAGACGCGGTCGTTGCCGGCGCAGAAGATGATGTCGGCATTGCGTCCGCCCAGCCCCGGCAGCACGCCGATGTAGCGGTCGATCACCGGGCAGGCATACTCCGGATAGGCGGCCAGCGCGGCGTTCGAGTGGGCCGGGATGTCGATCTCGGGGATCACCTCGATCTGCCGCTCGGCGGCGTAGGATACGATCTGGCGGATCTCCTCCTGGGTGTAGAAGCCGCCGACGGGGGTCGCCTCACCCGGCATCGGATTGCGTCGTTCGGGGAAGAGCTTGCCGGGACGGTCGACCCGCCAGGCGCCGACCTCGGTCAGCCGCGGGAAGCGCTTGATCTCGATCCGCCAGCCGTTGTCGTCGGTCAGGTGGAGGTGGAGCTTGTTGAGCTTGAGCTGCGCCATGCAGTCGATCAGCCGGAGCACTCCCTCCTTGGGCATGAAGTAGCGGGCCACGTCGAGCATCATCCCCCGGTAGGCAAACCGCGGGGCATCCTCGATCCGTGCGGCCGGGACGCTCCACGACACATCGGCCGCCTGTTGCCCCTCGAGTTGCGGGGGCAGCAGCTGCCGCAGGCTCTGCAGCGCATAGAAGAATCCGCGGCGGTCGGCCGCCTGCAGGGTGATCCGCTCCGGGCGGATCTCCAGCACGTAGGCTTCGGGGGCCATCGTCGTGTCGCTCACGAAGCGGATGTCGCCCTCCGTGGCCTCCGAGTCCGCGGCGCCGCTCTCGACGACACGCGGCGTGAAGCCGGCCGGGAGGGTGAAGAGCCGGGCGAAACCTTCGGCCACGGCGGCCTGCTCCCCATTTTCGACCACGAAGGTCGTCGAGGCCGTGAAGTCGAACTGTCCCGATGCGGGCGCAACGCTCGTCGGGGCGGGGAGGATCGAAATCGGTTCGGGGGTGTGGCTGCAGCCCGCGGCCGCGAAGCAGAGCACCCCGGTCAGAAAGAGGATTGCGCGTCTCATCGGGGAAGCTCTTTATCGTATTGCGAACCAAAACGCACCGGATCGCGGTACTGCTCCTGCAGCGCTGTCAGACGCCGCTTCAGATCGGCCGTCACCTCCTCCGTGCCGGGCTGGCCGTAGAGGTTGTGCATCTCCGAGGGGTCGTTCTGCAGATCGTACAGCTCCCAGACGTCGATGTCGTTGTAGAAGTGGATCAGCTTCCAGCGGTCGGTGCGGATACCGTAGTGGCGCTTGACCATGTGTTCGGCCGGGTATTCGTAGAAGTGGTAATAGAGGGCGTCGCGCCAGTCGGCCGGCTTTTCGCCGCGCAGCAGCGGCAGCAGCGACCGTCCCTGAATGTCGTCGGGAACCTCGACCCCGGCCAGTTCGAGGAACGTCGGCGCGTAGTCGATGTTCTGCACCATCTGGTCGATGTCGCCCCGGGCCGCGTAGCCCGCCGGCAGACGCATGACGAGCGGCGTGTGCATCGACTCCTCGTACATGAATCGCTTGTCGAACCAGCCGTGCTCACCCATGTAGAAGCCCTGGTCCGAGGTGTAGACCACCAGCGTGTTGTCGAGCAGCCCCTTCTCCTCGAGGTAGTCCAGCACGCGGCCCACGTTGTCGTCGAGCGACTTGACCGTCTTCATGTAGTCGCGCATGTAGCGTGTGAACTTCCACTCGGCCAGCTCGCGCCCCTGCGGATTGCGGGCGTAGAAATCCTCGATCACCGGTCCGTAGAAGCGGTCCCAGGCGGCCCGCTGTTCGGGATTCATGCGGCCGAGGAACTGTTCGTAGAGGCTCTTCAGCCGTGAATCGCGGTCTGCACGCAGCATCTTCAGGTCGTAGATCATGTCCATGTCGCGCACGATCGACATCTCCTGAGCTGCGGCGGCCGGACGCCCCGCGTAGTCGTCGAAGAAGTTTTCGGGGAGCGCGAACGTGCGGTCCTCGTACAGCGCCAGGTTGCACGTGTCGGCCATCCAGTTGCGGTGGATCGCCTTGTGGTGGATCAGCAGGCAGAAGGGTTTCGAAGGGTCGCGCTGCCGGTCCATCCAGCGGATGGCGTCGTCGGTGATGAGGTTGGTGACATACCCCTCGCGGCGCACCGTGTCGCCCTGCTGCGTCACGAAATCGGGGTTGTAGTAGTCGCCCTGTCCGGGGAGGATCTCCCAGAAGTCGAAGCCCGTCGGGAGGCTCTCGAGGTGCCACTTGCCGACGATGGCCGTCTGATAGCCGGCCGCCTGGAGCAGCTTCGGAAAGGTCTGCTGCGAGCCGTCGAAGACGCAGGTCGTGTTGTCGAAGAAACGGTTGGCGCACGAGTGTTTGCCCGTGAGCATGCAGGCGCGGCTCGGGCCGCTCAGCGAGTTGGCCACGAAGCTGTTCGTGAAGCGCACGCCGTCGCGGGCGATGCGGTCCAGATTCGGGGTCTGCATGTAGCGGGAGTCGTAGCAGCTCATCATCTGGGCCGTGTGGTCGTCCGTCATGATGTAGACGATATTGGGGCGGTCGGGACGTTTCGGCTCCTCGTGGCAGGCCGTGGCTCCGGCCAGGATGCCCGTCAGCAGAAGTCCCGTCTTGGGATAGTTCCAGTCAGTCATGTGTTGTCGTTCGGGTTGTCGGAAACAGCTTCGGGACCGGGATTCGGCCGACGCGCGCTGTTTCCGGGTAAAAGTAGCTATAAATTCGGGATTGCGCAAGTTTGGTGCGGCAATCGCCCCGCAGCGGGGGTGTTGCGAAAAGTCCGGGCGGAGACGAATCCCGCTCTCCGTCCGGACTTTCGGTCATCGGTGCAATGCGTATGGCATCAGAAGAACTTGCCTGCCGTATTCACATTGCCGGCTCCCGCCGTGGTGTAGTTCTCGTTGATCCAGTAGCGGATCCAGTCGACCTCCATGCGCGGCGTGAGGTCGCTGCTCTTCGACTCCTCGTAGCTCAGTGCCGTGAACTGCGGATCGGCCCACGAGCCGGAGTTGATTTCGTCGAGCGTCAGCTCGCCGCACGACCACTCGGCCGCCAGACCTGTCGTCAGCAGGATGTGGAGTCCGTTGGGGTTCATCTCGCGGTTGAAGGCCCACTTGAAGCTGTTGTCCGACGAGGTGAAGGTCCGCGTCGTGGTGCCGTTGATACCCATGTTGATCGTGTTATCGTCGACGATCTCCACCCAGTAGATGTTCCACTCCGAGGGTTCGATCGTCTGGCTGACCGTCGGGTTGGCGTGTACGTCGTCAACCGGCGTGCCGTAGTGCAGCGTCTGGTGGACGGTCTTGATCGTTCCGGCCACGTTCGAGGTCATCACGGGGTTCTCCATGATGTCGATCTCACCGCAGTCGGGCCAGTCCGTCGTCGAGTTGTTGCTGTTGCCCATCAGCCAAATCGCGTAGTTGAAGCCCTGCAGGGCGCCGCGGATACGGGCCCGGATCTCGATACGCGTACCGACAGTGATGACGGTATGCTGCGGGACGGTCGTGTTCGTGCCGATCTTGTTGGCGTAGAGCGCTGCGGCACCGAAGGTGCGGGTCTTGTCGCCCGATCCCGTCGAGGCCTGGCCCGGATCCTTGGCCGCCCACATGCGCAGGTAGCCGTCGTCGGTCACGTCGGTGAACTTTTCGTTGTTGACGTAGCACGTCCCCTCGATGGCCGCCGTATTCTGGGCTCCCCAGCCGTTGGCCGTCAGTGCCGGACGCACGCCATAGTTGTTGCGGGCCGTGCGACTGTAGCTCCAGCCGTCCAGCGCCTGGAACTCGACGGCGTTGAGCAGCGTCCATTTGTCAGCCAGCGTCCGGTTCGGGTGTTTCGACCCCTTGCCGTACTCCGTGCTCTTGGTCATCAGCACATCACCCTCGCGGTAGGAGGGGCAGGCCAGGTAGAGCGCTTCGGTCGCCGACGAATAGAACGTCCGCTCGGGATAGTCGTAGACCCACCGCTCGTCGAGCAGACGGTCGCCCTTGGCCAGGTCGCTGTCGATCCGCGTCAGCGTGAAGTCGCGGACCGCATATTTGTCGTTGTCGACCGCACCCGTGAAGGTCCAGTCGCGATCCTCCTGCGTCTCGCCGTTGTCCCACGCTACGGTCACCTCGCCGCTCTGGGCCGAGGTCTCGCCGGCCGGGATGGTCAGCGTCGAGGGCAGATTCTCGAAGGCATCCCCGGCAGCCGTCTCGTCGGGCGTCAGCGTGATGTGCAGGTCGCTCGCCGCCGGAGCGTCGATCGTGGCCTGCAGCACGAAGCTGTCACCCTCGGTCACGTCGTTCGAGTCGGCATCCTTGACCGCAACGGTCACATAGTGGTAGTCGCTGATCGTCACCTTCTGGGCCGCACCCTCGATGGCACGTCCCTCGGCGCTCACCCACAGCGTCACCGTGTGTTCGCCCGTGAAGCCCGACTCCTTGATCGGAAAGTCGACCGTCACCGACTCGCGGTCGACGGGGAAGGCCACCTCGTAGGGGAACTCCGTGAACAGTTCGCAGTGGAGTCCCTCGTCGATGGCTTCGAAATAGAGCGTGAAGTCCGACTTTCGCAGGGCGTCGCCCTCCTCCGTATCGGCGATGCGGACGGTGGCCGTCAGCGTCTCGCCCCGGCACAGCGAGGTCGAATTGAGCGTCACCTCGAGCGGCGACAGCGGGCCGGCAGGTGCCTCTTCGGTCTTGTCATCGCTGCAGGCGACGCAGCCCAGAAGGCCCAGAAATATCATCAGTTTTTTCATCGTTCGTCAGGTTTTGGAATCAATATCCGAAGTTGTTGTCCGTATTGGAGATGGCGGGGTTGGCGTCGATCTCGCTGCTCGGGATCGGCAGCAGCAGGTTCTTCTTGAGGAAATCCTCCGAGAGGGCATCCTTCTGCCCCTGGTCGAAGAGCCGGTCGGCGAAGTTGTTGACGTTGGTCGAGTAGTTGGCGTCGGTGGCCACCGTGATGGCGTGGTTGTTGTTCTTCAGCAGCAGCTTCTCCAGGTACTCCGTGCCGCGGATGCGCACCATGTCGTAGAGCGACGGCTCGCCCATCAGCTCGAACAGACGCTCGAAGTAGAGCTTTTCGGTCACCTGCTCCTTCGAGAGCGACTTCGACCAGTCGGCCGGCTGCGAAGCCACGTAGCTGGTCGTTGCGGTGAGCGGAATCGACTTGCGGGCGCGGTCGAGCACCTTGTTCACCAGGTCGATCGCCTGATCCTTCAGATCCAACTCGTTGTAGACGTCGGCCATCAGCAGCAGCATCTCCGCATAGCGGTAGACGATCAGGTGCTTGTGGGCGTAGGTACCCGTCTGGGTCTGGTCGTAGAGCTTGCCGAAGTAGGGCCACTTCTCGCTGTTGCCCACCTGGGTGAAGTTGGTCCACATTCCCTTTACGATATTCTGGTATTCACCCGTGTAGGTGTTGAGCTCCTCCTGCGTGGGGTTGGTCTTGTCGGCGAAGAGGTCGTAGGGCATCGTCAGTACCACGGCATCGGCCAGCGTACCGCCGTCGGGCGTGTAGAGACGCTTGGGGTAGGTGTAGAGCGAATCGCCCGGGCAGAGCTCCGCAGCCACCTGCGGTTTGGGCGAGGCCTGGTTGTTGCCGCTGCGGGCACGCCACTGCGTCAGGAAGTTGGTCTCCACGCGCGGGTCGCCCGGATAGGTGCCGTAGTGCAGGTCGTAGGCGTAACGCGTGGCGCGGTAGGTACCCCAGTTGATGCCCGAGGTCGAGGCCTGCGGGGCGAAACGGTTGCTGCCGCGGTTGTAGCAGACGCCCGACTCGGCGTTGAAGTTGAACTGGATGATCGCCTCCTTGCTGTTGGTCACCGCACCGGCCTGCGTATAGGGGACGAACAGGCTGTTGAGGTTCGGCTCGAGTTCATAGCCGGCGTGTTCGTAGACGTCGTCGAACATCGTCTTGGCGTTGGTCAGGTTGGCCTCACGGTCGATGTCGAGCATGGCCATCTTGTAGTAGACCTTGCCCAGGAAGGCCTTGGCGGCCCACGAGTTGAGGCGGCCCGTCGACGAGGTGGCCGAGATGTTCATGGCGGCCTGCAGATCCTCGACGATCGTGCCGAAGACCGTCACGCGATCCGTACGCGGCATGGCGATACCGTCCGACGACGAGGCCACCAGCTTCAGGGGCACGTCGCCCCACAGCGAGACGAGGTTGTAGTAGGCGATGGCGCGCAGGAAGCGGGCTTCGCCGATCTTCTGCGTCTTGACCGCCTCGTCGAGCGAGCTCGACTCCATGCCCTCGATGAAGGCGTTCACCTCGGAGATTACCTTATACATGCCGTTCCAGGTCGACGAGACCAGTCCGTTGCCCGGAACGACGGCCAGTGAAGCGAGTCCGTTTTCGTCACCGCCGTTGCGCTGGCCCCAGGCCAGACCGCTGCCTACGAGCGGCACCTCCTGCCACATCTGACCGTAGGCACCGTTGGCCGTCATGTAGCCGTAGCATCCCAGCAGAGCCAACTCGGCATTGTCCTCGCTCGAGAAGATGATCTTGCTGTTCTGCGAGTACTGGGGATCCTCGTCAAGACAGGAGGTCGAGCCGAGTCCTGCCGCCAGAAGAAGAATTCCGTATACTATCTTTTTCATGTTCATGATTTTTTGCGATTAGAAAGTGAGGTTGACACCGATGATGTAGGAGCGCGGCGTGGGGTAGGAGCTCATGTCCACACCCGGGCGCAGACCGTCGAAGGCAAAGCTGTTGACCTCGGGGTCGTAGCCGCTGTAGTCGGTGATGATGAAGGCGTTCTTGACCGAGAACGAGAGCGAGCAGTAGTTGAAGCCGATCTTCTTCATCCAGCGCACCGGCAGCGAGTAGCTCAGCGTCAGGTCCGAGCAGCGCAGGTAGCTGGCATCCTCGATGTAGCGGTCCATCGTGTAGTTGCCGACGTTGAACGTCGAGCTCGGGTAGCTGTTCGAGTGGTTCGTCGGGGTCCACATGCCCTGGAAGGCTTCACGCGTGAGGTTGTTGGCGCGCGTGCCGGGGGTGTTGATGTAGCGGTTGTTGGTGTTCAGACGGTCGATGCCTGCCACGCCGTTGAACGAGGCCGAAACCGACAGGCGGCGGAACGAGAGCTTCGTCGAGAAGCCGTAGGTGAAGTCGGGATTCGGGTCGCCGATGATCGTACGGTCGTTCTCGTCGACCACGCCGTCGCCGTTCGAATCGAAGAACTTGATGTCACCGGCACTCGGCGTGGCGTTGTTGAACGTCTTGTAGTAGCCCACCGTGCCGTCGTCCTTCGTGTAGCGCACACCCTCGTCGGTGATGTCTTCGCTCTGGACGATGCCCTGCGTGCGGTAGCCGAAGAACTGTCCCGGGGCTTCGCCCGTCAGGAAGATGTGTGCCACGCCGAAGTGGTCGCCCAGCGAGTTGCCGTAGAAGCCCACGCGCTGGCCCAGGCAGCCGAAGTCCGACGGCTCGAGACCCAGATCGGTGATCTTCGACTTGTTGAAGCCGATGTTGCCGTTGACGCTCCACTTCCAGTCCTTGTTGTCGATGATCTGGGCGTTGAGCGAGAACTCGACACCCTGGTTGTCCAGACCGCCCTGGTTGTAGTAGGTCGACCCGAAGCCGGCCGATCCGGGCAGTGTGCGCGAGATGAGCAGGTCGCTCGTCTTCTTCTTGTAGACGTCGATCGTACCGCTCAGGCGCGACTTGAAGAAGCCGAAGTCGACACCGACGTTCCACGACGAGGTCTTCTCCCACTTCAGGCTGCTGTTCGAGAGGTTCGTCACGATCATCGTCGTCAGGGCGTCGCCGTTCTGGTCGGCGTAGATCACGTCACCCGACGAGTTCTGGCCGTACATCGAGAAGGTCGAGTAGGGGTCGATCGACTGGTTGCCGGTCACACCGTAGCTCACGCGCAGCTTGAGCTGGTTGAGCCACGAGACGTCGCGCAGGAACTCCTCCTGCTCCATACGCCAGGCCACCGATGCCGAGGGGAAGTAGCCCCAGCGGTTGCCCTTGGCGAACTTCGACGAACCGTCGGCTCGCATCGAGGCCGTCACCAGGTAGCGGTCCAGGAACGAGAAGTTGACGCGCGCCAGATAGGAGAAGAGCTGATAGTCCTTCTGCTCGGGCTGCGGGAATTCCGTCACACCGGCCTTGCTCAGACCGTTCTCGCGCAGTTCGAAGAAGGTGAACTGGCGGCCGATCGTATTTTGGTTCAGGTAGTTGTAGTCGTCGTAGGTGACACCGATCGTGGCGTCGACACGGGCCACTTCGCCGATCTTGCCGTTGTACGTCACGAGGTTCTCGACCGAGAAGTTGTTGCGGTTGAGGTCCGAGATCGAGAGCAGACCGTTGTTGTTCATACCCTGGTAGAGCTCCAGACCGTACCAGCGCTTGCGGTTGTTGGTCGTCAGGTTGCCGCCCGTACGCAGGTTGTAGCGGAAGTTCTTCGAGATGTCCCACGTCAGGTTGAGGCTGGCCCCGAAGACGCGGTTGACGGCCTTGTCGACATAGTCGTTGAGCCAGCTTGCGACGGTGGTCTTGTTCTCGTCGGAGAAGCTCGGGTCGCCGGCCGGCATCTCGAACGGTGCGTAGTCCAGTGCCGTACGCGACACGGCGCCCGTGGCACCGCCCAGCGTGTTACCGCCGGCCATCATGTCGTTCTCGCGGATCGAGCCGTTGAGCAGCAGTTCGAGTTTCACGCTCCGGGCCAGCTGTGCCGAGAGGTTGGCACGCAGGTCGCCCTGGCGCAGGCCGGTCTGCTTGACCGTACCCTCGATGTCCTTGAAGTTGGCCGAGATATAATAGGTCATCTTGTCCGACCCGCCGTCGACCGACACCGAGTAGTTCTGCGAGAAGGCCGAGGTGTAGATCTCCTTCTGCCAGTTGCGGTTCTTGACCAGGTTGTAGGTCGTCGGGTCGCCCGGGTTGTACTTCGACTCCGAGCCGCTGAAGACGTAGCGGATCTCGTCGCCCACCTTGTGGAAGGGGTACTGCTGGATGTCGCTCACGCGCGAGTTGCGGTAGTCGGCATACTCCGAGAGGTTGATCATCTCGAGCAGGTGGGTCGGCTCGGCAATGGTGAAGGTGGCCGAGGCGCGCACGCGGGCCGCACCGGCCTGGCCGCGCTTGGTGGTGATCAGGATGACGCCGTTGGCACCGCGCGATCCGTAGATGGCCGTCGAGGAGGCATCCTTCAGCACGGTGATGTCGACGATGTCGGCCGGGTTGAGCTGCGAGAGGGGATCCTGCTGGATCTGGAAGTCGCCGCCGATGCCCGAGCTTGAGAACTCACCGGTCGAGGCCTGCGGCACGTTGTCGATGACGTAGAGGGGCTGGTTGTCGCCGCGCAGCGAGTTGGCACCGCGGATCGTCACCGACGAGGCGGCTCCGACGGCCGACGACGAGGAGTTGACTACCAGACCGGCGATCTTGCCTTCGAGCAGGCTGTTGACCGACGGCATGGCGATGTCGCCCTCCGAGGGCTTGATGTTGGTCAGGGCGCCCGTCAGGTCGCCCTTGCGGGCCGTACCGTAGGCCACGACGACCACTTCGTCGAGCGTCTGCGAGTCCTCCTTGAGCTGGACGTCGATCTGCGT
>UMJL01061594.1_pt1 | contig 29573 bp, 21 predicted proteins | sample 1966071 | NCBI WGS metagenome assembly UMJL01 (sample SAMEA4836148, study PRJEB28245) | human gut metagenome | biome: gut microbiome; material: fecal sample | place: Denmark | collected 2008
TAGTTAAGGGGGACAACAACAAGAAGATTTCTTAGAGAAAGGAAAATCAATATGAAGAAAAATAAACCACGTGGTCTCCACACCCCAAACTGGTACTGCAAGTTGTTGGGTTGGTTGGATGGAAAGCGAGGAAATTTCATTAGTACGCAAACTCAATGCATTTCCAGCTTTGGTGAGAAAAAAAAGGGCCAATTCCAGAGATACGCTAGCGTTGAGTTGAAGCATCTGGAATTGCGAACGGCGTCAAAAAGGGCTGAGGCTTCGCAAATTCTGTCCAAACTTCGGGTGAATCCGATGCTTGAGAAGTCAATGACAGATTCGACGTGCGATGAAGATCGCCGAAATTTTCTGGAATGTCAAGCTTCCTTTCAAAAATTGCACAGCCTTCAAGACGCGATCCGAACAAACCAAATACAGATGCAACAAACACTTTTCGGTGTTGGTGCTCGATATCGTAGCAAGTTGATCTCGTACTTTGTTGGAATGCACAGAGCAAACTCTACAATCAACGAAATTGTACCAAATGAGATGTATTTCGAGGAACATCCTGCTTGGAGAATTTATGTTAAAAACAATGATAGCATCGATCAACAAATCAGTCGATTTTTGATTTCTCACGAAACAATTTGAAAGGTGGGTGCAAAAAAATGTTCAAAAAGAAGAAAAGGAAATCGGCTCCGGCCACGTGTGAAACAGATGCAAATGGAAGAAATATCCAGTTTTACACAAAGAATGGTGGAGTAACTCCCATGGCATTTTACATTCCAGATGTGGTGTCCAGATTTTGTGTTGAAGATGAATGCCAGAAGTTCATCCAGAATGCCGACCTTGACATGTTTAATGGCGACTACATGGATTCTATAATTAGGTCGAAGATACAACAAGGTTACAAAGATCTTGATCGACAACACCGCTGCCATCTGGCTACCATTTCAAAATTAGAGGCAAATATCCAATCTGATTTGATCGTTGTCGAAAGCAACATCAGAATTTTAAAAGAAATGGAAGCAAAGTTGGACAAAAAATTAAGTTTGTTAGGGGAGGAGACTGTTTAAATATGGAAAAAGCAATTCAAAACACTGTAAAAGCACCTTTGTACTGCAACTCAATCGTTTATTTTTTGATTGTAGCCTTTGTTGTTACCGTTGATTTTCTCACGTATAAGGAGATCATGGACGCAAACTTTCAGAATATTGGTCAAAGCATGAATAACATCATTACGGCTGGTCTGGTTGTGATCGTCGATTCGTTGCCCATGGTTTTGGCGAGCCTATTAAAAATCAAAGAAAAGACCGTTAAGGTCGTCATGATTTCGTCCTTGGCTGTCGTTGGTATCTTACTGCTTACCAGCATTGGACAACGCTTATGCAGTTCTGACTTGATGTTTAATGATGCTGCGGACGTAATTTCCAGTTCGAAATCTGCTCATGAAATGAGTATGGTAATGCTTTCCATTTTGCCGATCGCCACAAGCTTTTTTACGTTCGCTCTTTCAGTAGACAAATCGATCTGGAATTCAAGAGTGAAGCTCCAAAGAGTCAAGAGTGAGATTGCATTTGAAGGAGCAAAGCTTTTGGAATTGCAAAATACATTGGCATTCGATCAGCTGAGTTTCGAGAACCACCGCTATTCCGAAGCCATTGCAAGCCTAGAGAAATTGGGTGTTTCAATGGAAACTATCGCCAGACAAATTCTCGCAGAACATTTAGGTGATAACAAGTCTGTAACCCAATTAACCACCCAGACAACTTCCGCAGTCGCTCCGACGGCCGCTGCTCCTGCAGCTAGTGCAACCGCTGCTGCCCCAGTTGCAATTCCGCTTACACAGCAAACATATTGAGAAAGGATAGATTTGTTATGAATATAGTTAAAAAATTCGTTACAATTTCAATTGCGGCATTGATTTCTTTCGGTGACGTGCTGACAGGGTGTGGACCGGCTTCTGCAAGTGATCCCACGCACATCGTGGTGGTATATGGGAATCACAACAATGCACCCACTCCGGACCTGTCTGTTATCGAGGATCAGTTTTTGGATGCTGCCTCTATATATGGCTCTATTACTGTAGTCGAAGATGATGGATCACCATATATCGCGGTTCGAGAAACAGCCAGCAAACCGGCTGCCAATATTTCTTCCACGAACCGAGAACGCAAAGCCAAGCGGTTTATATCTGACGTTGGCGAAAAGATTCAAGCTGAAGCGATTCCGAAAACCGCTGAGGTGAACACGATAAAAGCGATCCAGCTTGGTGCAAGAGAATTGTCCGATAAATCAGGAAAGAAAATCCTTATTATCATGGATAGTTGCGTGTCCACAACTGGAGCTTTGGATTTGACCCAAGGCTACTTGGAGAATCTGAATGTAGATGAAACGATTTCAATGTTGGATTCCAACAAGGAGATTCCAGACTTCTCCAATGTTGATGAAATAGTTCCGTATGGAATCGGTGATGTTTCATCACCACAGAAAGAACTGGGAAATGTCGCCCGATCTAACCTGATCTCTCTTTGGGAAGGCATATTTGCTGCTGGCGGTTGCGAGGCATCGACGTGTAAGAGTACTGTTTTTTCAGCAGAAGAATCAGGGACAAATGCAGAAATGCCTAGTGTTTCAACAATTAGCGTCAAAGAAAACATTGGTAATCAGCAGTATGATGGTGAAACATCATCAGAACCGCTCAGCTTCTCTGATTGTGATATTGTTGAAATCCCTGAGAGTACAGTGGCATTTATCCAAGATACGGCAGATTTCCAAGATGTGGGTTCTTCTAAGGCGATACTGGAGCCACTCGCGGAAACGTTGAAATCAGAAGATGAAGATGCAAGGTGTGTTTTGATTGGTATGACAGCCACTTCTGGAGAGGCGGATTCTGCCAAAATGCTATCAAGGCAGCGTGCAGAGGCTGTTGCTAAAATACTACAGCAGCTTGATGTTTCCAAGGAACAGATCATCTGCATCGGAACGGGGTATGACAGCACCCCTTTTCACGTTCAAGATGTTGGCGAAAACGGAAACCTTGACGAAAGTCTTGCTGCTCGAAACCGTTGTGTCTTGGCGGTCAGTGTAGCAAACAAAATAGCAGCAGAATTAGTAAAAAAATACTCTTAAAATCTACACATACACATATGTAAAAGATCCACCTGACAAAGCAAAAAACATCGTTTTCTGTGATAATAGAAATGTAAAAAAGAAAGGAAGTGTCGACATGCTTCGAGATTTTTTGAGTAGAATCGGAATCATCATTCTGGTTTCCAGTGATATTGTTGCCGCTTTTCTGGCAACTGGAAATCTCATGTCCGTTTTTTTAGTCATAGCTGTTCTCGTAGTAGGTGTTGCAGCTCTTTTTTTCTTCGACTTTCTCTCTCTGCATGCAATACCAGTCCAAAAGTGCAGAAGCATAGAGGGGAACCGTTTGGTCAAAGATTTTGAGGCCATAAAAAGAAAATACGAGTCTGCCAACAAGCAGTGCCCAAAAATAAAATTGTACATCAATCCATCACCAACGAGGAACGCATTCAGTCTTGGCAAAAAAATCACTGTTACACGGGGATTAATGGAAGAAAACGACAGTGTTATTCAGGCTGTGTTGAGCCACGAACTAGCTCACACTTTAAATTACGATTCTTATTTCTCTGCTCTTTTACAAGTGAATATTCTTGCGGCTTGCTGTATATTTCTGATTGTCGAATTTGGAGCCGTTTTGATATTTGGCTTCCTACTGTTTATTCTGCTTTGTATGGCATGCAGTAGATTCGCAGCAATTACGATCACTGGAATAATCACCAAATTGATTCGTGGTTTTAGCAGGCTGTTTCTTCGAGTGCTGGTGCTGCTTCACAGTATTGTAGCTGCTATATTTTTTCGGCAGCAGGAATATTCCGCGGATTCCTTTACTGTAAAACTGGGAACGAGCCTGCCAATGAAGTTGTTCCTTGAGGATCTTGCTCAAACGGAAGGAGTAGAAGTAAGCCTTATGGAACGGTTGTTGAGCGATCACCCAGACCCGTACGCTCGAATTGCCAATATTGAAAAGACAGAATCTCAGGCAACTCAAATTCAGGTGATATAAAGGAGATTTTTTATGATTGCATACGATTTTTACCAAAATCAACCTATCCCAAAACCAGTTTCTTACGGCAGACTTGCCACAGTGCGTGGTACGGATCATGATGGACAAATGCATGCGGTTGATTTGGAAGACATCAATTTGTTGTGTACAGGGGCAACAAAAAGTGGTAAAACGAATTTTCTTAAAAAGATTCTTCCCCAAACAGCTAAAAGAAAAGACAGTATCCATATTATCTTTGATCCAAAAGGTGACTACCTGTCAGAGTTTTTTGAATCGGGAGACGTAATTCTTTCACTCACGGATCTGCCTAACTATCCCGCATCAGCACAGCCTACATGGAATCTCTTGAAAGACATCACGTATGATGGGGAGCTGGAGATGAATGCTCGTGAGGTGGCACAGACCATTTTTAACGACATACTGCAAGGCTCACAAAACCCGTATTTTCCACAAGCAGCCTGCAACCTGTTCTCGAATTTGCTGATTGCCATGTGCAGGCATTGCCATACTTTACCGTCAACGAGAGATGCTATTCAGAAGATCTGCTCTATGAAAAAACAGGAGATGATAAATGCATGTGAGCAGTATATGGATTTGGCATCTACTGAACAGCTTATTGGCAATGAGGCTCCACAGACAGTCGCGGGTGTTCTCGGTGAATTAATAAATTGTTTACAAAGCACATTCCGTGGAAATTTTCTCGGGGTCGGTGACTTTTCTCTACGGAAATTCATCAAAAATGGAACTGGAAAAAAGCTGTTTATCGAATACAAATTCGACAATAGAGAGTCTTCTGGAAAGGCAATTCGTCTGATACTGGACATTCTCATGAAAGGTGCATTGGCGGGAAGCAACGCTGATCGGATCTATTTCTACTTGGACGAGTTTCCAATTCTTCCCGGAAAACTAACATACCTTCCGGATTTGGTGAATTTCGGGAGACAATCAGGTATCCGCGTTATTGCCGGAATTCAATCTGTGGCTCAATTGTATTCCACTTGGTCAGAAAAAGACGGGAACGCATTATTGGCTGGATTTGTCAACAATATTGTATTTTTCTGTAACGATGCAGACAGCATTCAGTATTTTTCTGAGCATGCCGGAGAAATAATAATGCCTGTTACAAATTTGAACCTAGACTTTACTACCACCACAACAATAGAACGAGTCCCAATCGTTCCGGCATATGTTCTGTCACAGCTTTCCGTTGGCGATGCAGTTGTATTTGAAAGAAAAGTGGAAAGCAATGGCGAAAACCAATATCCATACTGGTTTCACTTTGAAAAGTAAAGGAGATTCTATCATGAACAACAATCATATACAGTTGTCTTTTCCAACAGAGCTATGCTCCTATCTGATAAGCGGCAGCAATCCAAAGGTATCAGAAGTATGTTTTCGCATATTTCTCTCTCAAAGAATGCCGAATACAACGGCAATAGTGGTTGATTTTGCAAATTCTAGGAGCATGCAGGCCATGCTGCAACAGTTCTTTCCGACTGTCTTTTATGTAAATACGTCCTGTGATCAGTATATGTCGCTGTTCACAGAAGACGGATACGAAAGCATTGACAAAATTTATCGCTATTTTGAGCAAACAGGTTTGGAAGAACTGCAGAGGGACAGCATGAAGCACTGCTTAAAAGCACTGGAAGAAATCTCTATTCTTCAAGGCAACGGGAGGTTGACCAAAGTAAACTACCTCCGTTTACATACAGCAACAGCCATGACAGCCGCAGTAAAGCAATTGACGATTCAGGGAAAAGTAAGTCCTTCTCACGCAAACGATTTATATGCAGTTTTGGCACAAAGTGGGAGAGATCTACTTCCTTTGGAACATACATTGGCCAGCATGGAGTACCACAATCAACATGCTGTTCAGAGTGCAGTAGATGTACCAACTGGATGTGCCGCCCTGTTTTCTGTATCGCAGGCAATGAACACTAAGAATACGCAGCTGATTCGCCAGCTAAAAACGGACATCAGTTATCGGGCAAAGCGTGGAGAGCCACTGTTGTTGATCTTCAATGCTGGAACGTATACGTCACTCTCTGTTCTGAAAGACCTTCTTGCAGAGATGCAGTATCAATATAATGTCAAGTTTATGTATATTACACCAGATGTTTTTAGTTCATCTACAGAGAACGAACCTACAGAACAGTTTCTCAATATGTTTCAATACAACATTTTCAGCCGTCACGGTGGCGAAAGTGCTCAAAAGTTGTCGAGGCTGTTTGGCGAACGACTTGTATATGAATCTTCCCACGCAGAAACCAAAGATCTTCGGCTGTCTTCTGCCTCGATCACAGATCTTTTACTGCATCGAAATCGGTCGATCACCACATCTTATTCGCCGTCAATGCGGCCGTACTTGCCTGCATCTTGGATCATGCATTTGGAAGGAGGAATTCTCTATAATACCGCTACAAAAGAATACACATTTTTATAAAATTTTCCATTGTGAAAGGGGGAATGCCACACCAAGAAGATCATAAAATCTCTTTGTCAACGAAATCAAAAAGGAGGAATAAACGATATGGGAAATCATAGACCTTATATCAGAAAATCAACAAACGAACAAATCGAAAATAATGCCCCAAAAGATGAGAACGGAAACTTCATTGATCCGCATACGCAGGAAGTGATCCAAGGGACCCCAGATAGGAGCCATGGGTATGAAATGGAAAATCGTGGATTTCTCAGATACTCTGACCAAGCGGGAATGAGTCAACAAGAACTCAACGACACCGTTAACAATGCTGGACTCTATGATTTGGAATCGGCAAAAACCAACAGATCCGGTGAGTATGAGTCAAAAGATGAAAACCAAACTTCCCTCACAACTGCAAACTACTGTTATTTGGAAAATCCGTCATATCAGGAAACTACATACATTTGTCCGCCTACCGAGAAAGGAGAAGCGTGGAGTGTTGAGGTAGAGAATAAAAATACAGGAGAGGTTTCAAAGGTTGGCACGTTCCAGCCGGATCTTTCTAATGCTGCTGCACAAACACAAGGCGGCAATCTGAATGACTTCGGAGCAACTCCTACCGCAGGTACATCGCAATTGGATACGCCTGTACAAACTGATGGTTTAGAGAGTTTTGGTGTTTCAGATTCGAATAGCGATACGCATTCTTCTGAGTGCACCGCTAAAGATGTTGCAGATGTGAATGCCAGTGAGAGCAGCATGTAAGTAACTCCTCCTCTTTCAAAAAATATTACCCACTCAACGTTTTGGCGACGTTGAGTAGGTAATATTTTTTGATTATTAAGAAATGTTATACCAGATTTCCAATTTCACTGCAAAAGGAAATCAAGCACATTGATAATTTTGATCCCGTCTTCGTCCATCGGCATTTCATCCATTGTGATGATATACTTCGGATAATTATCCCGAATTCGTTTTAATGGAACAATTTCTCTTTCAAAAGTGTCCTCATGCATGATAGTAGCAGAAATTTGATAGTATGCGATTTCTCCGCTGTGTTCCGCAACAAAATCTACCTCTAGTTCTCCAACCTTGCCAATGCTGACATGATAGCCTCTGCGAATCAGTTCCAGATAAACAATGTTCTCAAGAATGTGCCCAATGTCACGTCTGCGATTTCCAAGCAACAACTGACGAAGTCCCATATCAACTGCATAATACTTCTCCAGAGATTTCAAATGCTGCTTTCCTTGTATATCATAGCGGTCAGCCTTATAAAGGATAAATGCCTCTGTCAAAGCAGTTACATAGTTTTCAGCTGTGAGAGAGGTAGTCTTTCGTCCAAAAGAAGTCAGACTGTCTGCAATTTTCTTGGAGGATACAATATTGCCAATATTGTCAAACATGAATTTTATCACACTTTCTAATAAATTGATGTCATTAATTCGCTTGCGAGAAGCAATATCTTTAATCAGAACTGTGTGGTAAATACCGTCCAAGTAGTCGTGTCGGATTGCGTCATCTGCAATCTGCATTGCATAAGGGAATCCTCCATACTGAAAGTATTTCTGCCATGCTGAATGCTTTTCAAGACCTGATAATTCCAGATATTCGGCAAAAGATAAAGGCAGCATAGGAATCTCAATGTATCTTCCAGAGAGAAGAGTTGCCAGTTCTCCAGAAAGCAAGTGTGCGTTGGAACCAGTGATATAAATATCTGTGTTCTCACGAAGAAACAGGGAATCTACCGCCTTTTGAAAATTAGGAACAGCTTGAATTTCGTCCAGAAAAATATAAGTCATCTTCCCTGAAACTAGTCGTTCTGTCACATAGGAATGCAGTTCATGATAGTCCAGCAGTTTTTCATTTTCGACATCTTCAAAATTGATTGCAATGATCTGTTCCTGATCCACGCCAGAATTCAAAAGATAAGATTGAAATTGTTTCAGTAGAGTGGATTTTCCGCATCTGCGGACGCCTGTTACAACTTTAATGATCTGTTGATCCTGCAGTTTTTTGATTTTATTCATGTAGATCTTACGTTCAACCATAGAATCACCTCTTATTTTAAGTATACCACAAAAAATCTAGAATAATCAATCATTTTTTTAGTACACTATAAAAACTTTAATTTTACAGAGCATTGATTCGAAATCTAATCATAATTCTTGTTTGAAAACTCTTCTGAAAGAGCAATTGTTTTTGTAAATGTGTAAAAATAACCTTTGAGAAAAAATGTGTAAAAGTCATCGACAACTGCAAGATTCTATGCTATAATAAATGTGTAAAATTAACAATTGTTTCTTTTACACATTTATTAGAAAAGAGAATGACGTTATGCGATTGGTATATGGGTACTGCCGTATCAGCACAAAAAAACAGAACATTGAACGACAAGTCCGCAATATTCTTGCTGTATATCCAACAGCAAAGATTGTCAAGGAAACCTACACCGGAACTAAGATGTGTAGGAGAGGGTTTGACAGGATTCTAAGCAAAGTACAGTCCGGGGACACGATTGTATTTGACAGCGTATCTCGTATGAGTAGAAATGCTGCCGAGGGAGTAGCTTTGTATATGGAACTCTACCAGAAAGGTGTAGAACTTGTGTTTCTCAAAGAGCCGACAATCAATACTGCAAATTACAGACAAGCATTAAGCAATGGCGTTGCGTTTGTCGGCAATGACATTGCAGATATTTATATCAAAGCTACCAACGAAGTACTGCAACTGCTTGCCACAAAACAAGTAGAAATTGCGTTTCAGCAATCCGAAAAGGAAGTATCAGACACGCATCAAAGAATCAAAGAGGGAATCGAAACAGCACGGAGAAACAACAAGCGTATTGGGACACCGGAGGGAACAACACTTAATGTCAAAAAGAAAACTCCAGCAATAAAATTCATCCGAGAAAATTCTGTGCGATTCGGTGGAACTCTGAATGATACACAGTGTGCGGCAGCGGCTAAAATTTGCAGGAAGACGTTTTATAAGTATGTGAAAGAAATGAAATGCGATAACTTCTAGTGGTTCTCATAATAAAAATCAAAGGAGGTATAATTATGAAATTATTTTTTAGCTATGGTCATGATAATCACAGTGAAATAGTGCATAGACTTGCTGAAAAAATTAAGGAACTTGACGATAACATGGACATATGGATTGATACGGATAAAATTCCACGGGATTCGCATTGGAGAAACGAAATTACAAAAGGAATTATTGAAAGTCGTAGTGTTATCGCATTCTTGTCTGCTTATTCTGCAAGAGAGGAGTCTGTTTGCAGAGATGAACTCTCTATCGCTATTTCTTCCAAATATGGAATGATAAAAACAATTTTATTGGAACCTGCAGGCTCTTTTACCCCACCTTCCCTTTTAACAGAATATCAATGGGGTGATATGAGCAACTATCCTGATTATATAGATCAAGGTGAAAATGCCTTTGATAAATATCTAGAGGAAGAAGCACAAAAAATCATTCAACTTGTAAATAGTGACGAGATACAGGAGTATGACCGCGAAATCAGGGAACTTCGAGAACTGCTGGGATTGCCCGAAACAGATGTACTTACCAGATTTGATGAGTTGCTTGGCAATGAATTGATTGGTCGTACATGGCTTCTTGAGAAGATAAAAGCATGGGTAGAAGATCCACATGGAAGTCAAATTATGATGCTATATGGGAAACCAGGTGCAGGTAAAAGCATGTTCGCTGCACATTTGCAAATGTATGAACCGCACATTACTGCAGCATTCCCCTGTGATTGTAGGAGCAGTGAGTTCAGCAATACGGACAGCATCATTCGAAATATATCTTACCGTCTTGCACTGCGTATGCCGGATTATCGGAGCGTATTGCTGAATATACTCAAAAAAAGACCGAATTATAGCGACGAAAACATGTTGTTCAATTTGTTAATTGCCACACCACTTGCAAAATATAATATTGATGGCGACAGAGGAATTCAGATCATCATTATAGATGCATTGGATGAAATGAAAAATGATCATCTTGCGAAGTTTATTGATCAATACGCACCAATGATGAAACACTACATGCGTTTCCTGATTACATCTAGAAAAATTCCTGAGATCACAGAACGGTTTAGCAGCTGTTCGAACATTGACATTGACACTTATATTGAAGCTGGGAAAGCCGATCTAAAAGATTACTATGAGAAAAGACTCGGTGAGGCGTTATCGAAATATCCAGAAAAAGATGCCTTCATTCAAAAACTCATCGATGCTAGCGATTTAATGTTTGCTTATGCCAAATGTGTTTGTGATAATATCTTAGCAGACATTGCAGATAATCTGTTCCACATTCACGAATACCCGATACCTAAAGGATTGGACAAACTATATACGGCAACGCTGGACCGCTATTTTAATTCGAGTCATTCTCAATATACGATTCGAGATTATGAAGAAGAATGGCGAGATGCACTGGGAATGATTGCTGCATCACCAGAGCCAATGCCAACAAGTACACTTATGAAGCTAATGGACTGGGGAAAAAACGACCTGAAGCGATTCTGTCGGCCTTTGTCAACGTTGCTTGTAAAAACAGATCAAAATCTGCAGCTTTTTCATAAATCCTTTGCAGAATGGCTTAATACTACAGAGTGTGGATATGCATCATCAGTTGAAGATGGCATCAGAAATCTTGCAGATAAATGTTATGCGGTTTATGAAGAAGATGCTGAAGAACTCGATGCATATATGCTGCTTTATACTACCAAATTTTGCCGTGAGGCGAAAAGGAAGAAACAGTATGAAGTATTAAAAATGGATTTCCGTTATTTGGGTTACATAAGTAGAGTATTTAACTATGCTGACTACTTACGAGAAACAAAACATGCATATTCACATGCTATAAAGTTATGTTCTGAATTACTATGTGTGCTTGAACCAATAAACATTTTGATATTTACTAGAAAACAAGCAGGTTATTATAAACTCATAATCGAAGAAATTGGATTGTGCTATGAATCTATAAATAATTTTCACATGGCAATACAGTACTATCAGAAAAATATTGAAATTTCTAAGCAGATAAATACAAATACTTCTTATTCAAAAAGTCCATTCTATTTGAGTGAATATCCCAGATCTCTTGAAATACTTGCTAAAATCTATGAAGAAATGAATCAACTTAATAATGCACTTAGATATTATCAGAAGGGATTTGAAATCAGAAAGCAACTAAAAAATTATGATCCAGAATATTCAACTTATCTACACAACTATTCTATATCTCTTAAAAAACTTGCTAAAATTTATAAAGCAACAAACCAATTTAATAATGCACTTATATACTATCAAGAAGCACTTGAAGTCCAAAAGCAGTTAATAGATTTTTATCCACAAGATTCAAGCTATTTGTGTGATTATTCTATATCTTTAAATAAAATTGCCGAAATTTATGGGATAATAAATCAACCTGATCACGTACTTAGGTACTGCCAAGAAGCATTCGAAATCAAAAATCAGTTAAAATATATTGATTTTAAAGATTCAAACTATATGCATGATTATTCTGTATTCCTTGAAGCTTTTGCTGGAATTTATAAAATAGTAAATCAATTTGATAATGCACTCAAATGCTATCAGGAAAATATTAAGATTAATGAATATTTAAAAAAGGTAAACCCAGAAAATCCTATCTATGCTAATGACTATTCTATATATATTGAAATGCTTGCTGAAACATATGAGGAAATGAAGCAATGGGACAATGCACTAAGACACTATCAAAAAAGTTTCATACTCAGCAAACAGTTAAAAGATGCCTATCCCGAAGAACCGGATTATTTACGTAATTATTCTGTATCTCTTGAAAAACTTGCTGGTGTTTATGAAACAATGAATCAACTTGATAATGCACTCAGATACTATCAGGAAGGAGTCAAAACATTTAAAATATTAAAAAATTCCTATCCAAGGAACCCAAACTACATAAATGATTATTCTATATCTCTTAGAAAACTTGCTGGAATCTATAAAGCAATGAACCAGTTTGATGATGCACTTGGATATTATCAAGAGGCTTTTGAAATTTCTAAACAATTAAAAATTGACTATCCGGAAAATCCAAACTACCTGCGTGATTATTCTATATCTCTTGAAGGACTTGCTGGAATCTATGAAGCAATGAACCAGTTTGATGATGCAATTAAGTTTTATCAGGAGGCTCTTAAAATATCTAACCAACTAAAAGCTGTCTATCCAGAAAATCCAGACTATCTATGTGATTGTTCTGTGTTTTTGAATCAAACTGCTAGAATATATGAGGCAATGAATCAGCTTGATAATGCACTTGAATATTATCAAGCGGCTCTTGAAATTTATAAACAACTAAAAGACACTTATCCACAGAATCCGAACTACCTACATGATTATCTCATACCTCTGGACAATATAGCTAAACTTTATGAGACTATGAATCAGCCTGACAATGCGAACAAGTGCTATCAAGAAGCACTGGAAGTCAAAAAGCAGCTGAATTGGTTTGTTTGAAAGGTTAGAGGAACTGTATTAGAATAAAAAAGAGAATTACATATCACAACTCATTAAAACAAATACCCCTAGAGATATAATCTCTGGGGGTATTTAAGTATGTTTACGAAATAATTGAGCAAAATATTAGATTTACACAAAAACTTTGTAGAAGATATGGTTAGATCTTTCGGTACAGCTTTTCCATAATTGCTCCATTGATCACTCTACCGCTATCTGTAAAGTCCGGAACCAATAATCCAGATTCTGTTTCTTTGGTAGAAACGAGTACCCAGTCACCAGTTCCATGATCAATGCCATTTCGATTGCCATTCAGCCACACTTTTTCGCCATAGTCTGTTTGCAACTGAAATGTGATATTCACTGGAATCTGCACACCTGCCATAATGGTTCCAGTTTCTTTGGTTTGTACATCTTGAGGTTCACTTGTAATGTTTTCTTTGGAAATATCATATTTTGAAAGTGCACTTTCGCCAATTGGCCACATTTCTCCGGCAACACCAGTTACCACATATCCAGTTCCAACAGGTGCATAACTGTCTTCTAAAATATTGTATACAATACCGGGTTGGTCGGTATTATATAATCGATTTTTATCTGCTTTTTGTATTTTTGCGGTATAGCTTCTATTGGTGAACAATAGCCATTTTATATCTGGCTTGAGTATATATGAGATGTTCGTACTAATGTTCATACACCTTTCTCCTCTGCTGTATAACTTAAAGTTCGTTTAGTACATTTCCAATATCTTCAATTGATTTGTTTTCATTGATGATAGTAATGTCATCTTCTTTCGCACGATCACGAATATAATCTGGAATATCAGAATTAATATCAACTAATAAAATAGCTTTTATATCAGAAGAAAAATGATTTTGCAAACTATCCAACTTGTAAATAATATCATTGTTGATTTCATTTCTTGCTTTGGCTTCAATCAAAATTGTTTTCATGCCTTTTGTTAAAACGAAATCAAATTCATTTTTCACTTTATCAGACCATTTGCAAGTATAGCTGTTTACAACATCATCAAATTTACCTGATTCTATTACTTTATGATAGATATAAACTTCAAAAATACGTCCTGCATTTGTCAAAAGTGTTCGAATGGAATTAGTCGCATAAGTGAAAGAAAAGGAACCATTTTTCTGTTGATCTAGATTTGGTTTTCTATAAACATAATTGAGCAAATACCCAGAATTTCGTAAATCTCTTAGTAGTTGATCATATTGGTCTAATTGTTCTATTGATGGTATTTTATAATCATTATAACGCAAAGAAATATTCTCATGTAAAGATCCAGTTTGAATAATTAGACTGTCTGGAGAATAGGAGTTATTCTTAAATTCGATTCTTTCAGGATGTGTTAATGCATTTGTTTCTCCAAACAATCGATAAAATCCGCTTTGCTGAGAGTATGTACAAGACATTTGAACAGAAAATGTTTCTGTGTTGATCCATTCACAATCATAATCCGAAATAATATTTTTGTCTACTGCTGCCTCTAATACTTTTTTTACACCATTTCCGCACTCTGATGGCAGTAAAACTCGAAATTTTGTTGTAGATGCAGTTTCTTCGTCGCCTTTTGCAATATATACTGTATTCTGTTTTTGGTATAAAAAATTGCAGAGTTTCTTCCATGTAGAAGAATTTTTTCTATAGATTTCAAAAAGTTTTTCGTAATCTTCATGGAATTCCGGCTGATCAGAACTACTGCCGACAGCATTAGAAATACGGAACACATCATCTACCAACAAAACAGGTTCCTTTTTAATATAAGAGAGTGCATTTTTATCTGAAAATGTAACTATGGTACCATCTTTATACCTATACTTTGGAATATCTTTGTCTTTAAGGTATCCACTTAAATAGCCAAGATTATTTTCTACTGCACAGAGTTGATTTGTACGGTTTTGCTTTTGTAACCATACAAGCAATGATGATTCATCTGGAAAAATACGAACATTATATCCTTCGTCTTTTATGGTTTTGAGATTTATCTCTTTTATCATAGAGTCAGGATCTACAAATACAAATTCTATAGAGGAACGAACATTTTTTTCTTTCAGTAGTTTTATTCTTGGCAAAACATCACAAATTTCTCGAATAGCATCTCGGTCGTCTATCATACATAAATACTTAATCTTCTGTGGATTTACGATCATAGGTGCATAGAAATTTTTCATAATTTGTTTCGCTTGAAATGGAATTGCAAGTGTGATATTATCTCGATAAGTTAAAATAAATGGAATTTGATCTATCAATGCTTCGTCATCTATTTTATAATCGCGATACTCTGCTGCACGAAAAATTGGTAGAATATCATCAGAAAAATTTCTGACGATTGTTTCTATTTTTCTTCTTTTTGATTCTGTTCGAACTAAGCTAAGAAATTTCTGCTTCATATACTGACAAAGCCTTGTTTTTTCAGTTCTTCCATGAAAAACATCTTTTACTGTATTGAACCAGTGATAAAATGCATTCCAAGAATTTTTTGAATGTTCAGGCAAGCAAGTTCTCATGTTTTGCATGAGTTCTCCAAGGATATTTTCTTTTTTTCGAATATTTTTTGCTAGTATTTGATAAGTACGATGTAATTGTACGGACATCTGTTCAAGTGCATCTAGTTTTTTTAGTTCCTCTGATGTAGAATTGTCCCATTTTTGATGCGACCATGATTTCAGTAAATGTTCTGTGTTTGATGGAACAATGCAAACATGTTGCCGTTCGGTTTCATCTTTGGCTTTCAAGTTTGCCATACTTTCTATATCAGAAGATTTTGAAATATAGCCGTCTGTAATTTTATCTGTTACCCATCTGCCATGTTCATTACAGATCAATATATCACGCTTTTTTGATAATTTTTCTAGATACGCTTCTGCAGCGTCTTCAGCAGACATTGTTTTCAAATCAATATTCATGTACATTAAATTGTGCCTCATGGTTAACACAAAATATATACAGGAATTGAAATTATATGGATGTCGAAATTCTTCTTTAATACGTCTCCATGTGATATTTAAACTTTTTTTCCAAACAAGGTGCACATTCCATGCCATTTGTTCTATTAATTTTTGTTGTTTTGCTTGAATTGTTTTTTTGATATAAATAGGAGTAATCCATTCTGGAAGTGACTTTTTTTCTGTTTCCAGAGCACATTGCAATGATGAATCAGAAAATTGATAATGTATAATTCTGCCATTTCGAAGTGTAAAACTATCGGAACTTTCTGCTATAAAAATTAATTGTGGTTGTTCTGAAAGTTGATTAACAGCAGTATAAAAATGAATATTTCCATAGCAATCTTGTGAAGGTTTGTGCATATCAACACAATAAAAATCTTGTAATGCTGGACGCTGTTCCAAATATAATTCTTTTTTGCATTCTGGATCAATCACGAAGAAATTGACTTTAACATCTGGAAAATGCAATACCTTAAGCAGCATGTCCAAATAAAGTTGTCCTACATTGTCAAATCCACAAATGCATACAGAAATCTTTTTTGACTCATCCGGAAGTATTGGATTGTCATACAAATGATGTTGTAAAACCAAACGAATGTTTTTTTCCGCATCTGTGTCAATCTGCTTTCTGATTTTTGTTAGAAAACGATTATGATTTCCATTTCCTCTAAGTATTTCTGTAATCCGAAGTGGTGCGAATACTTTTTCAAAATCACTTAAAAAAGCTTCGCAGGACGGATAACGATTGTCATGATCTTCACACAATGATTTTTGAAGGACTTTCGTTAAAATTTTCAGGATCTCAGTATCTTCTTGCAGAGAACTACAGCGAAACATTTCACTAGATTTCAGTAATCTCGGGATATGCGGATAATTTTTTGCACAGAAAGTACGATTTGTCAACGCGTAAAATAACGTTGCACCAACCGAATACACATCACTTCTACATGTAAAAACAGAATCAGGTGCCATAAAGCCTTCTGTTCCAATTATCTGGTCTGCATCATCTACACCGCAAATAGAATTAATGTCAAACAAACAAAGAGTTTGAGATAAAAATTCTTCACCTCGAATATATGCACCAAAATTTGAGGGTTTGATGTCGCGATGAAATAGTCCAGCACAGTGGAGTTGTTCTACACAGACAGCAAGCTGCTGAATAGTCAGTAATATTTGAATGAGATTTTCAACAGGCTTTCTTTGTGGACTCTGATAAACTTTTTTCAAAAATCCATCAAATGGAATACAAGGAGGTTGCGGTGTCCAGACATACACGCTGTCTACACCAGTGTATATCTCAAAATTTGGAATAAATTCAAATGCACTTACTTTTCCCTGCAGAAATCGATAAGGCTTTAAATATGTTTCTGGAGTTTCTACTAGATAGCCTGTTCCTTTTCGAAGATACCCATTTGCATCTCTTTGAAATACTGCTGTATCTGCAGGATAAAATTCCTTGAGTGTTCCCTTAATTTCGTTTTCATCTTTGGCATGGTAGCAAATCGCGGATGCTCCATCTCCGATTGGCTTTTCTCCAAGTATGGTAAAAACTCTAGTATTTTTACCATTAGAAGTATCGAGCTTAATTTTTGTATTTTGATTCAATACAATTCTTTTCATCATTCAGCTCCATCTGTGTCAGATTGCATACTATAATAGCTGGAAAGAACGCACATCATATCAATTATATTTTTTTCACTCATTGGAATAAAATTTGCATCATTCAGATACTGATCTAATCCTGTAATTCGGTGCGTATAATCTGCCCATACTTCAGAAAAATTCTTATGTTTTCCTTTATTTTTTTGATTATAGTATGCATGATAATGTGCAAGAACTTCTGTTCTCGTAATAACCGCATTTTTTCTTTTTGTAGTATTTTCTGAAGTTGTCATATATCGAATTGCATGATAAAACATTCTGCAAAATCGCTTTATATGTTCTTCTTCAGGATTACAGCATTCAGATTCTTTAAGTATTTTTGCTACTTCATTAAAAAACGAATTAAACGCTTCGCTTTTTGTTCCCTTCTGAAAATCATCTCGAGGTATACTGCACGCATCTTTTATTGTATCAGAAGAAAAAAATGTAAAACCAGAATCCATCGTCAATTGAGTTTGCATAAATTCTTCGTTTTGTATTGCAGAGGCAGTTTGCTGTACAGTACTATTGCAATCATACGTTTTCCTCATAAAATCAAGGAATTGCTCTTCTTTTATGTTAAAAAGAACATCATAACGAAGATCAGCATAGTAAGATGTATTTGCAGAAGTCTTGTGTTTAGAATGATACGTTGTATCTCCTTTGAGTTTTGTAAGTGCCATTTCAATCTTCGCAAGTGTTTCTATAGGAGAACGGTTATCAGTATCTTTGTATTGCCAGTCAATATAGTATAGCCAAACAATATCTCTGTAATCTTTCCAATGAATTCCATGACCGTCTGGCAATACGCTATTATTTCTTTCATCGGAAATACAAGCTAAGAGATTGTTAATGTAGTATTCTTCAAATAATTTTTCAATACATTCTTCAGCAGAAAATTGGTAAGCAACAGCAAAGAAAAACAAATCCATTCTAGTTTTATTATCAAAATAGCCGTCTTCCAAATTATCACAAATACGCAGCAAACCGTATGTGCCATTTCGTCTAGTCTGCTCGATTGTTGTTTTTGGGTTTTCTAAAATGTTGAAAATGGAATCATCTAATTTTTCAATAATCAATACTTTCAATTTTTGCTTGGTGCATGTTTTTTTGTCACAATATTTATCAATACAGTATTTCTTAATATAACCAAGACCATTATATCCAGTATAATTGTCTAAGAACATACTGTCGGCAGGCATATCCAACAGCATAATTGCTGCCATTTTCAGTAAACGCAGACGCAATCTTTGACCATGAAAAATAGACTTCTGAGTGTCTTCTTTTCGAGGTTCATGTGCTTCCACTAAACGCAACAGGAAATCAGCTGGGGCAGCATATTGCTGAAAAGTATGATATAATGTATGGATTATTTCAGAACGAATGGAACCTGCCCATGCATAACTAGATATTGCTAGAGTCACCTTTTTTCGAATTTGCTCTAACTCTATATCATCATTTTCATTATTATCTTTAGAGTCTACTGAGAATCCTAATGTGTTCAGTCTCTCTTTGATAGCCTTTTTTATTTTTGGTTTCTCGGCATTTTCTGCTGCAACTAGATCTGTCATCATATTCTTTAGATCCGTTTTTGAAAAAAAGTCTCTATCATATAACTTTTTTATTTTTTTTGCTTTTGCGGTGAGTTCTATTTCCATTTATAGGGCTCCTTTCTGCTATATTATTTCTCTTAAAGTATATCATAATATAACTAAAAATGCAATAGGAATCATAAAAAATCGATTAATAATGCCGAATTTCGACTTTCAAACATGTAAAAATTATAAGTGCTTCTCTATCAAACTTTCTATAACACGATTTACAGAAACACCACTTTGTTCAGCAGCGTTTTTTACTTTTTGATAAACAGACTGCTTCATAAGTAAATGCACCCTTCTATTATGTCGTTCCTCTGGTTCTATATCCATAGATGCAATCTGAACTTTTTCCAGTTGCTCTTTGGGAGTTCCGTTTTTGTTTACAAAGCTACTGATTGCACTATTTTTATATTTTCCCATAATTCTGTATCTCCTCTACTTCATCAACGAATTTCATATAGTCCATAGCTACTTTCGATTTTCCAGCGTAATCATACAGACTCTGCTTGGATACCTGAGCCTCTTTGATTGTTACGCTCTCTCGAATTTTACTTTGAAAAACCTGAGTTCCAATTTGAGTGGCCTGCTGTTCTATTGCACTTCGAAAGTCTTGAGACAGTCTAGTTCTGGAATTGTAACGTGTAATGAGAATTCCATCTATGTGCAGATCAGAATTTGTGTACTCCTGCACTGCTTTAAGTGTTTCTTCTAACTGGTTCAGTCCAACTAAAGACAGAATATCTGCCTGCACCGGAATAATAACACTATTCGAAGCAGTAAAAGCATTAACTGTCACGATCCCAAGATTTGGAGGTGTATCGACTACGACATATTCATATTCAGAAATGGATTCCAAAGCTTTCTTTAACCGATATTCTTTTCCAACTTTATTGATCGTCATATCTGCCTCATAAAGGGCAGGGCTTGCTGGGATCAAGTCTACATGCATTTCTGTATGGAGAATACAACTAGCAGCATCTTTTTTTCCTCGCAAAATGCTGTAGATATTATCATCTGATTCTGATAGGATTTGTTCTTCTACACCTAGCAAATAAGAAAGATTACACTGTCCATCCATGTCAATAGCAAGCACTCTACGATGTTTTTTCTGTAATCCCAAAATGAGATTGAGAGCTGTAGTTGTTTTTCCAGCTCCCCCTTTTTGGTTGCCTACTGTGATAATCTTCATTTGTTACCTCCTTTTATGCACATAAATCATGCATATGTTTTATACGCATGCACATAATTTATGTGCATGATTTTATTATATCACAACAAAAATAAAAAGTAAAGATTCTATTTTAGATATTTTTCGTTTGAATATGTAAAATGGCAGAAAATTTGGCTGAAATAGAATACAATTCACAGAGGGGGATACATTGCAATACCTAATTGTATCAAAATCCAGATGCACTTGTTTCCCCAAGAAGCCATTTAAAAAAAATTTCAGTGCCAGGATAAAAAAACTTGAAATCAAGTCAAATCAACCGGTATCTATATTAGAAACAGCTAAGATTTCAGGCAAAGTTTTTCTGCTGGATTCAAAAAAATTTTTTTAAAAACTTGAAAATGAGGAAATGCGTTCGGTATCTATATTAGGAACCGTTGAATTCACCAGAAAATAGAAAGGATATTTTTTAATGCAGAAAAAAATAAGAATGCACAAACCAAGAATGCGTAGCAAAGGCGACTGCTATGATTTTATATAAAAATCACAATGCAATGTTTGCTGTCAATAAAACTCTCAAAAGTTATATGATACTGGAAAACATTTGTAGGAGGTATAAATATGACAATGTATTTGGAAAATGAAAATGTATTATGTTTTACAGAAGCAGATACAAATCATCGTCGATTTTATGCAAATAAGCATATCCGTTATTGAAGGAAGGTGATACATTATGGCAAAAACAAATTTGTTCGGAGAGATTGGTACAATTCTTGATATCCTTTTGGGACTGTGAAAACAAAAAAAGAAAGGAGGTGATATTATGTGCAAATACCGTCAGTGCATCATATGTAATCCATTTTGCCCCTTTCGGTGGCTTTAAATTATTATGTAATTGAGAGAAGGTGATATATTATGACAAAGAAAAACCTGTTTGGAGAAATTGGTGAGATTCTGGACATTATCTTGGGACTGTAAGTCCGTACATCATTTATCAAGGAAGTGAAATGATAATGGAATTTGAAATGCAAATGCTCATAAACTTCTGGAACAAAATGCTTCATTGCAGAAAAAGTGACAGTAATTGCTGGTAGTACTTCATCTTTAGAAGAAACATAAAAAAATCAAAAAAAGGTGGAAAAGTAGAATGTAATATGATATAATAAATAATATTCCATTTATTTCGATAATGGATTAGTGTTATTTGAGTGCTTTTTAGAAAAAAGAAAGGAATCTTATTTTATGAAAAGATATATTTTTGCCAATCCTACAATGGCACCTCGAAAATTGACATCGAATTTCACGGAAAACTGCAGCCAACTCTCCTGTCTGGATCAAATCAATATTCCAGTAAGCTTTCCGATTCTGATTTCACTGAAAAACACAGTATCAGAAGGCGAAACTGTTAAGGTGACTGTCATCAAAAAAGTCGGACACGACTGCACCGAGAAAAACTATACCACTTTTCTGAGTGAATTGGATGCCATCATGTATGACTACGACTTATATGGTCTTTATCGTACGTACTATAAAGGTCTTACGCAGAAACAGCTGCAGACAAAATTGCAGAATGAACGTGACAACAAAGAAATCGACAATGATTTTATGACTTGGCGACAGGCGGAGATTGATCGTATTCATCAGGAAAAAAATCCGCTATTCCATTGCGACATCGAGTCTATTGAAATTCCGTGCGATGAAAAACCCGACACACAGGTACGACTGCTGTTTCAGATCATTCAAACTTTAGAGAATTCTTTGGACGAAGACATTTATGTAGATCTTTCTTTTGGTTCCAAACCGATTCCGATTGTGATGAATATGGCACTGACTTATGCTTATCAGCATGGAGATGGAATCTTTCCGAAATGCATGAGCTATGAATCGTTCGAATACAACGGAAAGGAAACATCTTCGCTCTATGATGTTTCCTCGTTACTGTTCTTGCAGAGTTCGATTATCAATCTGGAAAAATCTGATGTATCAAATCCGATTAAGTTCATTGAAAAAATGATGCTTGATGATAATGAATAATTTCAAAGGGAGGTTTAGTTGGAAATGATTGAAGGGATAAATTCTGTTCCCAAAAGTAAAGAAGTACCGTCTCAAGAAAATACAGATGAAGAGGAAAAGACCAACGCATATGAAGATTGGAAAGAAGTCAAAACATGGTCAGAAGAAATAATTCAACAGTGTCATTCTGGAAACAACAACCAAATTACTGAACAGCAGAAAAGTATAAACAGCGAAAAACGAACTGAAAAATGGGATGCCATTTCGAAATGTGTAAAAAAACGTGTAAAAAAAGCCAAGGGCTTCGACTGCATTGAAAATCGGGAAAATTTCCAAGAGCTTTTTTTCAAATGGGAAGAAAAATTTTTCAAAGATAACAAAGGAAAAGCAGAACCGACCACTACATTTATTTCTGTCATAGAAACGGATCTACTGCAAAGAAATTTAGCCATGTATCAAAATGGAGATCATAGTCCTGAACGAGTAAAAATACTGCTTTTTTATTTCCGGAAACAAGCTGGAAGAAATTTTTTAAAGCAGGTAGTGCCTTCTGCATTATACCCTAAGGAATGGATATGGACAACTGAAGAGGTAAACTCTATAAAGGAACAACTAGATGAGCAATTTTCTGCTTGCATCAAAGCCCTAGAAGAACCGCTACGCCTTTCCATTCTCAAAGAGCATAGACAATTGCAAACATCAAGATATGATACGCTCTGGTGGCTTGCAGATGCTTGTTTACAGGATTTCTTAAAAGATGACAGCATTTCTGACCTTTTAAATAAAATCATTTATTATTGTTATGACATTTTGCAAGATAATAGCAGTAAAAAAATGCAGGCTGATCAGACTTTTTGGAAAACCTATGAAAATTACAATCCCCTTGCAGGAAATTTTTTGTCTATCTATAAACTCAACTTCTCAAAAAAGGAAGAAATAGAAAAACAGTTTGAAAAAGAAAAAAATATCTCCATAGATGCACCTATTCGTAACGATAATGCAAATGGAAATACTATTGGATCTCTTTTGCCAGATGATGGATTTTCTCCGGAAGAAGAAACAAGCGGATCTCAAATGGCAATTTTCTGGTTGAGAGCATTCGCGGATACTGTAAATAGTAGAAAACATTTGATTCGTTGCAATGATGATTTATTTTTTACTGAAACTGTTTCACGAATGATTCGGGAAGATAAGCAACTCGCAGAGCATGTATATCAAAATGAAAAGTTGTATACAAAAACTTGCAATATAGATTTCCTGAATTCCTACCTACAGCAATCTGTCACAAATATTTCCGAAAGCAGAAAATGTCCACTCAAAAAGATACAAGACTTTCATCCTGAAGAACAAGATCCTAAATATGCACGTGAATGCGGATTCCCATTGGAAAACATTGTATATCGTCAATTTCTCCATGTCAAAAACGATAGCAATATTACTGAAAAACGAAAGACATTTCAAAAGCACATGCAGGATTGTTTGAATAACCAAGGTTTAACGTAATAAGGAAAGGAGGACCGCTATGAAAAAGAAGAATATCAGAGCAACTAGAGAAGCTCTAAAAGCACAAAAAATAAAAAAGAGTCAAGAAAATGAAGCTCTAAAAAAGCAAAAATTGGCGGAAGAAGCAGCACAAAAAAGACGAGAAGAACTAGAAAAGAAAAATCTGGCACAATGGGAAGAAACCAGTGCAGAAGGTCGTAGATCTCGTGTAAAAGCTGTTGGCGTAAAATCTGTGTTTGTTGTTGGAGATGACCTATACCTAGCGACATTCGGAAATGGAAATGAAACTGTTCTGGAAAAGAAAATCGCACCAGATGGAAAAATCACAACGTTCCCAGAAGAAGAAACTTTTACTGCAAAGTTGAAATTTGCACAAACAGAACCTACAGAAGCGACTTCCATTGGAATTTCAAATGGCAGAATCGTTTTGCCGGAAATTTCTGTTGACAACCCACTTCATACAACTATGCAGAAAAATACAATAAAAAGATCTGCAGGAGAAGACATGCTGCAGTTAAAAAACGTTCTTGAAAACCGTTATTTTGATCGCAGCTTTAATGATGATCTTCATATTCGCTTGATCTACAATATTTTGGATATTGAAAAGATCTTAGCGGAATATACCACCAATGCTGTTTTTGCAATTGACAATGTATCCGGCTGCAGTGACGATTTCTTGTCCAATTTCAGTACTCGAAATCAGTGGGATGAGTTTCAAAATCCGGAACAACACCGTGAGCACTTCGGGAACAAAGACAATGTTATCTGTAGTGTAAAAAAACAGCAGGATCTTTTCTTTAACTTTTTCAAAAACAATCGCATTGGTTACTTTGGAAAAGCATTTTTCCATGCGGAATCTGAACGAAAAATTGTAAAGAAGACAGCTAAAGAAGTCTACCATATCCTTACATTGATCGGAAGTTTACGCCAGTGGATTACACATAGTACTGAAGGCGGTATCTCTCGCCTTTGGCTATATCAATTGGAAGATGCACTTTCGAGCGAGTATCAGGAAACCATGAATAATTGTTATAACAGCACGATTTATGGACTTCAAAAAGACTTCGAAAAGACCAATGCACCCAATTTGAACTTTCTAGCTGAAATTTTAGGGAAGAACGCTTCAGAATTAGCAGAACCATATTTTCGGTTTATCATCACCAAGGAATATAAAAACCTCGGATTTTCCATCAAAACATTGCGGGAAATGCTGCTGGATCAACCTGACTTGCAGGAAATCCGAGAAAATCATAATGTTTATGACAGTATTCGAAGTAAGCTATATAAGATGATGGATTTTGTTCTGGTATATGCTTATAGCAATGAACGAAAGTCAAAAGCAGATGCATTGGCAAGTAATTTGAGAAGTGCGATCACTGAAGATGCTAAAAAAAGAATCTATCAGAACGAAGCGGATCAGTTGTGGACAAGCTATCAAGAACTATTCAAGAGAATTCGAGGTTTCAAAGGTGCTCAAGTAAAAGAGTACTCAAGCCAAAACATACCAATCCCCATTCAGAAGCAGATTCAAAATATCTTAAAGCCAGCGGAACAAGTGACTTGCTTCACAAAGTTGATGTATTTGTTGACGATGTTCTTAGATGGTAAAGAAATCAACGACCTGCTGACGACCTTGATCAACAAGTTTGACAACATCAGCAGTCTGCTAAAAACAATGGAACAACTGGAACTGCAAACGACATTCAAAGAAGATTATACATTCTTCCAACAGAGCAGTTGTCTTTGCGAAGAAATTACACAGTTAAAAAGCTTTGCCAGAATGGGGAACCCGATTTCTAACCTAAAAGAAGTCATGATGGTAGATGCCATTCAGATTTTAGGAACAGAAAAATCAGAACAGGAATTACAAAGTATGGCGTGCTTCTTCTTCCGTGATAAAAATGGAAAGAAGCTAAATGCTGGAGAACACGGCATGCGGAACTTCATCGGAAACAATGTTATTTCAAATACGCGATTCCAATATCTAATACGCTATGGCAATCCGCAAAAATTGCATACTCTTTCACAAAATGAAACTGTTGTCAGATTTGTTTTGTCGCGTATCGCCAAGAATCAGCGTGTACAAGGAATGAATGGAAAAAACCAGATTGATCGCTATTATGAAACATGCGGTGGAACAAATAGCTGGTCTGTTTCAGAAGAAGAAAAGATCAACTTCCTGTGCAAGATCCTTACCAATATGTCTTACGATCAATTTCAAGACGTAAAGCAGTCTGATAAGATAATCACTGCTGAAGAAAAACGAAAAAAAGAACGTTATAAAGCCATTATCAGTCTGTACTTGACTGTACTTTACCAATTGATCAAGAATCTGGTTAATATCAACGCCCGCTATATCATCGCTTTTCATTGTCTGGAGCGAGATGCTATCCTATACAGTTTAAAGTTCAATACCTCCATCAATCTTAAAAAGCGATATACCGCATTAACAGAAATGATTCTAGGATATGAAACAGACGAAAAAGCCAGAAGAAAAGATACTCGAACGATATACGAAAAGGCAGAAGCTGCAAAAAATCGGCATTTAAAAAATGTCAAGTGGAACTGTAAAACAAGAGAAAATTTGGAAAATGCAGACAAAAATGCAATCGTTGCCTTCCGAAACATCGTCGCTCACCTATGGATCATTCGTGATGCAGATAGATTTATCACAGAAATGGGAGCAATGAAGCGATATTTCGATTGTTACCACTATTTGCTGCAAAGAGAGTTAGAATATATTCTGGAAAAATCTAACCAAGGCAGCAAGTATACAAAAAAATCTCTGGAAAAAGTACAGCAATACCATTCTTACTGCAAAGACTTCCTGCATATGCTGTGCCTGCCATTTGCGTACTGCATTCCGCGATATAAAAATTTGTCCATTGCAGAATTGTTTGACCGGCATGAACTCGAAGCTGAACCGAAAGAGGAAGCATCTCCCGCAAACAATTCTCAATTTATTACGACATAATCCATTGGCTCATATCTCTTAAATAGAACGTAGAAATCCCCCTCGTGTCATTTTATGCACACGAGGGGGATTTTTTCTTATGCGAAAATTTCAGTTGTTATATGTAGATCATCTTTACGTCCTTATTTCAAAGTTCAAAGAAAAATGTGTATAACGATCTTACCAATAGAAATCAACGGTGATGCCATAGCTATCCCTCCTTTCTCACGAATTTTCGTGCTTTAAGACCTCAAGTGTTTTTGATGCTATCGTCAATGCACCAATTGCGATTGTAAAAATACTACTCTTTTTCATAAGAGCGTCCCTCCTTACTGTACCCAGTTATAACAAACTGGAATCATGCTTCCTTTTGTCCGTATGCCACATGCATTCAAGATCACCATTGTTTTTTCCTCCTTTTCCTTCTATTTTTTCTTTCTGTTTTGCGGTGGATTTGCTTTTCTATTAGATATACCGTACTTACAGCACCCATTTCAGATTTTTTAGAAAAAAATTTTTGCTGTTTCTCTAAAAATGAAAAATCCCTCTCGTTAGAAATACGAGAGGGATTTTTGTTTTCAAAAATAAAAATACTACACTTCACGGCAAACGTGGAGTGTAGTGAAGAATATAAATAAAAGGATACATATTTACTATGATGTTTTAGTATCCACGATAATCGTGGATTGTAGTGAATGCACTAAGTAACATTTCTATCGAGAACGCGTTTTAGTATCCACGATAAACGTAGATTGTAGTGTTGTAGCTGGTCAAAACATTTCAAACCAGTTGAAGGTTTTAGTATCCACGACAAACGTGGATTGTAGTTGATAGCCTTGCAGAGTGGCTGCATCAGTATGAGGTGTTTTAGTATCCACGATAACCATGGATTGTAGTGTTATCTTGCGGAGTAATCACATACATGTTTGACGTTTCAGTATCCACGATAAACGTAGATTATAGTCTACAACATTATTCTTGGAGGTATTTATTATGAGTTTTAGTATCCACAACGAACGTGGATTGTAGTCGATCGGCTGCAAAGATGTCAATGATTTTCTCGTGTTTTAGTATCCACGATAACCGTGGATTGTAGTCTACTATCGCAACTGCTAACTCTTCTGTTATTAGTTTTAGTATCCACGGTAACCATGGATTGTAGTAGCGGAATCTGCACAAAAGCAGTTCCTTGGTGCTTCTTATTTTACAACAATCTGCTGCACTTGTCAAGCCTTTTTCCCAAAAGATTTCTGTTCCGACATGATTCTTTGCAGATTCATTGCGTTTTCTTCTGATTTTTTGGTGCGAACCTCATTGTCACGAAAAATCTTCTTTTTTATCTATATATCGGAATGCCCTCTAAAATGCATTTTATTGCCCTTTTTAGCTACGTTCGGCTTCAACTGCTTAGTTTCTCGGAAATTCTAACAAAACGTCTGAGAGAGGCATTGCAGACGTTCTAAAGCGATTTCTGACGATGCTTGTCCAAATGCAACGGACATTTCACAATATTCCCTTAATACGCCGCCGGCTGAAACGCATCGTCTTCCAACATTCGGAGAAAATACTTAAAGCGATTCTTGATAGGCATTTCTCCGTTTTGAATTTTTTTCGCACTCTCTACGTTTAATGCGGCGTATTTTTCACGCAGATAAAATTGTCTGCCGAATAGCATGCTTCCGGACATGCGATCTTTGGGAATATCAATGCGAACCAATACCCGCGAAATTTGCTCCATCTGCTCTTTTTGAAATTCATACCCACAGCTTTCCGCAAGAATCGCAAGGGTTTCGGAACCATAAATCGCTTCCCAGTCTGGATCTATTTCTTCGCTGACAGTATTCCCATCCACAATTTCCGACTCCGGCTGCATATCAATAAACTCATGCAATGTGAGAGGGTCCTGATATTCAGTATTTTTGAAGATATGGAATATAATCGTCAACCATTTTCCGCCCTGCCCAGTTTTCCCACGCTCATAAGTATAACAAATATCCGTAGTTTCTTTTAAGGCTCGTTGACAGCTGTCAAGAACACGAACACGGAATCGTTCCCAGCGGTCATATTCATTTTTGGCAATGCCAAGGAGTTCTCTCAAATCTTTCACAGAAAGTTCTCGTTGCCCAATATTCTCGTATTGCTTTAAAATTTCGTACATTCGAACCTGATTGGGACTTTTCAAACGGAGAGCATTCCAGAGTTCATACTTAAAATAGCGATTTTTGAAATCAAACATCAACGGAAGTGCTTTGTCATGAGCATCGATTTCCATAAACCATTTCCCCTTCTCGTCATGGTCTACTTTACACTCCTTGAAAAGCTGAAATGCAGAATATCCGCCAGTTTCTGTCGGAATATGCACAATTTTTGTCAATAAGCTATCTGTGCATGATCGAATTTGAGCCATGTTAAGCCGTCCAAATCCCATAATCCGTTGAAATTCATCAATAGGGAACCGAACCACCCTTGTAGAAATATCCCAAGGATTGATTTTAGATAAATAAATACTGAAAAATCGCAATTCCTGAACAGTCATATTGTTGCTTCGCAATTCATTTAAAACATTTCGTTTTTCAATAATTGCAGTATTAAATAATTTTGCCATAATATCACCCAAAGAATAGTATATCACACATGAACAACAATGTCAATAGTGTGGTGCTACTCCAGCAATGCAATGTTGCTTATTGTGCAATGCAATGTTGCTTAT
>UMJL01064307.1_pt1 | contig 29345 bp, 31 predicted proteins | sample 1966071 | NCBI WGS metagenome assembly UMJL01 (sample SAMEA4836148, study PRJEB28245) | human gut metagenome | biome: gut microbiome; material: fecal sample | place: Denmark | collected 2008
TCCCATCTTATAAGCCTTATCAAGACAATAGTCCAGCAACAACTTGCCATATCCCTTTCTCTTAAGCTCAGGTGTGATGCAGATAGGCCCCATAGTCACGATCTGAATATCCCTTCCGTCATCAGCCTTTATTACCGCTTTCATGAAAATGTTCTGTCCGATCAGCTTACCATTAAGCTCCATCACATAATCCAGTTCTGCAATGAAGCCAGGATTATTTCGCAACTGATTCAGAACAAAATGCTCCAAACAACCGGGACGGTACACATTCCAAAATGATTCTCTTACAAGATTTTCTACTTCACGGTTTTCTTCTTTTTTCTCCAAACGTATTGTAATGTTATTTTTATTCATTCTTTATTTCCTCCTTAATGTTGTTAACTTCAACTGCATTCCTGCGGGAGGTTATATTTGACTGTATCTGCAACCTCCCGGTTACGCTACAATCTCCATTGTGTTGTACTTGGTCAAAAAGCACTCTCCTTAAAATTAATATTTATATTTAAGCCTAAATGGCAAAAATAACTACGTAAAACAGACTCCGATTTGTAACTTTAGTAAAAATATAATAACACACGCAGTCTTCAATGCCCTATTGGAAATACAAACTTTCCTGAGCTTTTATCTAGTCTCAAAATAACCCATAAATACGCTACTCTCGATATTTATTCGTTTTAATTCTTTACTTTTGACAGCAGACATACGCACTAGATATGGCTGGAGTGATTAGTATGGATAAAATTTAATTTTTTTCAAAAGCCTCGTATGTGGAAATATGTCCAATTAGTATTCATCTTATGATCTATTATATCATTCTTAAGCACAGAAAAAACAGTCCATAAAAGAGCTGTTTAGGTTATTATTTTCTTGTTTTAGTTACATTACTTATATTAGATGTCCTACAAACATGGCTATAGGCAGTAATAAGATTAACATAATATTCAACCCTATAAATAATCTGTCCTTTTCCTTTACCCCAAATATTAAACCTATTAGTCCAATAATTGGGCAGACAAACATTGATGTGAGTCCAGTTGTATAGCTTTCAAACATATCGACTGGAAGTAGGTAAGAAAGAGCAAAAATTACGATTCCAACTACAAATAATTTTTTACTTTTTTCTTCATATACTTCTCTTACTTTGAAATTATATTGTTCGAATTAAATCTATAGTCGGTCTGTCTAATATTCTCTTTAATGAAAAATGATAGATGATTAGGTTAATACCATAGACGACTAGTGAGAATCCTAGGAAGCTTTTGTAGTCATAATATTTTATTAAAGTACTCATTCTTAAATCAGAAGCGATTATCGATATTATTAACATAACTCCTAAGCTCACCATAATAGAAATTATAAAGGATTTTACCTGTTCTCCAATAAACTCCTTTTGATAAATACTCTTTAACTCATCCAAGTCAATCCCACAAGAGTATAGACTTCCAATTTCTTTTTTTCTGCTCATTAGACTTAAATTAATGGACGAGTAGCCATTGGTGATATTTAGTACAAAGATGATTGATGCAATTCCTATTACAATTTTTATTAGACTTTTCAAATCATTATATTCATTTTTTGCGGTTTCCTCACCTGTAGTGATATTAAATCTATCTTCAGGTGAAATTTGTTCCCTGATCATGGCCTCTACATATTCTTTTACATCTTTGGTATCCGAATCTTTTATCTTCATATTTAAAGTATAGGCATACTCTGAATATTTTTCATCGCCGGACTCTTCCATCAGTTTAAAATAAGTGTCAAAATCTGTATAAACTTTTACATCAAAGGGCATTGTTCTCGACTTATATTTTCCCAAGCCTGTTATTGTCTTTGAAATTTTAATAGTCTTCTTATAATCATTTTCAAAGTTAATGTCTAAAGTCTGTGGGTTTTCAAAATATGGAATTCTCTTTGCCTTTGCTATTGGAATAGAGGAATCTTCTTGAATTGTATTGTAGAGTACAAATTCACCCTTCTTTCCTCCAAGTTCTTTTAAGTCTTTTTCTTCTAAGGCGATGATAAATCCATCCATACCCTTTGCCTTATATTTTTTAATATTCTTTTTCGCTTCCTCATCTAATCCAACTGCCTTTGCTTCTTTTGAGAATTCGTTATTGTTTTCTACTTGAACATACTTATCTTTTGAAATATAAGACTTTTCGTTAGGAATTTTATCTACAATTTCTTTTAATATTTTTGGGACTTGGTTATTTTCACTAAAATAGTCCACGGAAAAATTATAGCCAGCATCGTAATGCGAAAAATTTCTGTAGTATGTTGAGATGCCTATGATAATTATAAAAACCGAAATTATAATTATCCCTATTGCAGAAATATATCGTTGTGATTTTATTGATGCCAAGTTGTTGAGTTTTAATTCCTTCCAAAAATCTTTGGCTCTTTTCTTCTTTGATTTGGAAAAATCTATATTTCCTCTTATGCCGTCTATAATGTTTATTTTAGAAATCTTTTTCGCAGGGGATTTAATAGCTAGTGCCACAATGATAAAAGAAACTAAAATTATTGATAAACTTAATAAGGGATTAAATTTCATTACTTCAAAGGCACTTACTCCTTCACCTATTGTTATGTTTTTATACAAACAATACATAAAGAAAAATCCTGCAATGTGTCCTAAAAGTATTGGAATTGCAGTTATAATAAGTCCTTCCTTTAGAAGTAAGAGATAAATTTTTCCATTGGTAGATCCTATGGACTTATAAATAGAAAGCTCTCTAATTTTCCTAAGCCCCCAAACCCAAAAGATGTTTTTAATAAAAAACACAAAGATCGCTATACATCCAAGAACTGATAGAACAAGAACAGCCTGGCTCATTATATTTTGTAAGGGTTCGTTTTCTACTCCGTAATAATTTATGAGACTTTTGGAAAATTCTAAATTAACATTTTTACCAAGTGTATTATTTATTTCACTTTGTATCTTATTTCTATTTTTATAAGCTTCTTCGAAAGAATTAAACTTTATAAAGGTTCTGAAGGTGGTCATTTTATCTTGTAGCCCAAGAGCAAAACTTAGTTTACTGTACTTGTTGTAGACATCTCCGTAAACACCAACTAAAGTAAAGCTTTTAGAGCCTTGTCTCTCAAATTTTTCCCTGTCAGTATTTGCACTTGTGGGACCTATCTCTTCGCCATTTAGAAACCTTTTGCCTAAATCAAGTTCTACACGATCGCCTATTTTAAGTTTATTTTTCTTTACTAGGCTTTCAGATAGTACAATTTCGTCTTCCTCTGTTGCAAATCTGCCGTGGGTAAGTCTTGAATACTCTCTCATCTTATTGATTGCTTGGTCTTGGTAGTTGATAACAACTAAATCGTCAGCAAGTTTTCCATTATCAGGATTAAGAGACATTTTTCCGACCAAATCTATATCTTCAATGGACTTTAACTTTTCAACATCTTCATTTGCAAGTTCTTCTTTAATCTCCCCATGATAAAAGCTTGAAGCCATGTAATAACCATAGTTAGCCCTCAAACTTCTGTATCCATAATAAAAAATAACGGTGAAAAACAAACTTACAATAAATAAGGAAATAAAAATAGGAAAATTCTTCTTATTCATTTTTTTCATCTCCTACAATTTTTCCATCGACTATTGTAACAATACGATTTGCTTGTAAGGCTATTTCTTCGTCATGGGTGATTAGGATAATCGTCTGTTTTAAAGTTCTATTGAAGTATTTAAAGATTTCTATAATTTCCTTAGAATTTTTCCTGTCTAAATTACCTGTTGGTTCATCCGCTAATATTATAGATGGATTGTAGATAAGACTTCTAGCTATGGCAACTCTTTGCTGCTGACCTCCTGAAAGCTCACTTGGAAAAGAGTCAAGTTTACTTTCTATACCAAGTTTTTTTACTATATCTGAAAATTCATCTTGATTGATTTTCCTTTTATCAAGTTTTAATGGAAGTTCTATATTATGACGAACTGTTAAATTTGGTATCAAATTATAAAATTGATAAATTAGTCCGACTTTTCTTCTTCTAAAGTAGGCTAATTCTTTTGAAGAATACTTTGATATATCGTTACCATCTATATAAACCTTTCCATCATCTGGACTATCTACTCCTCCTACAATGTGCAAAAGTGTAGATTTGCCAGACCCACTTGGTCCAACAATAGCGACAAATTCGCCTCTTTCTATTGTAAGGTCAACTCCATCTAGGGCCACTACCTTGGAGTTTCCCTCTCCATATTCTTTTATTAGGTTTTCTACTTTTAATATTTCCATAACTGCCTCCTTTTTCTTATGTCAAGGTAAGCATATAAAAGTAAAGTGATTTTTAGGTGACATTGTAAAATTTAATTTCAAATCTTGCCCCCTCTTTAGTATTTGAAACAGAAATTTCTCCATTGTTTTTTTCGACAATTGTCTTTGCCATGGCAAGGCCAATTCCAAAACCATTTGAGTCGGGCGTTTTATAGAATCGTTTAAAGATTTTTTTAATATTCTCTTTTTCTATTCCTCCGCCATTATCTTCAATGATTAAGCTTGTATAGAGGGGATTTTTGTAGGATGAAAGCACGATTTTATCACAAGACGGTCTATTAACAGCATTCTTTATAATATTAATGAGAGCTTCTGCCAGCCAATAAAAATCTCCATTGATGCTATTTTCTTTTAAATCTCTTCTCTTTTCTACCTTCATAGATTTCTTTAAATTCAAACTATCTAAGGCATAATCTACTAATTCATCCAAACGAATTTCTTCTTTTTCATTAAATCTTTGTTTGCATCAAGACTTGATAGTTTAAGTAAAATATCTGATAGAGAGTTTAATCTGATTGTTTGCCTTTTTAAAATTCCTATATCATCATTACCTGGAAAGTCCATCTCCAAATTTTCTATGGAAAAAAGCATAGATGTGATGGGAGTTTTTATCTGATGGGCGATATCTTCTAGGTATTCTATTTGCTTTTCACTATTTCTAGTACTTGTCTCTTTTGCTTCGACTATTTCTATAAAAAGTTTGTAAATCTTATCTTCTAAAATCGAAAAATCGTCTTGCTTCATAGGAATTTTGTAGTCCTGATTTTTCATATTTTCTATCAGATCTATAAGCTCATTTATCCTATTTTTCTTTCTTGATTCTAAAAAATAATAAAGAAGTCCCAGGCTTATTATCCAAAACAAATATAGCATCTCAATCCATCCTATAACCAATTCCTCTAACAGTAGAAATTACTTCTTTATCAAGTTTTTCTCTGATTCTCTTAATAGTTGATGTGAGAGTATTGTCATTTACAAACTTATCCCTATCTTCCCAAAACATTTCTAAAAGTTGGCTTCTTGTGAAAACCCTGTGAGGATTTTTGATAAATAATAGTAATATTTCATATTCAAGTGGAGTTAATTCTATAAGTTTAGATTTAAAATAAACTTTTGAATCATTTAAATCTATTTTGATATCCTTGTAAGTAATTTTTTTGTCTTGACTTAGAGGTATTGTCCTTAAAACTGCATCGATTCTAGCTCTTAATATGGCAAGGGAAAATGGTTTAGTTAAATAGTCGTCTGCTCCTTGATCTAGGGCATCAATTATAAAATCTTCATCATTTTTTACAGTTGTCACAATAACTCTTATGTCCTTATCTTTTAATCTTTCTATCAAATGTTGACCGTCTTTATCTGGTAGATTTATGTCCAATAGTGCCACATCCATGTCTACATTCATCTTATAGCTTGTTTCGTAAAAAGATGATGCAATCTCTACCTCATAACCATTATTAACCAAATACTTTTCCATTTGTAACGCTATCTCTTTATTATCTTCTATGATTAAAATATTTTTCATTCTTATCCTCTTAATTAAATTTTAATAGTCATATTCACAGTATACCATTAATAATATAGTAAATTAATCAAAATTAATTGTAATATAAAAATTAATAAAAAAGACCTACCATCTCTTTGAGAAGAACTTCATGGTCCAGAAATTTTAAAACACGGAAATAATATCAAGTGGACAACTGATGAGAAATTAGAAATAGTAAGCAAAGTGCTAGCAGGAAAACAATAAGGTCTGTAGCAATTGAAATCGGTATTAATCCTGGACAACTTTATTCATGGGTTAACAATTACAAAATTTATAGATATATATGAGATTTATGCTTTAATACCTCAATTCCATGTGTTTCTACTAAATTATTCCATCTTCTTATGTAGTTACGGAGGTAATATTTGTTGATACCTCTAGGTGTATCAGACCATTACCTTGTTTGTATAATTCTATACAGTTCTTTTTAAACTCATAGATATATTTCATAAAAATACCCTCCTTACTGGTTTGTCCAGTAAAGAGGGTACATATCATGTCAGGATTTAGGTTGATCCACAAAATTATTTACAGACCCAACTTCATTTGATTTATTTATGCACGAACTTAGTTTGGTTTAGGTGTCGCAATATTATTTGCAATTCATCATTTATTTAACCTATTACTTGCACTATATATGGCTCTTTTAATTTTCCTACAATGAAAGTTATCCCTTCTGATTTTTCAATATTTCTATTCATAAGCTTTTTTTGTCTAACCAGTGCATGTGTACATGAGTTCCCAAAACAACAATCTTTATAAATTCCGCCCTTTACAAATGTTTCAAATATTGATGATAATTCACTATCTTCAATATCTTCATTGCTTATATAAAAATCAGAAAACACATAGGCTGCATTTTCTTTTTTTGTACCACTAACAATTTCAGGCATAAGTTCAGTTGGATAATTCAACATTTTTCTCGTTCTTGGTAAAATAATATTATTGGCGTGCCTATTAGCATTTAAGGTTGATCTCATTCTCTCATCATATTCCTCAATACTTTCGCCATTCAACATTGATAGTTCAATGCCTCTACCTTTGCTAGTACTTTTTGTTAGAGGCATTATTACATACTTGGCTCCATTATCCTCTAAAAACCTGGCTGACTCCTCAATTGTTTCTATTAAACTTATAGAGCCAAATGTCCATAAACAATAGCCAACATTCTTGATATCATACATTTTTGTTTGCATAATAGTATAAATATCTTGCTCATAATAGTTTCCAGCTTTTAATAATGCCCCAACGAAATCCATATTTTTAAACAAGTCTAAAAGTTCAATCTTGCTTAAATTTTTGATATTCTCAAATTCTTTAGGATATGATTCTCTCACTTAATTTCCTCCCCTCATAATGGTCGCTTTCCATAGCTTTCTATAAACACAACCAATCGGAACTTCATTTTCTCTGATTTGAGTATAGTTATAATAGTAACCATTCTTAGTTACTGAGTACACTCCCCCAGATTTTGCATTTTCTTCAATAACATTTAACGGTACGATTGCTAGCTCAAAATCATCAATAGAGTATTTAGCTATTCCATAAGAAATACATGGAATAGAACTATAAGTGTCATTCTTTAATACTTCTTTTAGCTTATTAATTTTAGGAATCTTAGCGGAAATCATTGGTGTCTCCTTTTTTTGTCTATCAGACAGACTTCTTCCTACTGTACAGATCAAATAAGATTCTTCACTATTAGGATGTGTAGCTCTAATAAAACCATTTACAGGCTCTACTTCCCAGCCACTATTTGTTAAAGCCGCTTTAGTGAGTTCTTCAAAGAATTCAGATGTATTATTAATAATCAAAATATCCCCCTTTCAGAAATCATTTTATATTTTTCTTTGTAAAAAATAGTATACAATTTTAAAAACGATTTGTCAATATCATTTCTAAAAAATATCTCTCTTATCTCCTACAAACCTTTCCTTACTACATAAACAAAATCCATCTTCTGTCATATACACTCTCAGTATTAACATTTTCACACCTAATTATCCTATAAAGCTAAATGATAGAGGCAATGAAACTCTTAATATTTTTAGTGAACATTTCTTTATCTGCTTTTATGCTTCCAATTGGATCTGTCCTTATAAAGATATTGCACCTCATAAATCTAAAAAATGAATTTCCAATATTAACACAATTTTACCCTAATGTTAATTTCATAAGTTCTTTATTAGTTGGACTTTTAACCATAAAACCTTGTCCAAAAAGAACTAACGTAAAACCTATATTTTCAGGTTTTATGTAATTTAAACAGCACGCCACCTATCAAATCAATTTGTTTTATTTTTAATCTTTATCCCAGATTTTCTATAAATATTTCTATATATTCATAGTTAACTACTTTTCCTTCAGTGATTTGAATATATCCATAAATCTACCAAATATCATATGGTACACGGTAACTCTTTAGTCTTAAATATGTGGAGAGGCTAAAACATAAATTGTGATATCTATTGTACTTAAAAATCCAAGTTTCTCGTATCATACTATTCTTTCAAACTCATTTTCTTGATGCATTTCAATTCAGATAGAATTTTTATTCATTCCTGCTTTTGTGATAAGAAAATATAAAAGCTGCATTATTGGAATATTTTTAATCTTTTATCGTTACATTAAAAAGTTTACTATTCGGCTAGGCATGAAGTTCATCAAATAAAACTCCGTGTATGTTAAAACCATTCTATGAATAGGATTAAGCTAATAACAATTGATAAAATATATTTGTTGCTATAAATATGATTCTATTTTATGATGCTAGTATCTTTACTCTTTGATTAAGAGTAGAAAACATCCTTGCCATATCTGCTGCAACATCAAACATAATGGATGCCTGTTATCTATCGTCAGTACAGCTATAAGCTCTAATTTCCCTCTGTTCTTTTGTATTTCAATTTAGACTATATAAAACTACATATAGCCATTTGAATTAATTACTCCAAATAGAGCTATTATAATCTACTCATGCCAAGGAAATAATTTAAATAGCTCACGTGTCCATGTACCTTTAGCGTGAGATATCCATTCGATTAAGTATTAATACTTAATCAAAATATATTATGCTCTGAACCTAATTTCTACATTTTTGTGTTAGTTCCATTCAATAGCGTATCCATCATATTAAAATCGTTTTTTTGAAACTTCTCTAAGTCAAATGAAATCTTTTAAGTAACATTCGTTAAAATCTAGAAATTCGTAAACTACTCCAAATTAGGATTTTCCATATAGAATATAAAAGTATTCATGCAAGTAAATTTCTCTCCTCAAATTGTATAACCTTACTCTACTTCATTTCTAAATCCTCCAGAGTTGTAGGAATTGGAAGTCTGTACTTTTCTTCTAAGACTATCATCATATCATTATCTAACCTACTTGCTACTTTGTCTTGCAAGTTCGTATTATCCTTCAAACATTCTTTTTAGTCCCAAAATTTCTATGTCTAAGAAGTCATCTAATTATTCATTATTTACTAAAAATCTCCTGTTGCCTAAGTTCTTGATAAAAAAATTAGAAGAGGTTATAAAGAAGAAGCCTACAAATGAAAGACCTTCTAATTATGTTCCCAATGTTCAATTAGAACAGTTCTCAAAAACATTACTATCTAACCAAAATCATAAAAGAAATCCATTATTAAATGTCAGAAGCTAACTTTGACCTATATAAAGCGAACCCTGTAAAAATAATTTGTAGAGATGGAATAAACTATGCCTTTAATGATCAGTGCACCAAAGATATTATTACCATTGTTTATGAATATAGAAAACTTCATGTATGGTACATGATTTATTATGATACCTAAGAAACTCCTACCTTTACAAAATAAATCAAATGCTTGAAACCATTACGTACGAAACTTTTATGGAAAGTATGAAAGAGGAGAGTTATAAACATATCCTTATTAAGGATTTACTTAAATCATATAGCCTCCCTTATCATCCACTAAGACACCTAGTAGCATCCGTACTATCTCAACACTCGAAATGATCTGTAACAAGCTTGATTCTCATGTCTTATAGCATGTTTTTTGAGCACAATTGGTACTTATGATGGAGAGGATAATTCTCTTAATGCTGCAAAAAAATACACTAAATGGCATATAAAGAGTTATAGTGGATTATGACGATCAAATAAAGGGGACTGTTTTGAAATAATAACCTTGCACAATATCCATAAATACCATCAGTCAAAACAACAACCACAGATTTATCGGTTCAATTAGTTATGATGAGGCTTATTCTTATTTTTAAAACAAACGCTCAAAAAGTCATCCCACTTGGGCTAAAGTATATGCTAAAAAGTCTCCATAGAAAAATAAGTCTAAAGATTTGACAGAGTATAAAGCACAGTAAGATTATATATATGATAATAAAAATCTTACTTAAATATTTCTATTTTAAAATTATATTATTGTATATATGAAAAAAGAGCAGTCTAAAACTATCAGATTGCTCTCCAAAATTAAATTATTTACTTGTCCATATGAAAAATCCTGAAATATATTTCTGTAATTCTAATATATCTAAAAACCAACCTAATAGAACCAAAACTGCAATTCCAATCAAAATCCAATTCGCATTCTTTACGCACTTCCCATTCTCCTCTTTGTCTTTATCATTTATCTTAAGAATAAACGATATAAGCAAATATATTACATTGACTAATACTGCTCCAATTACATCTACTGTTAGGATAAGCCTAAAGACACTTACCTTGTCAATATTTTGTAATACAGATGTCGTAAAAGTAATTCCACCAACAAACGCTAAAACTATTGATGCAAATATGCCCAAAATAGTAACATACTCTCTTTCTATTCCTATAACATGATCATCGTTTATGGCGATTGAGCTTGTTGCTGAGCCACAAAATAGGTCTAGGACTTTTTGATTTTCTCCTAGAAGATCTTTGCCTGAAATATTTATTTTTTCTTTTTTATTTATTAGGTTAATGTTGTAAGTTGAATCTTTGTATTGATTTTTTATATATGGGATAATTTTTTCGTCTTTTATTTTTATATTTAAAAGTATCTCTTTTTCGTTTGCTCTTATTGTTATTTCTTCTATGCTATTTGTATATTTTTTTGTAATATCTTTTGTTATTTCTTCTATTTCTTCTATCTGGCTACTTCCATCACCCGTGATGGCTTTTTAAATATTCTTTTTTATTATTTCTTTTAATTTAATGCTTTTAGATATCCCTGCATTTAGAGCTGTAGACAATACTTGAAAGTGTGTATTTGCTTGAATTAATTCTTCTTTTTCCTTTGCCACTTACCATATTAGCTCGTCTATCTATTTCTTCTTGGACTCGCATAAATATTTCTTTAAATATAATAGAAAAATAGCTTTTAAGATTTCTTTAAAATATCCTAAAAGCCACCTGTTTCAACACTTTTATATCTTGTCATTCTATTTTATTGACATCAATACCACACTCTCAAGCGTTTTAAAGTATAGAAAACCATTTATTTTTCCACGATTGAATGAGCATTGATATTACACTAAAAATAACATGGGGAATAGTACAAAACATCTGACTATCTCCCGTCTTTCTTAATTTTATTGTAACTCTTAATGAGTATCGTCTTTTTCTGATTGTTCTTGAACAAATTTGATGCTATTTTGAATATATTCTTTCTCTTTCTCTGTTGCAACTTCTTCTAATTGTTTAAACAAGGCAATACATTCATTTCGTTTACCTAATACATTAAATGCAGTTGCAATATTGAGATACCATATCATTTCATCCTTCATTTCTTTAGGTTTCGTATCTATTGCAAGAAGTTTTTCTAAAAAGATTTCTCCGTTTTTGTTTTCTTGATATTCTTTTACAATATCGTTATTCAGCTTTCTGAATTGACGTCCTCTAAGCATTAAAACAAAGAATACAGTAAAGATATAAACAATACTAATAACGGCAATACCACCAACGATAACGCCTAAAAAGCCAATTGTTGATTTTACATAGGGAGCTATGTTCACATAAATAAATAGCAGTACCGCCCAAAATAGTAAGGCCAATCGGATAAGCCATTTATCTCTTTTTTCATATATTGCTCTTTTATTTTTTAGATTTTCGGGTTCGTAAATCATTTTATTTCACTCCTTTATTGCCACATCAATCAGAATTTGTTTTACTGAGTTCTACAAACTGGAATTTGAATTATTGATTATTTTAAGAAAATTTTTAGAAATTTATCAGTGTTAACTTTCCTCTGATTATAGCTTTCTATTTTGCTCTAACAGCATCAATTCTTCATCTGTTAATACGTTACCATTCATTGTTATTTTCCTCCTTGCTCAACACTGCCACGTATTTCAATATCAAATTCTTGACCTTTGCGAACAGTTCCAAGCGCAAATGCTATTCTTCCTTCCCTTACCTCCGAAAAATCCTTATGTTCAGAAGATGTAAATCTTTCGTTTCTACACACTTCCACCCACGGACCGCCATAAAACTTATTTTCTTTCATCCACGTAAAAAACTCTGTCGTAAATTTCATCAGTTCATCATCCGTTTTACAAATCTCATCCGAGATAAGGATGTAAGCCCCTATCCTTGAAATAGTGTGCTGCATTAAAAAATCTTCATTCAATTTTGTAAGTTCTTCCGTCTTCACATCTCCAACATCAAGACTCGATACATACACACGAAACTGTTCTTCCGGCAAAAACTCCGCAAAATGTTTATTAAGCAACTTTTCAAATTCAATTCGTACTGCAAAATCCAAATAGTCGTCCTCATAATTTCCATCCTTTTTCGACACTTCAACCGTATCAATTTCCGGGTCATATCCGTCGGGAACAATCAATATGCGCGCTTCCTTATCCAGCAGTTCCGGATGATGATAGGCAATATATGTAAAATGCACTCCATACGGCGCATATTTCTCATTTACATATGTCAGCATATCGTCCGCCATACTAAGATAAATCTTTTGTTTGCCGGTAAGTTGGCTGTAATCAAGCGGAAGTTCTTCCTTTGTTAATATCTCTTTCTGCTGGTCGGTTAAAACCACATTCTGTTCCTTTGTTTCCGTATTGTTTGTGTAATTCGCACTCATTCTGCAAACCCCTAAACATAATATCATTATAAATATTGCTACAATTCCTATGCCACGCTTAAACATTTGCATTTTCCTCCTCCGTTGGGGAATTAAAATATTACTTTTTATGGTACTTTCATCAAACAGACCATCACTATAGTTTTACCACATATTATTTTTATACTATACAAAAAATATATCTAATTAAAAATGCTACGATCAATACCCTGAATATGTTATAGGTCATTAAATTCATCCGCGTCGAGTTAAAGACTTTGTATACTCTCTTGTAATTATTGTCATAATGATAATTGCAAAATAAACAAATTTCTCCAATAATCCACTCACTTTTTCAAAATGAATAAATTATTGATTTATTTCTTCGTCAAACAATATTACTTGATTTTATCTTATACATATATCATAAATGCTAGTAATTTTTTTGTTCATTCTGCACTTCTATCATCCAAACAGTACATCTTTTTGATTTGCTTATATTTTGCCTCACTTTCAGCACTTGTCAAATCCAACTATATTTTAACACTTATGTATTTATCGACATCAAGTTTAGACAAAAGTGCTACCGTCTCCACGTGCCTTGGCTTGAGTGGTCAGTATGGATAAATTTTAATTTTTTAAGTAAGCCTCGTATGTGGGAAGATGTTAATTAATTTTAATAAGATCTACTAGCAACCCTTGAAATAATTTCCTCATCGGAATTCTCGTCCTCAGGATTAGGCTAGAAAAAGAAACTAAGATTTGTGTCTTCTTTATACTTCCCATATAAGAAAGGTCTTAATGTACGAGCTTTATTACTATTTTCTATAGTTCTAACATTAGATAAGCGTCTGTCTCTCCATTACGCCTTACATCGTAACAATATATAGAATCAAGAGCATTGCCTTCACATCTTGAGCCTTGCAGTTTACATAATAATTCTGACTTATTATCAACTTTTTTATCAGGAATATATTTAGAAAATATTTTTGAAAAATCTAAAAACAAATTTCTATTTGCATTTTTAATTTCTATGTTAAAAAAATCAGCAAACTCTGCCACAGAATCAAAAGAAACTTCATAAAAATCACAATAAGCGTGTATTGAATTGCTAGCATCTGATGTTTTAATGAATTCTAACTTTGCAACAGCAAAATTATTTGGTTTTCTTTCTTTTTTGTTATAAGTCTTTAAAATTACTGCATAGTCTTCCTTTTTATATCTAAATAAAAAACTATCTAATATCCAATCTTTTTGTTTCATGCTTTTAAGCAATTTAGGTAAATTTTCAAATCTAATTTTCTCAGTCATGTTTCTATACACCCCCACATATATTTAACAAATAATCGTCCAGTATGTAAGTAGAACATCCATTATTAAATAGCTATATGTTTAGTAATTATTTAATTTTATATTATTTTTAAAAATTAAATAATACTTTGCCAATTACGAATGAACCCTAAGTGATTTAATTCTGCTGATGGATACTTGTTAATTATTTCCAACAAGTCAATATAAAATTTATCGTAATAATCATCTTCAGCTAGAATCTTAAGATTAATTATACTAGCAAAAATAGTATTATTAGATATTCCTTGGTTTAAATATTCTTTATATAACTTTGGAGTCTTGGTTAATTTAGCTCTATACAATCTACCATAATGAGCACATATATTTCTGACATAAGACAAGTTCTCAATCCAAGATTCTAAATAAATATAGTCAACCTCGAATTCTTTGGCAATCTCTTTCTTATCTTCATTCTCCATATTCTTGTACATTTTAGAAAGTGTGCCAAAACTTGCTACCTCTATCACAGCATAGAATGGAATCTCTCCGCCTTCATAATTTTTTTCGAAGTTATGTATAAATGGCGATTTCTTATTTCTTTTTATTTCTCTTTCTAACTCTTTTATGGTACTCTTCTAAAAATTCTTTTTCTTATAGTTACTTAAATCTTTATATCCAAAGTTCCCATATTTTAATGAAAAGTAATTGGTAATTACAGCTTTTAAATGAACTTCTATATGCTCTATCAACGAAAAAAAATATGTCTAAGTTCCATATCAAATAAATATAGGTCAACTATATTTTCAAAAGTAGTTGCTTCTATGTACTTTCCATTTTCTTTTAAAGTTATACTATAAGCCTTTACAATCCTATAATAGGATACTATGTTAAGCACACTTTTTGCATAATCTTTATCTTCTATTTCTAAATCTAAAGATATTAAATTTTCTATTTGCTCGTTTACATCAATGGGAGCTTGATGAGATTTCTTCACGCTATTACTCCTTATAATCAAAAGACCCGACTTGGTCCGCATTGTTAAGAGGCGTGTCGGGTACTGTTAATTATAATAATATATCATTGGTGGTTATTTGTCAATTTTAATGAAATAATATTTATGGAACAAGCTCTTGCCATAATGGTGAGCTTCATTAATATCTTTCATCTGCAATTATATGCTCTATGCCACTATGCTCCGACTTAAGATATTCTTTCATAAATGTCGGGTATGCCTTGCATTTATCAAGCTCATCTATAGGCACCCAATGCATTGTCTCTTTAGCGCCTGACTCTGTAGTGCTTTGGCTTGTAAAGTCTCTTTTTCCCATGGGCTTCATCATGTAGTATATGGTAAGCTCATGGAAGTCTACTCCTTCTATGCAGGAGCTGCCTATGAAGAAATTCTCGTGTATGACGGCAAGGTGGTCTACCTTGTAATTAACACCTGTCTCTTCAAATACTTCTCTCTTCACGGCTTCTTCTGATGTCTCGCCCATTTGGACCGCACCTCCTACTGAGTAGTAATAGTCGTCCTCATCATTTCTTGCAAGTAGCACAGAGCCCTCTTCGACTATGATGGCTGCCGCTCTATATCTAAATGCTTTTTTATCATTAATAATAGCGCAATTATGCTCCATAGTTTTCTCCTTTATATACTTTCTCATCTAAGAACTGTAACTTATGGTTCAAATGCAAACAGGTTTCCAAGCTGAATTGAAAATCCAAGTGATTTATACATTTGTATATCGCATTGTGCACAAGCAACAGTCATTGAACTTATAGCACTTGACCTATATGCAAATTGGACTAGCTGACGTGCTATTCCTTTATGACGAAAGTCAGGACATATGAAAAAATCTTCAAATATTCCACTTGGCATATAGTCAAAAGTTGAAAAACCAACTGTTATTGAACAGAAGCCTACCAATGCATCACCTTCCCATGCTCCGAAAAATAATATTTCCCCTTTGCTGATTGCATCTTTCAGACGTTTCTTGGATATATCATTCGGTATATCCTCTCCTATTTCTGCTTTATATTGCTTTTGAAGTTCCCACAAAATATCAATTTGTGAAGCGTATATTTCCTTGTAATCCATTCATAACCTCCAGATAAACTCCTATTATATTATAAATTCAAATTCTTACTTTTTGGACATCAATACTATCATATCAACATGCCTCGAGTCAACACTATGAGTAAAAAGTCCATTTTTACGTTTTGGTAAACATATCATTGATTTTTTTATATTTTCCTCGTATTGGCAAACATATCATGGGGCTTTTTTACGTTGATGTCGTATTCGAAAACATGTCAAAGTAATCATATTTTGCTCCATAATCTAAACCCACATCATCATAAACAAAATTATTAACTTTATTATACACAAAAAAAGACCCTACTTATATGTAGAGTCTTTAATTTATTTTACTTCTATTTTTATTCCTTACTTAAATTCAACTATTATGGTAATTCAATTTATCTCTATTCCTTCAATTAATTTTATTACTAATATATCATTCAACGTTTCAATTTTAATTCCCATACATTTTTTTAAAAGATTTTACTATAAATACTCAATAGGTACTGAAATCAAATCATCTTTTAGCCATATTTTTTTATCGTATTGACACAGAATTACTCCTGCCTTAACATTCATATTCGATAAATTTTTTAATATAGAAAAATTCTTTGCCATTTTCGCTTCAGGCTTTCCAGTCATTTTAATCTCTATAGGGTACAAGTCTTTTCCATGCTCAATAATTAAGTCTATTTCTTTCTGATCTCTATCTCTATAAAAATATAAGCTTGGTTTAGATATTCCGGCATTATAATAACTTTTAATTATTTCAGATATTACGAAAGTTTCAAATACATTGCCTGCAGCCGCACCGAATTGAAGAGTTTCTTTGGTTAACCACCTAGTTAAATAGCATAATAACCCTGTATCCATAAAATATACCTTTGGAGTTTTTATGGCCCTTTTCAAATGATTATTAGAGTATGGATAAAGTAAATAAATAATACCAGACGTTTCTAGTATTGAAGTCCATCTTTTTACTGTATCCAAACTTACCCCTATGTCTTTAGCTATGGCATTATAGTTTAATAATTCACCCGAACGAGATGCTATTGAAATCATAAAATCCATAAAAGTTTTCTCGTCACCTACTTTAGTAATCTGCCTTACATCTCTTTCGATATAGGTTTGCACATATGATTGATAGTAAATATTCCAATCCATATCCTCATTGATGTTTAATTTAGGCATATATCCTCTGTGAATATATGACCAAATATCTTCATATACACTTAAAGATTTTTCTCTCTCTGAAAAATATTCTTCATTAGGAATAAAACACTTATTAAACTCAGCATTAAAGATTTCTCTTAAAGATAAACCTTGCAATTGGAAAATTGCTATTCTCCCCGCCAAACTTTCAGACACATGTTCCATCAAAGAAAAAGATTGCGAACCTGTTAATAAATAGTATCCCTGCTTTCCATGATCATCCACTTTAAGCTTTATTGCTTGAAACGCGTCAGGAACATATTGAATTTCGTCTAATAATAAAGCACTAGAATTGTTTTTAAAAAATAAGTTTGAATCTTCATCTAACAATTTTCTTTGCATCAAATCATCCATAGTTATATATTTATGAGTATCTTTAGATATCTCCTTTAATAGAGTTGTCTTTCCAACCTGTCTTGGCCCAGTAACTAAGATTACTGGATAGTGTTTAATAGTCTCTTTTAATTTATCTTCAATTGCTCTTTTTAAATACATGCGTTCCTCCGTCTATTTTACTGTTTAATCTTATTATAGACGAGATTAATTAGTAAATCAATAATAATTATAGTCTAATATATTATTTAATCTTATTTTAGACGTAAAATTAAATATGCGAAAGTTTGTTAAGCAATATCACTATTAGCATACATTCCACTTGATAATATGCCTGTAATATATCTATGCCTATTATCAGATATATTATCATTTGGCTTATCCCTTGATTTAATTGTTCCAATTATTTTTTTAATTATGTCCATATTGCTCCTTAAAAATCAACATTAAAAAGGCATCTACTCAAGTAGATGCTCTAATAATTTATTTTATTATACTATTTTTTAACTTCTCAATATCTCCTTTCATTGATAGCATTCCATTTTCTGAATCACTATAATTAGTTTCTAATAATAATTCACATCTACCGATAAAATCATCCAAGCCATTTTTCAATTTCTCATCCAGACTTTCATAATCCTCATTACTCATGGATGAATATATCCTAAACAGTAATGAAATAATAGATAAGTAGTCTGAAAAACAGACGTAATCAAAAGTACTGGTGTTTACTATTCTATTAATTGAATTTCTATAAGTATATATTTTTTTTATTTTATGTAACATTATTGAAATTAAAGTCTCATCCTTCAATAAATTATAATCATCAATTATTAATTCTTTGAATTCAAGTTCTCTATTTCTATATATTGTTCTAACAAAATACTTTATGATATTATCTTTAGATTTTTTAAACTTATTATAAATTTTGTTATAAAATCTGATTATAACTTGTTCTGATTTATCATCAAAAATCTCAATATTTCCTAAATCTTTAAACGCATCCAAATAATCAAGTTCTTCACAATTAATTCTATATTCTTTTAAGCAAACAGTTAAACAAACCTCTAATTTAGGAACAACCCATTTATATTCATCGGCATTGTTTATTGAAAATATTTTTTCAAAAATCAATATTAACACTTCATCCGAACATTGATCTTTATTAAAAATATTAAATAAGTCAGGTTTAAATAATTTTATCGTTCTATCTGATATATACTTGAATGCCTTCTTTTTTAAACCATTAGGAAATAAAAAATAATCATTATATAACTCATTAGATAGTTTTGTTATATCCGATTTTAATAAATTACTATATTTGCTTATCTCATCTAATTTTCTAATCCACATTTCTAGAGACCCGCCAACTACATACAATTCGTTTAGATATACAATATTATCCCAAAGTGATAAAATTGTATTTTCATAAATATTACGATTCTTATTATGAGCAGCAGAGTTTCTCAAATGTTTCATATCCTGTAATATGGTTCTATTATTATCTTGAATCTTAAATATGTTCCTTTCACTTCCAGTGTCCATCAATTCAAATATTTTATTTTCCCATTTATCATCATTATTCAAGTGTTCTATTTCTTTTATCCATTTTTTCTTTCTTTCGTTTTCATCTGAAATAGATGAACAATACTTTTCAGGAATTCCATTATATTTTAATACATCATTAGTTATCTTTCTAAGAAAAGCTAAATATGAAAAAAGATAGCTTGCTCTGTATGCTTTTGTATTATAACAATTTACCGACTCTATAAATAATTCATCTTCTTGAAGTTTTTTTTCCAATAACCACTTTCTAAAATCTCTTAAATCCATATGCCGCCTCCTTAGTTAGAATATACGCTCTATAATATCAAATAAACCAAATCCCTTTGTTATCATATGCAACTTATAAATTGGAATCTCATTCCAAATAGACTTATCAACTCCATAATTGTATTTATTTTATTCTATCAGATTTTTTCTTATTTCTCCATCAGCATTCCCTCTAAATAATACTCCATGAGATAAAACTATAGTCATAATACCATATTGCTTCAAATGATATAAATCATGTAATAAGAATGCATCCCCAATATAAAACCTGTAGCATAAGAAGGCCTATTAAATATCCGGTTTTTTTAAGGGTATCATCAACTATTTCACCGTTCTCTTTACATTTATATAGATGAGTTCTAGGCACTTTAAAAGCTAATCCAGTCCAATTAGCCAGTGTGCAATTAATTCGTCCTATTACTTTACCATCCATCAAAAACAAATTGAATTTATTACTATTTTTCACATTTTTTATTAATACCATATATTAAATTTTCACTTACAAACCGACTTTATCTCCATCCATACCGTTGACACAATCTAACAAAATATCCAAAGTTTTGACACGACCCTTTCATAATATTTATAGTGTTGCTACAAGTAAGTATTTGAAAGATATTTTTGAACACTTATTCTAAAAAAATAATCATATAATTATCTAGTTTAAAATTCATAAACCTATTGATTTCAAGGCTTTCAGAACCCTTAGGTATCTATTCCCTTGTCATCAATACTAGAGCCTCAGTGGTCCGGGCTAAGCCGCTCAGCTACGTCTTCGCCTTGCTTTGCGGAGCCCTCTCACATGGACGTTGCAATATTGTTTGCTGCAGGACTAGTCCCTTGCAATCAATGCAACCATCTCAACGTGCGTTGTCTTTTGCTTGGGAACATAATTTTTTATCCTCGTCATTCTTGTAGGAGCACAATTTATCAATGTCATTGTCTTTGGCATTTTTTCTTTTATCTTTAAAGTTATTAGAATTTTGACTATCTTTAACTCCTGTTTTGAAATAGAATGTCAGGTCATATGGATGGACTGTTCCGTCTTTGTCAATCCTACCCACCACGACTTTATCGACTATGCTTTCAAATACTGTTCTGTTAAATTCCTCTATAATTTCTTTATTTTCTAAGACCTTTTTAAATTGCTTTAGTCTTTCTTTAATAGAGTTTTCATCTTTTATTGTTAGCTCTAGGGTTTTCTTTTCATCAAGTAATTCTTCTTTTTGTTTTATCAGTTTTTTATACTTTTTAGCATAAATTTCTTCGTCTATACTATCTTCTAAATGAAGATCAACTAACTTTCTTTCTTGACTAATGATTCTGTTTAATTGGTTTTCTATATTCTTCAAATCTTTGACTAAAGTATTATCATTTATTTCTTCTTCTACAATTTTTAAAAAGTCATCTATTACTGTTGAATCTGCATGGCATAATTGCCTATAGCTTTCAACAAAAGCTTTTTCTATTGCTGCTTCTTGTATTCCTTTTGAATGAGGGCAATATTTTTTACCTTTTTTAGTTGACTTTACACATTGCCAGTTAATTTTTTTATAAATTGAACTAGTGTGCCATGTTCTTCTTGAAAGTATTTCACCACAAAATCCACATTCCAGCATACTTGAAAAAGCATATTGCCTTGATAGTTTCTCTCTTTTTCTATCCTTATTAGCAATGGTGTTTCTATTTTGTGCTCTCCTGAGTCTAATCTCTTGTGCCATTTCAAAATCTTCTTTTGATATAATTGGCTCGTGATGATTTTCAATGTGATATTTATCAGATTCTCCAAAATTAGCTAGTCTTCTTTTTGTTATGGGATCAACTGTGAAGGTCTTTCCCATTAGTATATCTCCAATATACTTTTCATTTTTAATTATTCCTAACACTGTAGTATCAGACCATTTTGCTTTACCTCTAGGGGTGAGATATCCTTGCTCTTCTAGTTCCCTACCAATGACTGAGCCACCATTGCCCTCTAAATATCTTTTAAAGATGTATCTAACAATCTTAGCTTCTTCTTCATTTATAGAGATACTTTTTGTTGTAGGGTCATAATCTTATCCAAGACAACCTTGAAAACCAATAAGCTCACCCTTTTCCATTTTCATTTTCAGTCCTTTTTTTACATGGGCTGAGGTATTTTCTACTTCTTGTTGAGCTACTGAACTTAATATTGTTAGTAATAGCTCTCCATCCATTGTCAAAGTATCTATATTTTCTTCTTCAAATACTACACCAACATTATTTTCTTTTAGGAGTCTTACATACTTTAAGGTATCTAATGTGTTTCTTGCAAATCTTGATATAGATTTAGTAATTATCATGTCTATATCTCCATTTTGACAATCACTTATTAGCCTCATAAAATCTGCTCTTTTTGTTGCGGTTGTTCCTGTAGTTGCTTCATCTGCGTATATGCCAGCCAAAGTCCAGTTCTTATTATTTTTTATTAGATTTGTGTAATAATCAACTTGCGATTTATATGATTCAAGTTGGTCTTTACTATCTGTACTTACTCGACAATATGCCGCAACTCGTTTTAATTCTAAATCTAGTGCATTTCTATTTCTTGCTCCTGTATTTGAAGCTTTTATTACTTTTACTTTAGTATTAATTTTACCTCCATCCCATTTTGTGTCTTTCTACAGTGTTATTATATCGCAAGAACAATTACTTTCTATCCATTTTCTTATAATCATTTTCTATTCTATTTTTTATTTTTGTATATTCCTTATCATTAATTAATTTAAGATCATAAAGTCTACATAACATAGCAACTCTCATACTATAAATCTTTATTGCTTGCATTTTACCTCCTATGTAAATTATTTTTTTACCTTGATAAGTGGATTAAATTTGAAATATGCTAATCTCACATAATCAATTTCAAGAATATTCACACTTCAAAGTATTTGGATTTTTATAGAAAGATGATAAAACACCCCTCACTTTATAAAGTGAAATATGCCCTCTTTGGTAACCAGAATTTTTATTTTTTTATAGTATTTTTGAGTTTTATTGATTAATTTGAATATAAAAAATGAGGACTTATGCTATTAGGCATAAATCCTCAAAAAAAATATTATAAAGTTTATATTATGGAGTATCATGAAAAATACTATTTACAACTTCTCGTTCTTCTTGCTTATTTATCATATGTCCCTCTTGTAATTTACTAATGTATGCATTTTCATAAATAAGTAAAATCAATCACTTTATCACAAACTGAATCTAAAAACTCAACATCATGGGATATTATTAAAATCAACTTATCTTCTTCCTTTACTTTCTTTATGTTTTTAGCTACTATTTTCATATTTCTATAGTCCAATCCACTAGTTGGTTCATCAAAAAATAGAATTTTCTTGTCTGATAGTAAAGCTGATAAGATAATTACTCTCTGTTTTTGTCCTCCTGACAAGGTGTGAGGATTCCTATCACTGATATTTTTTAACTCCATATCTTTTAACCAAGTATCTAAAGCATTATCATCTTTAATATTTGATGTTAATACTATTTCATCTTTGACAGTGTCCGTGAATAACTGACAGTTCACTTCCTGCATAATAAGCAGGCTCTCATTTAGCCTACTTTTTATATTGAAATTCTCATCATCTTTTAAAATTTTACCTTTATTTGCTTTGTATAAGCCACATATGATTTTTGCTAATGTAGACTTCCCAATTCCATTTTCTCCAACAATTCCAATAATATTCCCATAAAAAAATTTAAGATCCTCAATGGACAAAATTATTTTGGTATTTCTTTTGAATATTAGATTTTTTAACTCTAATAAAGTCCCTTTATTTGAAGTTTCAAAATCATCAAATCTTTCAATAGCTTTATAATCAGAATTCCTAAGTCCTGTTCTCATTCGTTCATCTTCACTTAGATTTTCAATTTCGTCCATACTATATTCTCTGATGATTTTCCCATCCTCTAAGTATATTGCTCTATAAACAATGTCTTTTAAATACCACAACCTGTGTTCTGCAATAATAATAGTTTTTCCTAAAGATTTAAGCTTTTTTATCGTAAGCGATAGTTCTTTCATTGACTTTATGTCTAAGCTTGAAGATGGTTCATCAAGAATAAATATCTCAGGGTTTAATGCGTAAATGCTTGCTATAGCAATCTTCTGCTTTTCTCCTCCAGAAAGATTGAATATATTTTTATTCATCAAGTTTTCAAGATGAAGCTCTTTTTCAACTTCTTCAATCCTTTTGTTAATTACTTCTCTTTCTATGCCGTAATTTTCTAAACCAAAAGCGATTTCATCGGTTGTATTGGTTGTATAAAATTGTGTTTTAGGATTTTGAAAAACCGAGCCTACATTATTAGATAATTTATAAATTGGTGTGGTAAAAGTATTCATACCATTGACCATAACGCTGCCAGAAATGTCCCCATCATAAAACTCAGGTATTATACCGTTCATAAGCTTTAATAGAGTCGACTTTCCCTACAATGTCAAGCAATTGTTACATAAAATTAGACGATATTTCTATCGCCTAATTTATATACAAAACTTTTATTTTAACTTTTTTATACGTTCACTTTCTGTTAGAATCCTCATTTGTTCAATAGCAATTGCATTTAATTTTTCTATCCTTTCAGTTGCATCCATTCCCTCATTTATAAAAACAGCATTCAAATTCTCAAGATTTGATAAACACACTAATTGTGATATATCAGCATAGTCTCTCATATTTCCTTTTAACTCCGGATTACTTTCACGCCATTCTTTTGCTGTCATTCCAAACAAAGCTACATTTAATATATCTGCTTCACTTGCATAGATATAGTTTATTCTTTCCTTTGATAATTTCTCAGGGACAAGTTTATTCTTAATTGCATCTGTATGAATTTTGTAATTTATCTTAGCTAAATTCCTCTTGATATCCCAACCTAATTGTTTTTGTTCTTCTTCTTTTAAGCGCTCAAACTCTTTAATAAGATAGAGCTTAAAATAAGGTGATACCCAAGACGCAAATTCAAAAGCTATGTCTTTATGTGCATATGTTCCACCATATCTTCCTGCTTTGGCAATAATTCCGATAGAATTCGTCTTATTGACCCATTGTTTAACCGATAAAATAAAACGATTAAAACCTGCTTCATTTTTAATTCCCTCGAATTCGGTGGAATTAAAATTCACATTATACATTTCTTCCCATATTCCTAAAAATTCAATTGTATTTTTATTCCTTAGCCATTTTTCTATTAGTGCCACCCCATTTTCAACATTTCTAACCATGTCGGTTAAAGAAATATAATCTCTATTATCTATGGCAATAATGCTAATTTCTGATCCTTCCACATTTATTTTAGACACAAAAATCACCTCACAATATCTCATTTTAACTATAATTATATCATTTTTTTGTTTGTTCCTAAATATTTACCCTATCAACTCATAGTAAACAGTACTATTTATTTCCGCAAATTTTCTCGCCATTATTTACATTTTGGCGTATTAAAATTAAAGTTGGCTAGATTAGAAGTTACTTTTAATACTATCCATCTATATTTCTACAATTTCTATTTCTCCACTTCTTGATACAATTATCTTATCAATTTTATTGTCTAAATAAGCCTTCAATAAACTTTCTTCGTCTAAGACTGTAATATCCGTTTCTTTCCTTGGATCAATCTTCTCTGACTTCAATTCTTCCAATTTACTCTCTAATAATATCTTTTTATCTTGGATAAAAGTTTTTTCCTTTAGATACTCCTCTTTTGAAATATTTTTCTTTTTATAGTTTTCATAGATGATTTGTAAATTGCTGTTTAATATGGATATTTCCTTTAGAATCTCTTCTTTTACATTTTTGTGTTCTATAACTTTCTCTTCATTTAATGTATTTTGAATCTTAAAATCTTTTAATTTTGGTTTTATAAGTTCAATAATATCTTTCTCTTTGATATTGTTTGGTGTTTTCTCAGCTTTACATAAATTACAATAATAACTTTTATACTTGTATATTTTATCAGAATTCTTCTTTTGTCTACTGTCACATCGAAAACTCATATGTCTACCACATTCTTTACAAAAAATCTTATCAGAAAAAATAGAACGATTTTTATTTCCTGTATATCCCCCAAAACTTCTTTTTTCTTTTATTTTCTTAACCTTATCAAACACTTCTCTGGAAATAATAGCTTTATGGGTATTTGGAAGTATTTTCCACTCCTCTTCAGGAAGTAAAATTCTTTTTCTTCCACCTATTTTTGTTTCTTTGAATTTATTATATACATAATCTCCTGTATATAGTTCGTTCCTTGTAATCTGTGAGATAGCTGCGTTTGTCCAAACTCTTTTCTTTACTTCACTTCCAGTAATTAAATTTCCAGTATAATCAGAAAGTTTCAGTTCTTCTTTTCGTTCAGAGCGTGTAATATAACCTTTTTCATTAAATATATTAGCTACTTGAATACAGGAATATCCTTTTAGCAATAAATCAAAAGCTTCTTTAACTATAAAAGCTGTTTTTTCATCAATGATGATACTATGTTTATCTTTAGGATCTTTAATATATCCAAAAGGTGCTGCCCAATTTATATTTTTCCCCTGCGATTTAATTTGCCTAATAGAACTTCTTACCTTTTCAGATAATTCCTTACTGAATAAATCATAATACAATGTCTTAAACTGTGTATCTGTGTCTAAGCCATTACCTTGTTCTTTTAAAGAATCATAGTTGTCATTAATAGCAATAAATCGTATTTTTAGAAATGGTAATATATTGCTTAAGTAATCCCCAAGCAAAATATAATCTCTTGAAAACCTAGACATATCTTTTACAATTATAGTTCCTACTTTACCACTCTTTATATCCTCAATAAGCCTTAAAAATGAAGGTCTATTTGTATTAGTGGCAGAATATCCATCATCTACATATTCTTCTATTTCACAACTTTTTAAAGATGTTTCATTTTCAATGTAGCTTTTTATATAATCTCTTTGATTTACTATACTTACACTTTCATCTACTTTGTGATAATCTTCTTCAGAAAGTCTTAAATATATAGCTATCTTATTCATGCTCTACCTCCAACTGCTTTCCCACATCTTTATCAAGTTTAAACTTAAAATATATGGTAACCTGCTTATACTCTGATATTTCTATATGGCTAATTAATGTATCGACCAATTCTTTATCAACTTCTATGCTTTTAGCATCCAAGCAGCAAAATAGTACATCTATAAATTCTATAATTTCTCTTTTTTTCTTTTTTATATTTCTTATTCTTTCATCAAAAACTTTTAATTCATTTTTCAAGGTTTTTATTTGATTATTTATTTTTTTACTTTCTATTTTAAAATCACTTAAAAGAACCTCTCCTTTAACATAGTTTTCATATTGTTCTTGTAGATTGATCCTAAGAGAAGCAATCTTTTTATTATTTACATCTGTTTTTATAGAAACTTGATTTATCTTTTCAGCACTTATATTTTCTAAATATATTTTTAGTTGTAATCTTTTATCCTTTTTATAAAAGCTTGAAACCAGTCTTTTTAAGGTATCTACTAAAATTTTGTCGAGGTCTGTCTCATATATTCTGACATGAGATTTTTCTAATTTTAATCTGTCTCCACCTTTACAATAATAACAATAGCAAATCTCATCATGATATTTCAGTCCTCTTGGTCCATATTGTTTTTTCAAATATCTGCCACAAACACTGCACTGTATGAGGTCGTCATACTTTCCTTCTTTTTTATGATCTCTTTGAATTTTTACTCCAACATTTTCTTTTCCGTCTTTTATTATGTTTTTCAGTGAATGGTAAGGTAGATAGTTTTGTTTTTTCTCCTTTATCTCTCTGATATTTTCAAATGTAGTTTTGTCTATTAACCCTTTGTGGGTGTTCTCTGTTATAATCCACTCTTCTTTATCACGAAACTTACTTTTCCTACTTGGATCATGTCTATTTGAGTATACTCTTTGAATCAAATTCCCAATATATACTTCATCAGAAAGCATTTTTGATATATAAGAAATATCCCATTGTTTTGTATCTTCTTTATCCTTAAAAATTTTACCTGTTCTTTTATATTCATCAGGTGTCGTATATGTTTTAGTCAATTCTCTTGCTATTTGCATATTGGATTTACCTTGACCTGCCATATAAAAGATAAGTCTTACTACATCTGATGCCTTTTCGTCCATCACCAGAACTCTTTTTCCATCAATTTTATCAACCTTATAGCCATACGGAGCCATCGCTCCTATAAAAGACCCTTGTTTCATTTTTATTTCTTTGGAGGCTTTTATTTTCTTTGAAATATCTTTTGTGTATAAATCATTGAAGATATTTTTTATTGCTATTTCATAACTCTGATCTGATTTTATACCGTCTTTAGTATCCAGATTATCATTTACGGAAATAAATCGAACTCCCAAAAATGGAAATACTTTTTCGATATAGTTTGCGATTTCTAAATACTCTCTACCAAACCTTGACATATCTTTTACTATGATACAATTTATCCTGCCTGTTCGGATATCTTCCATCATTTCAATAAATGCAGGTCTTTTAAAATTTGTTCCAGAATATTCATAGTCCTTGTATACTCTTAAAATCTTTATATCTTTTTCTTTTGCAGCATTTATACAAAGTTCTTCCTGCATTTCAAGTGAATTACTTTTATCCCTGTAAGCTTCCTTTCTTTCCTGTGATAATCTAGCATAAATACCGGCAATGTATATTTTTTCAATCACTTTTACAACTTCTGTTTCTGATTGTGATATATGCCTATTTTTTGTTCTAGCCACAGCATACCTCACTTTCAGCACTTACAAGACTTTTATTCATAACAGTGGGAATAGTTTTTGACTTCCTACTTATATATACACTTTTCTTTTTTATGGTGTTAGATTTAATATCAGGCTTATCCGTTTTTGTCATTTCTTCAAGTAAAGACAATTCTTCGGTATGATTAAACCTAACATCTATCGTTTTATCTTCAGAAATAAAAATTTTATCAATAAGCATCACAACAGACAATCTATCTATTTCAGATAAATTTTTATACTTGTTAATGTCGATGATCCAACTCTTATTTTTGTCAATCTTCTCCTTAATATCTTCCTGTTTTTTTAATCTATACTCGATACTTTCATCTAATTTAGTCAATTTCTCTGTATAGTTTTTTCTAAAAAGTTGATATTCTTCTTTACTGATAACATCTTCTTTTAGGTCAAGGTATAGAGAAGATAAGAGTTCTTCTGTCATCGCTTTTTCTCGTTTTAGTATAGGAATTTGATTGTCTTTCAAATTTTTATTTATATCTATACGCTGAACTTTAGAATATAGATTTTCATTAAATTCAATGTAGGACTTCATTATTTTAGATATTGCTTTTATCAAGGTTTCTTCTTTTATGCTGTGTCTTGTGCAAGATTTTTCCTTGTTGTACTTTGAACAGATATAGAATATCTCTTCTCTTTTTTTATACTTTACAGTCCTTCTAATCAAAGAACTTCCACATTCCTTACAAAAAAGCATTCCTGTAAAAATATCAATTTTGTCCTTTCCACGAGAATTATTCAAATCTCTTTTTAACATAGTATTTGCAATAGTAAAAACTTCTTTACTTATAATTGATTCATGGGTATTTTCTACTCTTATCCATTCTTCTTTCTCTTTTTCTATCTGCTTTTTATTTTTATAACTTAAAGTAACACTCTTTCCTTG